>NPIE01000469.1_pt1 | contig 13113 bp, 10 predicted proteins | sample 8637661 | NCBI WGS metagenome assembly NPIE01 (sample SAMN07420842, study PRJNA396082) | bioreactor metagenome | isolation source: sample BA12 brine-fed electro-methanogenic bioreactor BA | place: Japan: Kochi | collected 2016-12-09 | reverse complement strand
CCTTTCCATCCCCATTCCAATCTCCTGTAACGGGTATGTCGCCACTCGTGCCGAAGCCCACAACCTCATCTGGCATACCATCGTTATCGTAGTCCAAGTACCACCAGCCACTATTGAACACCCCCACCGTATCCTCCCCCTTCCTCCCGAAGTCGATCGCCGCGATGACGATCGGCCCGGTGAAGGAGAGCCCCGCCATGGGTACCGGCTCGGAGGAGACCTCCATCCCCGCCTCCGCCACCTCAGCGGGGGCTATCGCCGGCTCACCCTCGGACGGGATTTCGCCGTCGGGGTGCATGGGGATTTCATAGGGCGCCAGGTCCTCATCGGCGGCCATCACCGAGAGCGGTATCTCTTCGGGGGTGACGGCGACCTCGACATCGGCCTCCTGGGGGAGGGCCTGGGGGACCGCGCCGCCGGCCGCAGTGACGTACCCGGAGGGGGTCGTCCTCGCCAGGGCGACGGCGTCCTTGGAGATCGAGAGGCTAGATCCGTTTATCACCAGGACGTCGTCCTCCGGCCCCAGGATCACGTGACCCTTCTCTCCATCGTAGCGGAGGGGGTCGGAGACGAAGTCGGTGTTGATGTGGAGGCCGAAGAGGTCTGAGACCTGGGTGGCGTTATCGTTGCCGATCAACGGCTCCGGCCCATCCGTCTCCGTCTCCGTCCCCGTCCCGGCCCCCGTACCTATCGGCCCGAGCCATTCGACGTACTCCCCGCCCATGATCAACAGGCCGCCTCCCTCACCGGTGGCGAGCCAGTCCACGTACTCCACCGCCATCCTCTCGTTGTCCTGCTTGTAGATGTGCTCGTTTGCGAAGAGGTCTCCGTCTCCCGAGGCGATCACCCGGCCGCGGCCTACGAACTCCTTGATCGCCGCCAGCTCTGCGGCGCTGAACCCCTCGCCGGGGTTGGAGATGATCACCACGTCGTAGCAGCTGAGAAGGGCTGCCGTAAGGGGCGCTGTGCTGCTGCTATGGACGAGATAGCCGTTGCTCGCGAGCCGGTTGCCCCACTCTGAGTAGTTCGCCCCGAGGTTATAGCCGTAGAAGGGGCTGTGCCCCTCGTAGAAGAGGACCTTCCCCCGGATCTTCGGGACGTAGCCCATGGTCCTGGTGCCTATCGACACCTCGCCCATCTTTATCTTGAACCAGCCGTCTTCGCCCCAGCCGGTCCCCCAGGAGTTCTTGCAGATCCAGTAATCTTTGCCGCTCTCGTTACCCCAGCCTACGATGTCGACCAGGAGGTCGCCTTGATAGTTGCCGTAAGTTTGCTCGTAAATATCGGACTCGTTATAATACCAGAAGTCGGTGTAGACCTCCATAAAGCTCGATACGGGACCTCCGGAGAGGACCTCGCGCTTGATGCTGTCGGCGTCCGCGGTGTACCAGTTGCCGCAGACCCAATACCACCCCTCGCTCTTGTACTTCCGGGAGTCCCGGTCAAAGCAGCTCTCGCTGCAGGGGATCTCATCGTCCTCGGCGTAGGGCAAGCAGGCCTCGTCCACGGTACCCTGGCAGACGATCCAGTCTGCGACCTCTTCCAGATTCGCTTCGGAGCAGTTTCCGGAAGGGCAGCAGGATAGCAGGTACTGCTCAGAGAAGTCGGGGACGAGGTTCGGGTTATCGGCGGCGAGCTTCACCCTCGCCTCGATCGCCCCCAGGGGCGCGAAGGCCCAGCTGGCCCCGCAGTCCCCCTCGTTCTTGATGGGGGTCGTCCAGTTAATTCCGTCGACGTCCCTCCAGTCCCAGGAATCCGGCAGCTCCAGGGTCGCCAACCCGCCCTCGCCGGGGCCCACGGTCACGATCTCCCGGGAGACCCCTCCGGCCTCGTCGGAGACGGAGAAGCGGCCGGTTCCAGGCCGCAGCTCCGGCGGCAGTATCGATACCGAGTTCAGCCCCGCCGTCCAGTCCGCGCCGGACTCCTCGATCGCCCTTCTGATCTCCTCCAGCTCTGCGATACGCTCGGGATACGTCGCGATAACCAGCTCCCTCTCCTCCGGGGAGAGGGTCGCGAGGAACATCTCGATGGAGGCCCAGTCTCCGCCGACCGCCACCACTGCATCCCGCATCTCCATCAGCTCGCCATCGTCGGCCGCCGAAGCGACAGAAAAAAAGACCATCGATGACGCGAGCATGGCCAAAGCCCATGCCGTCTTTCGATCCATCTCATCACTACTCCCTAGCTTTCAGCTATGAAGGACTAACTAAGTGAGCCACAGGTTATAAATTATTCTGTCTATCGAATTGGAGAAAGAAATGTGGTCAGATCTGTCCGCCCCGCCCACCACTCTCCGATTCAGGAGGGGTTCATAAAATCCTGGACCGGATGTTGCTGGAGACCCTATTTATTTTTGGGGCGATGGTGACCTCCAACGGCTCAGACCAGTTTGAAGAGGTGCCGTTGCCGTCCTCGGCTCTGACCCGGACGAGGTAGACCCCCTCCCTCGACCAGCTGTGGGATAAGCTCACGTATTGGCCGGAATTCACAAAGTCGGTCTCCGAGGTGGTGCCGTCGCCCCAGTCGAAGATGAACTTCACCAGATCGCCAGAGTCCGAACTCAGATCCGATACGCCGGTGCCGTCCGGCGGCCTCTCTTCGGATAAAGCGAATATCTCTGCCGCCGAGCCATGCCCTTCAGGCTTTTCATCCAAGGACCCATCTCCGGGGCTTTCAATCGAAGACGAAAGGCCAGCGGCCAGCGAAACCGATATCGAAGCCAGCACCAGGCCACAAAATAGGGCCTCGAAGAAGCTAGACGAAAAAGCTCTTCTAAAACTCCCGATCCTCTCCATCGAGATTATAATCCCCCTCGAACTAACAGATGACTTTTGCATACACGACGATCGGAGATAAATTTTTCCGATGGATCTTTGAAATGGACCCTATTGGGAGTCCTGGTCCTCGAATGTGTTTCCGATCGCTTCAATCGTCTGGACGCCTTCGTGGCCGGCTCCATCTCCCCTTCAGCCTTCCCACCCTCACCCGGCAGATCGGGCCAAACGCCTCTTCCCTTATCCCTCAGGATCGGTGGTGGTGGTGGTCGAGTAGCTGTAGAGGACGCCCGCGCGCCCCCTGGCCGCTCCAGTTGGTCGGGACGGCGTCTCGGGTGGTAAGTTCGGCTCCTCCGTCCAGATCTTCAGGGCAGGATCGCCCAGCACCAGATACATCCTGATATTATTTAAAAGGTAGTTGGTTGGGCCGTATAAGTCTATCAGCTCAGAGTTGGCATCGTTCAGGACCCATCCGATCTCGCGAATCTCCTCGTTTCCGATGGCGTCGAAGAGGAATTTGTCGAATTCTTGGTTGGATACGGTGTAAGAAGGCCGGGTGGCACCGAGGAAGGCCACCGCAGATTGGTCGTCCTTGATGAAGGCCTCCCCCAGACACTCGCCTGCGTTGTCCAGGGCGGCGTTAAGACACGAGATGCTGAAGACGACGGGAGTTTTGCGGCCGTTGGCCAGATTATGAGCATCGGTGATCGTATACTCTTCGTAGGCGGTATTCCAGTCGGTTCCCCAGTAAGTTCCCCACGGCCGATACTCTTGAGGACCGGGGCCGCCGTGCCCCCGGTAGTTCACGATCCCCCTCCCCGAATCGATGGCGTTCTTCAGATCGGCGTTGGAGGCAGAGTCTCCCCCTCTGGAAGGAGCTGCGCCGTACGCCGTATCGAATACGAATGAATCTCGGTAGCTGGCGGTGCGTATATCCTCTTTGCATCCCTGATACTTCCCTGGAGCATCCTGTTTATTGGCTATCAGCAGAGCTTTATCGGTCCAGTTTCCGGATGGCGGATTATTCAGGTAGTTCAGGGTCTTCTCCACCTGAGTCTGGAGCTCCGAGTTGCCAGTAACTGTGAACCGACCGACTGCTATCTCCGCAAACAGGTCGTCTCCTGCCAGGCATCCAAACCAGGAATCGCCCGGGAGACCGTTCCAATCACTCTTCCAGGGCAGATATGCGATATCTCCAACGAGGAGAAGATACTCCAGCTCGGGATGCGCTGCATAATAGTTCGCGACGAAATCCTTGATCTCTTTAGCGGTCGGAGAGGCGCCAGGATCATAAGAATACGACTCGTACGGCAGGCCGTCTTCTGCATGTAAGTTGAGCAGAGGCATTAAAATATAAAAATCACTGCAATCTTCATGTCTAATAGACAGGTACTTCACATAAGCATCCTTAGGCGCATCAGAGTTATCTCGTTTGAGGTTATCGGGCATCGAGATCGTTTTAGGAGATTCATCGGGAACCGAAATCTGTGGTTCTTCTGAGACCAGGAGATCGAGGGAGTCGTAATTTAAAATTACGCTCTGATACATCCTCGCAAACTCGGGCTTGATCACCTTTCTCTCCATCTCCCCTCCCTCGTAAGCCAGCTCGACTTTTATGTGGTCGTAGACCCTCAGCTCTCCGGTGGCAGGGTTGAAGATCACCGGGTTGATCTGGATATTTACGACGCTGAGGTCGCGCCAGATCCCGGGAACTCCTACCTCCACCAGCTCGTCGGGGTAGAAGAGGTCCTGAGAATAAAATCCCGCATCGATAGTGAAGCCCAGATCGCTGGATGGCGTTTCACAGTCGAATTCAGGAGGTTGGACGGGGTATACATTATAACCGGCGTAAGTGTTGTACGACGCTTCAAGAACCGTCGCCCTCACCGTAGCTCCGTCGGGAATCGCGATCGTATCCCTGATAACGGGCAGCTGAGGCTTTCCCACCTCTGAGGTGTTCGCGTACCCCGAAAGGGTCAGAATCTGAAAGGCTTCGCTATCTTCCTCGGTATTTGCTACTCTTATCCCTTCGAGATCGATCTCTATTACGGTCTTTTCTGCGTTTGAGACCGCAATACCAACGCGTGCAACGTCCTCGTCGCCGTTTAGGATGATGATATCGGGGTTGGTCATCTCTTCTTCAGAATCATTCTCGCCGTTACTTGCAAGCAAAGGCCCAGGTGATAACAGCAGAAGTTCTCCATCTCTTAATACTGACAAGGATAGTGCACCCGATGAAAGTAGTAACATCGAAGCCATCAAGGCCAGTAAAGTCCTTCTCATATTTGCGCTCCAATTTTATGTTTATTTCCATTTTTAAGTTGCAGGCCATTTGAAAGAAATCTTCAGAATCGACCTCCATAGCCATATGATCTGGCCTTAGAAACCGTTCTCAATGGCTGACAACCTCAATTTTAAGGCTGAAATACATACTAAACTTATATATGCTTGTCGATTCCCCGGTCCCTCTTTCGATAGACATTCTCCAACCTTATCGCCTTCGATTTTTCTGATGGCCTCACCTCGAATGCGGGGTTATCGGATCCTCAATACATCGAAGCCATAGTTCAGCCGATGGAAACTCAGATCTCTCCATCCCCAGGATCTCGAGGCGAAACTGATCGCCAATCCCGATTACGAGCCATCTTGTTATAATAGATCTTCATTTTATTGAATGCCAAACAGCTTGTGCAGTCCCGCCGCCTTTGACTTTATATACTCGAATCTAGCACACGGAAAAGGTGAATAAGCTCATGTAAAAATTTTGGGTTGTAGCATCTAGTAGCATCTACGACCCCCCTCGAAGACCTTCAGAGATGAGCTCTCCGATCGTCCCCTGGCTCTCTTCCGGGGTCCCGACGGTGTTCACCATGAAGACGGGGACCCTGGAGAAGAGGGCGGAAAAAAAGCCGCTTCTGAGACTCCGCTTGAACTCGCTCCTCACCAGTAGGTGGGGGTTGTAGTAGCCGTTCTCCTCCAGGATCTCGAGCGCCTCGGCAGGCTCGATCCTCCCTCCGAGCACCTCGTCTTCGGGGTCTCTCTTCAGGATTATCACCATCCCGAGGGTTGTGAGGGGGAGGATCCGACCCTTGCCGATGGCGAGCCGGAGGTCGACGACCCCCCTCCCCTCATCGTCGAAGAGGGCGTGGTCGGCGAGCCCCGAAAACTCCTTCCAGATATCGGCTAGCTCCGCCCTGATGTAGAAGTTCTTCTCAGAGCCGTAGGCGAGGACGTCTCCGCCGTAGATCCGGGCGAAGAACCAGTCATCTGAGACGACCCGGCTCTCAGGCCTTCGAAGGAGGCCGTAGGTGTGGGTCGTCTTCCCGGCCCCCGACCCTCCGAGGATGCAGAGGCCCCGCCCGGTGAGGTCGAGGCAGGCGCCGTGGACCGAGTAGATCCCGTGCTCGTCCTCCAGGACGTCTCCTGCGGCGCTGAGGGCGAGGGACTTGATCCAGCCGTAGTAGCCGACGTTCAGGAGAAAGGCGGTCTTGGACAGGGGGTCGTAGAGGACCTGGTCGTCGCCGAAATCGGGGTCGGAGACGACGTAGAGCCGGGCGTGGGACCTTATGTTCTGAGATATGAAGTAGAAGCTCTCCTCCCACCGATCTCTCACCTCTTTCGACTCCGTGAGGAGCTTGATGCAGCAGCCGTAAATCTCAGACTTCACCTCGTACCTGACCTGGCGATTATACCGCTCCGCTAGATTCGCCTTCTCCTCGATCGATATCAGCCTCACCGAGTATCTCATCTCCTCACCCCTTTTTTTGTAATTATTCTATCCGGTTTTCGTCCTTCTCCCTGATCTCGATCCTCCTGATCTTGCCGCTGATCGTCTTGGGGAGGGCCTCCACAAACTCGATGATCCTCGGGTACTTGTAGGGGGCCGTCACCTTCTTGACGTGGTCTTGAAGCTCGAGCGTGAGGTCGTCGGAGGGCTTGTAATCCTTCGTCAGGACGACCGTCGCCTTCACAACCTGCCCCCTCAGGGGATCGGCGACGCCTGTGACGGCGCATTCCATCACCGCCGGGTGAGACATGAGGGCGTTCTCCACCTCGAAGGGGCCGACCCGGTAGCCGGAGCTTTTTATCATGTCGTCGGTCCTCCCGATGAACCAGAAGTAGCCATCCTCGTCCATCCAGGCGGTGTCCCCGGTGTGGTAGTAGTCGTCGTGCCAGGTGTTTCTCATCCTCTCAGAGTCGAGGTGATAGTCGATGAAGAGGCCCGGAGGCTTCCCCTCATCGGTTCTGATGACGACCTCTCCCTCCTCGCCGACATTGCATATCCGGTCGTCTCGATCCACCAGGACGATGTCGTATCCTGGAGAGGGCCTGCCCATGGAGCCGGGCTTCGGGTCCATTCCGGGGAAGTTGGCGATGGCGACGACCGTCTCGGTCTGGCCGTACCCCTCCATCAGCCGCAGCCCCGTTGCCTCGAAAAACTTGTTGTAGACGGTGGGGTTTAAGGGCTCGCCGGCGGTGACGGCGTACTTGAGGGTGGAGAAGTCGTACTTTGACATATCCCCCTTGATCATGAACCGATATATGGTGGGGGGAGCGCAGAAGGTGGTGACCCCGAACTTCGTCGCCATCTCCATCATCCTTCCGGCGTCGAACCGGTCGTAGTCGTAGGCGAAGACCCCCGAGCCCGCGATCCACTGGCCGTAGATCTGGCCCCAGACGCACTTCGCCCAGCCGGTGTCGGCGACGGTGTAGTGAAGGCCGTCATCGACGACGTTCTGCCAGAACTTCGCCGTCAGGATGTGGCCGAGAGGGTAGGTCTGGTCGTGCTTCACCATCTTGGGGTAGCCGGTGGTGCCGGAGGTGAAGTAGGCGAGGAGGACGTCCGAGTTCTCCGTCGCCCCAGAGCCCGTGGGCTTCTGAAAGTCTGCGGAAGATTTCTCAAGCTCTTCTCTGAAGTTCAGCCAGCCGGGTCTGGCCCCCGCCCCCACCAGGGCCCTGACGGGCTTTGTCCCTTCGATCTCGCCGCAGGCTCCGTCGACCTCGTCGGGGACGCCGTCCTCCTCGATGCAGACGATCATCTTCAAGTTCGCCTTATTTATTCGGTATACGATATCCTTCGCCCTCAGCATGTGAGTTGCCGGGATCGCCACAGCGCCGATCTTGTGGAGCCCCACCATGGCGATCCAGAAGTCGTATCTCCCCTTGAGGGTCAACATGACAGAGTCGCCCTTTCTGACTCCGTGTTTTTTAAATAAGTTTGCTGCCCTGTCGCTCTGGATTTTCAGCTCCTCGAAGGATAGGATCTTTTCATCACCGAGGTCGTTGCACCAGACGAGAGCGATCTTCGCAGGGTTCTTTTTCGCGTAGACGTCCACCACGTCGAAGGCGAAGTTGAAGCTCTCAGGCACGACTATCTTCAAATTCTCATTAAAATCTTCGTAAGACTCAAATTCGGTTCCCGAAACAAACCTGGACAATAACGACGACATTTCAACCCATCCTGGCGCTATGGCGACCGCACGCTGGCATCGAGGTGAGACCTTCCTCAGGCTGGTTTCGGGGAGCTATCTCAGGCTGGTTTCGAGGCGAGATCTCAGGCTCTAGCGCCTGCCGGAACACCTTCTTTTGAGCCACCCTCCGCCGGCGGTAGTGCAGCCTTCTCTCCCGCCGTTCAAAGTCTCCCTTCAGCCAGTTCGTGCCCCAGACTCGTCCAGCATCTGTGATATATAATTAATCACAGATATACATAATGTGGAGTGCGGCCCCGCATCGCCTCTCGACTAGATGGCCCTTTGATATAAATGATTAATCCTGAGAGTAGGCGATTTTCCGTCAACTACCCGCCAATGAATTGGCGGGCATGATGCTCGCCAGTATTGGGGGCTTGCAGCTCCGCAAAAAATCGGGCCACGATGGGCAGGTTGACAGCCACCCTTGCAGCTATGTTTCGAGCTGCGACGGTGTCAGCAGGGCCAGAGAAACCACAGCAGACACAAGCAAACTGATCCCGAGTAAGTCGGTTTGACCGGGAGATATGATGACAAACGGGACATTCCTGGGACGTATAGGCTGGGTCGATGTAGACCACTGGAACTCCAGCGATCGCTGCCTTGTACTCGACGAACTGCCTGAGCTGATAGAATCCCCAGCTATGCTGTTTGCGTCTCTGAGCCTTCGAAACCGTCATCCCCTCCCGGATACCCTGAAGATCTTCGAGGGCGATCACGGAAGAGGTGTCTTTGGCTTTCGCAACCAGCTTTTTGGAGATGCAGTGGTTCACGTCCCGACGAAACCTAGCCTCTCGACCCGAGAGTTTCTTGAGATGACGTTTGGCGCTATCGGTCCCACAGCTTTGAAGATCGGCCTTGAGGTTATCTATCTTGGATCGAACGTTCTCGATACCGTCACCGGAGAACTCTTCGCCGGTGGAATCAACGGCAATGTTCTTGATCCCGAGATCGACGCCGATAACACCAATTGGTTCGATCTTTGGAGACTCGGGAACTTCGACGACGACGCAGAGATAGAACTCACCCCGTTCGAAAATGAGGTCGGCCTGTCCTCGGATCCGATTGAGCCGGGGTTCGTGGTACTCGCATATGACAACAGGGACCTTTATCCTGCCTTCGAGAGTCAAGAGAGAAACGAGATCGAGACCTTTCCAGGACATGAGTCTCTGATCGTAGACGACAGATCCGTCAGGATCGAAGGTCGGTTTGATCGATTTATCTCTCTTGTAGGCTTCACAGGTCTTAGAGATAGCTCTGACCGCCATCTGAGCGGAGAGGTTAAATTGTTCCCGAATCGGATAATAAACGACCTTCTGCAACTCGATTTTATTGGCGGTACGAAGCTCAAACGCTTTGTCAGCCACGAAGTTGCAGGCGGCGTTAAACTGATGCATCGTCTCGCGAATAGCTTGAACCTGTTCTGGAGTCGGTTCAAGTTTGACCTTGAGCGTCTGCATCATGTGTATAGACATATCTCATCTATGGTGATGAACCTTTCGGTGCCAAGGAGAAGCGGGAGTAGGTGCGCATTCCTCCCCCGACTGAAGTCGGGGGCATCCTGCTGAGATTTCCGTGAAATTTGATGGACTAATACGCGACGTAATGCGACGGAAACGACCACCAACATCTTTTTAGACGCCGGGGCCGACCATTTTGGTGTGTTCCTCGGCGTTCTCTTCTCCGGCGGCAAGGACTCGGTCTATGCGTGCAGAAGGGCGATGGAGACCGACTCGGTAGTCTGCCTGATAACGATCGTCTCCGAGAACCCGGAGAGCTACATGTTCCACACCCCCAACGTCCGCCGGGCAGACCTGATCGCCGAGGCGATCGGCGTCCCACAGATCATCTGGCAGACGTTGGGGGAGGAGGAGGCGGAGCTCTCCGACCTCCGGGACGCCATCTTCGCCGCGAAGAAGAGGTACGGGATCGAGGGGGTCGTAACGGGAGCGATCGAGTCGGTTTACCAGGCCGCCCGGGTGCAGCGGATCTGCCGGGAGCTGGACCAGTGGTGTTTCAACCCCCTCTGGCAGATCGACCAGGTCGAGTACCTGAGGCTCCTCGTCTCAGAGGGGTTTGAAGTGATCATCACCGGGGTCTTCGCCTATCCCCTCGACGAGTCGTGGGTGGGGGCGAGGATCGATGAGGAACGGATCAGAGAGCTCGAAGCCCTCCAGAAAAAGTACAGGATAAACCCCTCCGGGGAGGGGGGGGAGCTGGAGACCTTCGTCCTCGACGGGCCCATCTTCAAAAAGAGGATCGAGATTTTGAAGTCCTCTAAGACCTACGAGAACTACCGGGGCCATCTCATCATCGAGAGGGCGAGGCTGGTGGAGAAATGATCCTCATAGTCGACCTGTGCTTCAAGCCAGCGTCCCTTTCAAGATACGAGTTCGTCGATCCGATCGCTGGCATTGTGAGGCGTGCCGGTTCTGAATGCGAGGTCGTCCACTTCACCGAGCTGACCGGCGACCTGATCGAGAAGGCCGACGGGGTCATCCTCTGCGGGACGGCCCTCAAGGACAACTTCTTTGCCGAACGGATCGACCTCTTCTCCTGGATCGATAGAATCAATAAGCCCCTCCTCGGGATCTGCGCCGGGATGCAGGTTGTGGCCGCCGTCTTCGGAGGCGGGATCGTGCCCCAGCCGAAGATCGGCCTGGAAAAAATAGACATCACGAGGGAGACGGATCTCCTGGGGCCGCCTCGCGAGATCGAGGGCTACCACCTCCACAACTTCGGCGTCACCCTGCCGCCGGGCTTCGGCCTGGTGGCGGTGGCCGGGCGGCCAGGCTCGATCGAGGCCTTCAAGCACTCTGAGAGGCAGATATATGGGATCATATTCCATCCCGAGGTGAGGAACCGGTGGATCGTGGAGAGGTTTGTGGATCTCAGATGAAGGAAAGGAGAATCGATCCAGAAGTAGTAGACTGAGGTGCGGATTTTTGAAGGCTGGTCGGCCTTGGTCGAAGGAGGGGTGGGGTAGACCGCCGGGGCGAAGTACCTCGCGCCTTACGGCGGCGACTACTTCTCCTTCGTTTTGATCGGGATCGCCTTCTCCGGCTACCTGATGGTCTCGCTGTGGGGGTTCTCCGAAAGCGTCCGGGACGAGCAGATGATGGGAACGCTCGAAGCGATGCTGGTCACCCCCACCGACGCCTCGGCGATCATCACCCTATCGACCCTCAGCAACTTCATCTTCGCCTCCTTCCGGGTCCTCCTCTACCTCGTCATAGGGGTCCTGCTGGGCGTGAGCCTTGCGGGCGCCAACAACCTCGCGGCGCTGATCATCCTCGGCCTCACCATCGTATGCTTCAGTAGAATAGGGATCCTCTCGGCAAGCTTCATCATGATCTTCAAGAGGGGCGACCCGATCAACATGCTATTCATGAGCACCTCTGAGCTCTTCGGGGGGGGTCTTCTTCCCCATCTCGGTCCTGCCGGCGTGGCTCCAGACGGTCTCGCACCTTCTGCCGATGACCTACTCCCTGAACGGGATGAGGCACGCCCTCCTCCAGGGCTACAGCTTGCGGGAGCTGGCGCCGGACGTGGGGACCCTCGTCCTATTCTCGGCGATCCTCTTACCGGCGAGCCTTCTAGCCTTCAGGCGCGCGGTCCGGAAGGCGAAGATGGAGGGGACGCTGGTGCAATACTAAAAACAGAGCGAAAAAATGTTGGATGGGGTTGCCTTCAGGGTCGGGGGCTCTATGGAAATCTCATCTCTTATCCTCTGATGGGAGAAAGAGTTCTGTCACCCTATCCGCCCCCTCATTATAGTTGAATATACGCTATTAAAACACCAACTGCTGTGATTATTGCCGCAATTAAAGCAATTAAATAATTCCTATCCTCAATCCAAGGCCGCTGATGCGTTTCGCTTTCTCTTTTGGATCTAGATGATACTTCCATTTGCTGATGATGCCCTTCACCTTCGGCTATCTGCACCTTCGAACTTTCTATTACGTATTTTGGCGAAGAATTTTTTCCACTCATTGTGGCCACCTGTAAGATGTTGATTATCTCAAGCTGTCCGACTATGTCTTCATTCTTGGCCTCTTCAAGCTTTCCTTTAGTAAATTTTCTTAAATGCAAATCCTGAATCGAATCGCTCCAGGTATTTATATCTCCAAGAATTTGGTTTACTTTCTTCTGCACCTCTATCGGGTTGTAGGTTTTCTCCAGGGCAGAAGCGGCGTACTTTTGTATTCTGCAGCCCAGCTCCGCCTCTAAAGGAGCGCCAGTTTTACAGATCTCTTCTGATTTATTCTTGATCTCTTTAAGTAGCTCTTTAATCTGATGATCGATTATTGGCAGTCCTCTCTTGAGAAGTCTCGTCGCGCCCGGTGCCATCTCTTCAGTTTCGTCAAGAAGCTCTGCGGCACGGTCACAGTATCGCCTGTATGAGTTGAGATCGCATTTTGCAGCTTCAAACCCCCTTTCCCGCAGACTTTGGGTTTCTTTCAGGGCATTTGATAGATTCTCGACGGCTTCCAGCAGGTCTTCTTTGCTCTTCGATCCTTCGGATGCGCTTTTTGCCTCTGCCAGAGACTTCTGTACCTCTGCTTCAGAGCCCTCCTTCTTGAAGGTAAGAACATAAAACGACCGATAGAAAGGAAGACAGAATTTGGCCGGGTTGAATAACGAGGCTTCTGCTGCGGATCTCTCGAAATATTGGAGCGCGTTTTCCAGCTCTCTTCTGAAATCCTCTTCACTTTCAGCCTCGGTCGCCTTGAATATCGAGGCCCTGCCCAGAGAATGGTTTGCGGACACTCGCACAAAGCTGTCCTCGTCGCCGGTCAATCGAATCAGATCTTCCCAGGCGGTCTCTTTGTCGGGGACGGCGGCGAAGGCGGCGCCAAGAGCGTCGGCAG
>NPIE01033716.1_pt1 | contig 13116 bp, 5 predicted proteins | sample 8637661 | NCBI WGS metagenome assembly NPIE01 (sample SAMN07420842, study PRJNA396082) | bioreactor metagenome | isolation source: sample BA12 brine-fed electro-methanogenic bioreactor BA | place: Japan: Kochi | collected 2016-12-09 | reverse complement strand
GGTTGAGCAAGTGGTTACCCCCCCGTTTGCGATTGAAGAAAAATGCGGACATGAGCAGACTCCTTATCAGGGTATGGCTGTGATCCATTCGTTTCCACAACCAATAATACATGGGGGTGAAAAACATGTTGATTTTCTTATACATCATTTGCGGTTGGATGTCAATCTTTATTTTTGGGCGGAGGGCGGAGGGCGGAGGGAGATGGGGAGCGGGGAGTGGGGATGCACTATGTCTGGTAGTCTCTGCGAATCTCCGGGTTGGAATTTGCCGGTCTCGGTACTGCCGGCAAGGACAAGGCGCTACTCGACTTCGAGGGACCCGACGCCTGCATTTCGACAGGGACGGTTTCTGGCTGATGGTTTTATTGTAGGATGAGTAGGACGAAAAAATAACCACGCTGTATCCGTGTTGGGGCAGCGCTCGCGTTGATGATGGGCTATCTTTCGCTTGTCCCTTATTTCATCGTGATGTCGCCGAGGAACCCGCGCATCCATCGGCTTAAATCATCCAAGAGTCCGAAAAAAACGGGCACCACAAAAAGGGTGAGGGCGGTGCCCATGATTAGTCCGCCAATCAGGGAACGTCCCAGTCCGGCGAAGGTGGCCGCGCCGCCTGTTGTCGCCAGGGATACGGGCACAAGTCCCAGAATCGTCGTGCAGGCGGTCATCATCACGGGTCGAAACCGGTCCTTGCCCGCTTGAACAATGGCGGCGTTCCGATCGCCCTGGCCCATGCACAAATGACGGATATGGTCCACAATGACAATACCGTTGTTGACAATGATGCCGGCCATGAGTATGCAGCCAATCAACGAGATGGAGTCGAAGGGCGTGTTGGTGAAGAACAACATCCAGACCGCGCCGATCAGGGCAAGAGGCACGGTGGTCATGATCGAGAAGGGAAGTATGAGCGATTCGAACAGCGCGCACATGACCAGGTAAATCAATACCACCGCCATCAACAGGGTAAAGGTAAAGTTGACGACGTTTTCATCCATTTCCTCGAACTCGTCGCCGAACATGTAGCTGTACATGGGCGGCAACTGGATGTTGTCCATGAGCGTTCGCAGTTCCCGTTTCACCGCCATCAGATTCCGGTTGTCCGTCTGCGCGGAGACCTCGACCACGTTCTTGCCGTTGACGCGGCGTATGGCGCCGGGCGTGGGCGCTTTTGCCAGTTCCGTCAACTGGCGCAGAGGCGTCAGCGCGCCTTCAATGCCCGGCAGCGCAATGGTTTCAAGATTTGCCCGGGAGCGTCGGTCCTCCTCCCGAAACTGGGCCCACACGGCGATTTCCCGTCCGCCCCGTTTGAGCCACGGCATACGTACGCCGCGCAGGGCCGCGTCCACGGTCTGGGCGATCATCATCGGGGACACGCCCGCGCGTCTTGCCAGGGGCGCGTCAATCAGCACCTGTACCTCCTGCCGCTTTTGATCAACGCCGATGTTGACGTCGCGCAGAATGTCCTGCTCCGCCATGGCGTCCGCCACGATACGGGCATACTGTTCGAGGGTTTCAGTGTTGTCGCCCCGCAACAAGATAGAAATGCCGCGCTCCGCGCCTGGGTCGCCGACATCGGCGCTGTGAAAAAACATGTCCGCGCCGGGCAGTCGCAAAGGCAGCTTTTGTGAAAGAATGTCCATGACTTCGTCTGTCGAGTAGTTGAAGTGCTGGCCTCGGGCCAATTCGTCCTGGGTGCGCAGATAGACGTGGACGGCGCCGCCGTCCGGCCCATGGTAACAGAGCAGATGCTTGACGTCGAGGGCTTCGCGCATGGCGTTGATTTCCGACTCGACGGCAGTGAACAGTTCGCGCGCGCCTTCAGCGCCGTAATTGGGGTCCAGGGGTATGTCAATGGTAATTTCGCGCATGTCCAGCTGGGGCAGGGCGCGCATGCCCACATGGCTCATGGGATATTGAAAGGTAAACCACACAAAGAACGCGATGGCGGACAGGAAAAGCAACCGGCGACGAAGGCACAGGCTTAACAAAGCCCCATAGGCGGCAACAACCGTCTCCACCATATAATGCGCCCAGGGCCAGGGGTGCGTCGTAGCGCCGGTTATGGCGCGCCGCCGTCGCCAGGCGTCCATGAGGCGTTCCAATCCGGCCATTATCAGGGGAATAAGCGTCATGGCCACGATGAGACTGCCGCCGAGCGCGGCGATCAAGGGGCCGCCCAGCTGCTCCATGAACACCGACATCTGACCGGTCTGCATGTAAAACATGGGCAGAAACACCACCCAGGTGGTGATGGTCGAGGCGAAAATGGCGAGCCCCACCTCGTTCGCGCCGTTTACAACGGCGTCCCGCACCGAATCGCCCATCGCGCGATGCCGCATGATGTTCTCGACCACCACGATCGCGTTGTCCACCAGCATGCCGACGGCGATGATCATCGAGACCATGGTGATAATGTTCAACGACATGTTAAAAAAGTACATGAATACCAGCGCGAATACGAGCGAGGTGGGTATGGAAAGCGTTACCAGCGCCGTCGGCAGCAGTCGGTGCAGGAAGATAAGCAGCACGGCGATGGCCATGGCGCCGCCATAAAGGCCCTGCATGAACAGACTGCGCAGGGCGGTGACAATGAACTCGGACTGATCAAAAAGGGGCAGCATGCGCGTATGCGCGAAGGTGGGTATTTCCACCAGCCGCTCGATCTCCTCCTGAACCGCGCGGCAGGCGCTCACCGTATTCGCCTGTGACTCCTTGGTAATGAGCACCACCAGCCCATCCGCGCCGTCCAGGGTTACCCGCAACGGCTCTTCGCGCGCGCTGTAGCGCACCGACGCCACGTCGCGCAGACGCAGCCCGTGCGGGCCGACAATCACATTGGCGATGTCGTCCAGACTGCGATAATCCCCCTCATAGCGCACATAGTACCTCATGGCGCCGTCAGTCATTTCGCCCAGCGCCAGATTCATGGCGCCGTCGCGCAGCGCATTCAACACGTTGGGTAGGGCGATATTCATCCCGCGCAAGGTGTCCTGTTCGAATTCGACCAGCACGTTGCGCGGCTGGGTCGGGGCGTAGATTTCCACGTTGGCCACGCCGTCCAGTCGTCGCAGGCGCGGTTCGGCCACGGTGCGTACGAGATGGGCGAACTCCTCGCGGTCGCCCGGATCAAACATGCCGATGACCATGATGGGGAAGGAGTCCATATTGAAGCGCTGCAGCAGCACGCGGTCCACTTCCGCGGGCAATACGAGTTTGAGTCGCTCAATACGGTCTCGAATTTCGCTCGTTACCACGGTCATGTCTGCGTCAAGTTTGAACAGCATGGCCACCTGGCATCCATTGTTGTTCGAGGTGGTCTCGATACGGCTCAGGCCGGGAATGGTGCGAAACTCGCCTTCGACGGGAATGGCTATCTGCTGTTCCACCTGCGCCGGCGCCGCCCAGGGATAAGGGAAGAGGCAAAGCACGAAGGGGCTTTCTGTGCGCGGCAGAAACGTAAGGGGCAGTCTTCGCGCGGCAATGCCTCCCAAGCCGAGCACGGTCAGAGCGAGCATGATCACCGTCACCGGCCGGCGCATGGCAAAGCCGGGAAAACTGAAGTTCATGACCGATCCTTCCCGGTAAACAGTTGATAGGCCATGGGAATAATGAACAGGGTAAGCAATGTCGCCGCCGACAGTCCGGCCACCAGCGTCACCGCCATGGGCCGACGCATTTCAGCGCCTTCACCGGATGATATCAGCATGGGCGTCAGGCCAAGGACCGAGGTGACGGTGGTCATGATGATGGGCCGCAGGCGCACCTTGCCTGCAATGACAATGGCCTCGAGTTTCGGCAGTCCGCGGGCGCGCAGCTGATTGATATAGTCCACGAGAATAATCGCGTCGTTCACAACGATGCCCATAAGTACGATGCCGCCGAGAAAGACCATGACGCTGATATTGACGTCAGTGAAATAGAGGGCGTAGATGACGCCGATAAAGGCCAGGGGTGCGGCGCACATGACCAGCGCGGGCTGAACGATGGACTCGAACTGGCAGGCCATCACAACGAACACCAGAAACGCCGCCAGCATCAGGGCAAAACGCAGGCTGTCGAAGGCCACATCGAGTTCGCGGCGTTGGCCGGCCTGGATGAAGAACATGTCCTGGGGCATGTCCATGTCGCGTAATCGCGCGTCAATATCCGCCGATACCGCGCCCAGATCACGGTCCTCCACATTGGCAGAAATCAAAACGGTGCGTCGCTGATTCACGCGGCGTATCTGACTGGGTCCCTCAACCACGCGCAATATGGCCACATCGGACAGGGGAATAGGCGCGGGGCCGTCTGTAATCGAGAGGTTGCGCAGGTCGTCCACACCGCGCAGCTGCTGTTGGTGTGCGCGTACGCGGATATCCACCTTGTCTGCGCCGCGGCTGAAACGCGTGGCCACATCGCCCTGGATTTCCGAGCGCAGCCGCTGGGCCACCTGGCCCGGCGACAGGCCGCGCGCCGCAAGGGATTCACGGTCCATCTCGATAAGCAGCTCCGGATACCCCGGCTTCAGACTTAGTTCGATATCCGTAAGGCCGGCAACGCCTGTCAGATTCGTGACGGCGGCATTTCCGATACGCCGCAATTCATCAAGAGAGTCGCCGAAAAGCTGCAATTCGACAGCGCCGCGAAAACTGAAGAGTGTCGGCAAGGTAAACGTAATGGTCTCCTCGGTAACTGCTTCCAAAACGCGCGCGCGCAGCGATTCGATAATCTCATCCTGCACCTGTGCCAGACGGTTCGGGTCCTTTAACAGCACGGTGAATTCCGCCACGTTTTCGCCTCGGTCCGATTCTGCGCTGCGACGTTCACGCCCTACTTCCACCGTCACGGAATTTACCTCGGGCATGGCGCGGATAAGTTCCTCGAAGCGCCGGGCCCGCGCTTCTGTCTCCTCAAGGCGCGCCCCGGCGCGTATCTCGAGCCGCAACCCGAATTCTCCCTGACGCATGGGCGGCATCAATTCGCGGCCAAGGGTCAGCGCGAGGTGGCCCGCATGCAGCGCGGCCAGTACCGTGAGCGCCAGAAATACGGGACTGAACCGCAGACTGTGACGCAGGGCGCTCGCGTACATGGCGCGGAATGCGTCGAAAACGGCGGCAAACAAGCCTAATGGAACATACATGACGACGCCAAACAACAACCGCCACAACTGGAAGCAGAGATAACACAGCGCGCCCGCGAAGAACAGTACTGTTATCAGGACGCTGAGAAAACAGCCCAGCAACAGGCGCCCCAGGAACAGCGCCAGAAGCACGGGCGCGCAGGCCAACGAAAAGCACCCGGCAACGAAGGTCCTGATGCCCGGCGCCGCGACTGCCGCGCGCAGTGAAGCGCAGGCAGGAACAAACGCGTCGCGCCCGGCGGCCTCCGTAAACCGAAGGGCATATCCCACGCCGTATATTGGGACCTTGATAACAGCCCTGAACCTGCCGCCCCCCTCTTTACGGCCCTCATGATAGGCGCGCAACAGCCAGACAACATGTTGTTCGGACTGGCGCGTCGCGCCCGTGCGAGAGGCAATCAAGGGGATAAGGTAGAGCGCGGTCAACAGCGACGCGGACAGCGAGAAGGTTACCGACATGGCCAAGTCGCCAAAGAGCTGGCCCGCAATGCCTTCCACAAAGGCAACCGGTAGAAACACGCAAATGGTGGTTAATGTCGAAGCGGTCACCGCGCCCGCGACCTCGCGCGTGCCCCGTTCCGCGGCGTCGCGCGGGTCGTCGCCTTCCTCGCGACAACGAAAGATGCTCTCGAGCACCACAATCGAGTTGTCCACCAGCATCCCCACGCCCAGGGCCAGCCCGCCCAAAGACATGATGTTCAACGATATATCCCGAAAGAACATGGGGACGAACGCGGTGATTACTGATATGGGAATAGCCACGCCGATGATCACGGTGGACTTGAACTCGCGCAAAAACAGAAACAGAATAAGCAGCGCAAGCGCGCCGCCGAGAATCGTTGCCTCCTGCACTTCGCGAATGGCCCCGCGAATGAACCGCGACTGGTCGCTGATGAGCGAGAGCGCCGCATGGCGCGGCAATCGGTCGAGAAACGCGCCGCGTCGCGGATCGTTGTCCGGCGCCGCATCAATATTCGCAGCGGATGTTCCGGGTCCGGTCTGGGCCTGACGCACCCGCTCGAGCAGTCGTTCTTGAAACGACAACTCCCGCTCGAACCCCAGCAGATCGCGAATCTTGTTGCAGACCTGCACCGTGTTGGCGTCCCCTTCTTTGTAAAGGTCAATGGCGACGGCCTCGCGCCCGTTGATATGTACAATGGTCTCGCGTTCCCTGGTCCCCAGGAAAACGTCGGCAAGTTCATCCAATCGCCGATGGGCGCCGCTCGGCGTGACCACGATGCTGTTGGCGATATCGTCAATGGTCTCAAATTCGTTGAGCGTACGCACCAGGTATTCCGTGTCGCCCTCGCGCAATCGTCCGCCGGAAAGGTTTATGTTTTGCTGGGCCAGCGCCGTAATGACGAATTCGGGAGACAGGCCCAGCGCTTTCAGGCGTTCCACATCCAGCAAGACCTGAATCTCTTCTTCCTGGCCGCCCTTGACGCGGGCCTGGGCGATGCCGTCCTCGGCCTCGAGGTCGCTTTTCAGCCGCCGCTCGGCCGCCTCGCGGATAGCGGTCAGTGCTGCATGCGCCTCGGGCGTTCCGGGCTGAAGCGCGGGATCGTTCGCGGTGATGGCGACGCGCATGACCGGGTCCAACGATGGGTCGTAGCGCAGCACGACCGGCTTGCGCGTAATCTCTCGGGGCGGGTCGAACAGGTCCAGGCGGTCGCGCACTTCCTGTTGCGCGAGATTCATGTTCGTGCCCCAGGCGAACTCGAGCAGGATTTCGGAGAGACCTGGCGAGGAGACGCTGCTAATCTCGACCATGCCGCTTACGATGCTCAATAATTCTTCGAGCGGCCGCGTCACCAGCGACTCGACGTCCTCTGGCGCGGCGCCTTCGTATTCCGTACGCACCGTTAAACTTGGATACGAGATGTCCGGCATCAGATTCACCGGCAGTTGCTGATAGGAGCGCCAGCCGAAGACTATGAGGCTCAGAAAGAGCATCGCCGTCGTGACCGGCCGTCGGATGGCCAGACGGTACTGCTTGACCGTATCATTTGCGCCGCTTGTCACAACGCCGCTTCCACACGCGCGCGCCGGCCGCGGTCCGCGCTGGTTGCCGCGCGGGGGCTCGTTTTCGCCGCTTCAAGCGCTTCATCGAGGGTCATATCCCGCCGCGCCGCCAGTTCTTCCTCGATATTGGTCACGGTAACATAGGCGTCCGGTTTTAAGGAATGCTGGCCCATCACCACAATCAGCGCATCCTCGTCCATGCCCTCAAGCACTTCCACGCGGTCGTCCTGTTCGATGCCGGCAACGATTTCCCTGCGCTGCGCGATATAAACGGGTTTATCGGCGGCAATATTTTCAAGCGCTTCATCATCTTTGGAAACAGGCGTCAGTTGATACACAAATGGGCGCCCCTGCTCCTCGAGCACGGCGTCGCGTGGTATCAGCAATGCGTTCCCGCGTTTTTCCATAACCAGGCGCACCCGCGCGAACGCCGCTTCGCGCAACAGCGGGCGGTCTTCGGGCGAGAAATCGAGCACCACCCGCACCGTGCCGCTCATGGGGTCTATGCTCGGGTTGACGCGACGTATTCGGGCGATGAATTCGCGATCGGGAAAGGCGTCAATACGTGCGCGCGCCTCTTGTCCTGTATGCAGTCGGAACAGTTCTTTTTCCGGCACATTGATAGGCAGGCAGAAGGAATCGGGGTCCACTATCGTGAACACGGGCACGCCCGGAGAGACCACCATGCCCGGCTGGAGGATGCGCTGGGTTATTACGCCGTTGATGGGGGCGCGCACAGTCTGATTGCGCAGCTGAATTTCGGCGACCTCCAGCGAGGCCTGCGCCTGTTCATATGCAAATCGCGCATTGTCGCGTTCGATTGATGCGCCGATGCCTTCCCGATAGCTTTGTTCCGCAATTTCGAGGGTTGCTTTCTGTTGTCGCACCGTAACACGCGTTTGACGCAGCTGCGCTTCGATCTCATCGCGTTCAAGGGTCGCAAGCACGTCTCCTTTTTCGACGCTGTCGCCAACCTCGACATTTACTGCCAGGCATTGTCCCACGCCCTTGGCCAGTACCTCCACGCGCGATTCCGACTCGACGCGCGAAGTGGTCTCGAAAAAGGACGCAATCTCGCCGCGTTGCGGCGGCGCGGCCTGCACCGGCGTCAGGAATACCCGCGGCGTGGCGGAAGTCTCGGGCGTGGACACGCCTTCGTCAGGTTTGCGACATCCGGATGCCGTCACCAGCGCCAGGAGGCCCAGCATGAACGCAAGAACGTAAGCGAGTGAATATTTCATAAACTTCTCATGGGTAGAAATGAACGTAACGGTCTGGTTGCATCTTATTCTGCTGGTCGCCGGCAGTAAATATCCTCTTGGAGTTCAAACGTTAGTTTGTAACGGATGCGCGAGGCTTACAAACTAAAGTTTGAACTCCAACAAGCGCCAAACTTGGGACGGACCACAACTGGCGTTAGGCGGTCACAAATGAACATCCGTCATCAACAACGAATGCAACCATGCGTCTGGATACGACACGCCGGGCGGGCGTGTACCGATGAAACAACAAAATACGTGTTTTTCCGGGCAAGTATAGCACGGATACCAACCAAAATAGCAGGTTTACACCGATGTAATATTCGGGCATGTTCCTCTCCTGTGTTATAATAGGCCTTACAGTTGTGGACACGTTTAACCGATGGGAATCCCGATGATGAACGATCTTAATAAAACAGGCCGCCTGATATTCGCCGTTCTGTTTGGCAGCCATTGTATAGTTTTTTTATTATCGCCGTACCAGGCCTTCGCGGACAGCCCTACAGGCGATATGATACAAACGCAAGTGGAGGCGGAATGGCTTGCCGAGGATATTCGGTTCGGCTTTCACCACTTTGTGGCAACCACGGCGCATGACGCCATGGGCGCTGTCAACGGCGATACCTCGGCGCCCTATGGCTTTCACACGCTTCCCGACGAGATTGATCCCTGGTGGCAGGTGGATTTGGGCGCGTCGTACCGCCTGGACCGGATTGTGGTGTATAACCGCACGGACGGCGGTCTTGCGCCGCGAACCCGTCATCTCCGGATTCTTGCATCAGACAGCCCGCGGGATGTATTCACACCCGTCTATGAACACGACGGCACGCCCTTTTACGGCGCCCGGGAGCGCCGTCCTCTGGTGGTGCGTTTCGAGGATAAGCCGGTGGAGGCGCGGGTTGTGCGCCTCATGGTTCCCGGTCGTTGCGCCTTTGCCCTGGTCGAGGTCGAGATATATCCTGCGGACGACCCGGAACACAACATTGCATTGGGCAAATCCGCCGACCAGAAGAGTACGCGAGCATGGTCGCCTGTCGCGACCACGGAAATGGAAGTGCCGGAGGACTACCGCTTCAGCCTGGCCCATATCCACGTCCTGTTGGAGCGGGCCGAGCGACTTGCGCGGCGTTTGGACGCGTCGTACGGCAACGACCGGATCATGGTCCTGCGCGAGCGCCTAAGCGGCCTGGATCGGGAGCATGCGATGTCAGACGTCCTGGCGCGCCGCGATTTTTATCTTGATGTAAGACGTACGCTGCGTGATATCGCATGGCGCAATCCCCTGTTGGCGGACATTGACGCCCTGCTTTTTTTGACGCGTCACGATCCGGGCGGGGTGTTCCATATGTGCGACCAGTATTACGGGTTCAATGCAATCCCCGGCGGCGGCATCCACGTGCTTGAAGCGCCTTTCGGTGTGAACCCGCGTCTGCGCGACCTGCTTGGGGATACGGTGGCGGCATCCGGCCGCCTCGCCGGTCAGCAGCTTGCGGGCGGGTCGTTCCTCTCACCGGAGTTGTCCTATGACGCCGAGACGGTCTATTTTGCATACAGCCAGGCCACGGGCACGCCGGGCCAGCCCGAGTTGGGCACGCCGCCGCCGGAGGAGGCGTGGACGCCCGAGACCAGTTTTCATCTCTTTCGCGTACGCGCCGACGGCAGCGAATTGGTCCAGTTGACGGACGGCCCGGAAAATGATTTTGACCCTTGTGTGTTGCCCGGCGGGCGCATCGCTTTTATTTCCGAACGTCGCGGCGGCTATTTGCGCTGCGGTCGGCATTGTCCCACCTACACGCTGCATTCGATGGAACCGGACGGCAGCGACATTATGTGCCTGAGTTTCCACGAAACCCACGAATGGAATCCAAGCGTCAACAACGACGGCATGCTTGTCTATACCCGTTGGGATTATGTGGACCGGGACACAAACGTGGCGCATCATAAATGGTTCTGCTTCCCGGACGGGCGCGATCCGCGCGTCATTCACGGCAATTATCCAGGGCAATTCCGGCAGGACCGTCCTTGGATGGAAATGCAAATACGGGCAATACCCGATTCGCACCGCTATGTGGCCGTGGCTGCCGCGCATCACGGCCATGAATTTGGCTCACTCGTCCTCATCGACCCCCATGTCGTGGATGACGACGCCATGGCGCAATTGACCCGTCTTACCCCGGAGGCGCCCTTCCCCGAGGCGGAAACCACCGGTTCGAGCCAGTTGGTTCGCCCGGCCATGATTTACGGCACACCATGGCCCTTGAGCGAAGACGACTTTCTGTGCGTGTACGACGCCGACGCCGGGAATCGGGGCATCTTCTGGGTGGACCGGGACGGCAACCGCGAACTCATTTATCGCGATCCGGAAATACCGTGCATCAGCCCCATGCCGCTGCGACCGCGCCCTATGCCGCCGGTTATTCCCGACCAGACCACGCAGCGCCTGGCCGCGCGCCAGGCAGCCGGCGCCGAAGCGCCCGCCACCATCGGGGTGATGAATGTATATGAAAGCAGCTTCGACTGGCCGGAAAATACGCGCATCCATCAGCTGCGCATTATTCATGCGCTGCCTAAAAGCACACCTGCGCCCAACGAGCCGCGCATCGGCGTCGCGGCGCAGAGCAACGCGCGGGCCGTGCTGGGCGTCGTGCCCGTGGAAGAAGACGGCAGCGTCTATTTCGAAGCGCCCGTGGGCAGGCCTGTATATTTTCAGGCGCTGGATGAACACGGCATGGCCGTGCAGTCGATGCGTTCGGCCACCTATGCGCATCCGGGCGAACAGTTGACCTGCATCGGATGCCACGAAGACAAACATGCCGCGCCCCCCTCCTTCAGCGGGACGCCCCTGGCTTTCCGTCGCGCGCCCTCCGTCATCGCGCCCGAACCGGACGGCGCCAATCCCTTTTCCTTTGTGCGACTCGTGCAGCCCGTGCTTGACCAGAAGTGTGTCGGCTGCCATCAGGACGTCGAGGCGGCGCCCGACCTGAGGGGCCATATCGAAGAAAACGGTTTCAGCCGCTCCTATAACAGTCTTGCCCGTGAGTTCGGATTCTTTTTCGATGTAACGAACGGCTCGTTTCACGCCAACGGCAGCCGTACTATCGCCGGGGAATTTGGCGCGCGCGCCTCAAAACTCATCAAGCGTCTGGAAAGCTCATTGTGCGGCGAGGAACTCAGCGCCGAGGACCGCCGGCGAATCATCGTCTGGCTCGACGCCAATTCAGAGTTTTTGGGTTCATACGACAATGTTCTCGCCCAGCAGCAGGGTGAAATCGTATATCCTACATTGAAATAATGTGGCGCAGGCATTGTTACGCGCCCAGCGTTTCATCATTACGTCCTATGGGACCTATAGAGGAGGCGCGCAACCGGGTTGCCGCGCGTTGCGTGATTCGCGAGACAATCGTTCCCATGGAACAACAGACGTCGGCCCTGGTTTTGTGTGGCATCCGTCTGAAATTCCTTTGACACGAACGTTTGTATGTGATAATCTATAATGTCAATTGAAAGTGGAAAGGTCTATTCACCGCCGGATGTGCTGCGAGAAGCATGCGTCTGGCGCTAAACCGTATCGGACGAGCAACATGTACGAAGCATTTTATGGATTGCGAGAGCGCCCGTTTAATCTGACGCCCGATCCAAAATATCTTTATTTGAGCGAAAAGCACAAGGAGGCCTTCGCGCACCTGCTTTACGGCATCAAGAACCGTAGCGGCTTCGTCATGATCAGCGGTGAAATCGGCACGGGAAAAACAACGCTTTGTCGCAACCTGTTGAACCAGATGGACGCAAGCACTGAGGTGGCGTTCATTTTCAATCCCTTTTTAAACCCCGTCGAGTTGATGAAGAAAATCAATCAGGAATTCGGCATTCGTTCGCAAGCGGACACTATTCTGGGATTGACCGAGGAACTGAACGTGCATCTGCTGCATTCGGCGGCGCACGGTAAGAATTGCGTACTCGTGATTGACGAGGCGCAGAATCTGGCGCCTCCGGTGCTTGAGCAGATTCGGTTGTTGTCAAATCTTGAGACGGATTCGGAAAAGCTGCTGCAAATAATTTTGATCGGCCAGCCTGAGCTGGCTGAGAAACTGGCTTTGCGTGAATTGCGTCAACTCAACCAGCGCATTACAGCCGTCTATCATCTCAAGGCGCTGAACGCGCTCGAAACGCTTCAGTATATCGCGTACCGTTTGCATGTTGCGGGAAGCCGCAAACGGCTGAACTTCACCAAAGGCGCGGTGAAACTCATCTACCGGCACTCGGGCGGCGTGCCGCGCATGATTAACGCCATTACGGACCGCGCGCTGTTAATCGGCTACACGAAAGAAAAGCATGTAATCACAGCGCGTATTGTACGCCGCGCCGCGCGTGAAATACGCGGCGAAAGAGTGACCATGCCCAAGGGAAAGCAATTTCGTTGGCGCCGCTGGCTGCCCAGTCCGTCGCTCGCCGCGCTCGTGATTGTGATGCTGGTGCTGGCCCATTATCTGGTTGATCCGCTGGACCGTTTCGCTCGGGAGTTGAGCGTATTCAACCGTATTTTGTCCGGTGAATTTCTGACGGATACGGAAACAGAGAAGGAGCCTCACGGCTTGACGGCCACTGCGGACGCCCGCAGGGAAGACACGACCACGCTTGCGGCTGTTGCGCCGTCCGAGCACCTTGGCGCACTACATCGGGTTATGGAGCGGCTGAACGCGGCCGAACCGA
>NPIE01021690.1_pt2 | contig 13138 bp, 12 predicted proteins | sample 8637661 | NCBI WGS metagenome assembly NPIE01 (sample SAMN07420842, study PRJNA396082) | bioreactor metagenome | isolation source: sample BA12 brine-fed electro-methanogenic bioreactor BA | place: Japan: Kochi | collected 2016-12-09 | reverse complement strand
TCGATTGAACTCTTCTGACCCCCACTCAAGTTGCCGCCGCGCGACCCAATCGGGCGCGATGAAGAAACTCGGCTTCGGGCCCGGAAGCTGTTCGTCGGGCCTGGGCGGCTGCCGGTCTTGCCAGACCGCACCACAAGGTGGGTGGCCGCCGGAAAGTAACCGAAATAGCGCTGCCCCTGCTCGATGCCCTCGCCACGTGAGTCGACCACATCGGCGTAACCCCATACCGGCAGCAGGCCGAAGCCGTCGACGCCCGAGGGGAAGAAGCCCCAGTAGAGGAGGATTGGGTGTCCAGAAAGTACGCCGGAGGAGGATTGGGTGTCCAGAAAGTACGCCGAGGAGGATTGGGTGTCCAGAAAGTACGGCTTGTTACCGTTGCCGGTCATCGGCGGCGCTTCGGGGCCGGCGACGAACGCAGTAGCGACACGACGACGATGGCCAGTAGCAGTCCGGCCGCGCCCAGCGCCAGCGCCGTCGAATCCATCGATCCGCTTTCAGCGCCGGTACTTGCGCACGTAATTCCAGGCGAACATTCGCTTGGCGAAGTGAAAGCCGATGAAAGTCGGCAGCACACGGGTGCTGTCGCCACGACGCTGGATCAGCATGGCCTTGTCCTGCATGTCCAGCACGGCCATCAATTCCATCTTCGGCTCGTGCTTTGCAGGCTGGCCGGCGAATTCGCCGACCAGGTTGCGCGCCGCGGCCTCGGCCTGAAGGTCGGCGTTGTGGGCGCGCTTCGGCGCCCAGTCGGGCCCCGGAAAACTGCCGGCATCGCCGACCACGAAGACCCGTTCCAGGCCCTCGACACGACAGGTCGCGTCGGCGCGAACCAGGCCGCCGGCAGAGCGCGGCAGTAATGTGTCGGCCAGCCACGGCGCGCCGCTCAGGCCGGGCATGAACACGCACACATCGGCATCGAATTCGTCGCGGTCGGTAACAACGCGTCCCGGCTCGAAACGCCGGGCGCGCTCGTTGAGCCGGATCTCGATGCCGCGCGCGCGCATCTCGGCCAGCATGCGCTCCACGGCGCGTGTTCCGAGCTTGCTGCCCGGCGTGTCGGTGGGCGCAAACAGCACGATGCGGAAATCCGCTCGGCACCGGCGGCGGCGAAGCCAGGTCTCGATGCCGAACAGCAGTTCGAACAGGGGTCCGGCGCGCACCGCGGCCGGCTCGTCCGGGTTGTCGCCCAGGCCGAAGGCCAGCATGCCGTGTTCGAGTTCGTTCAGGCGCTCGCGCAGCCGGGTCATTTCGGCAACGCCGCCGCACGGCAGAAAAGCATGCTCCAGCCCAGGCACGTCACGCCGGAAGGCGCTGCCGGTGGCGATGATGAGGCCGTCGTTTTCGATCCGACGATTGTGCTGCCCATCGTCGATGCAGGTCAGGCGACCGCCGTCCTCCAGGGCCGTGGCGCGACCTGGATGAAAGGTGACGTGCATGCGCGTGAAGAAGCGCTCGAGGGGGATCTCGAACTGCTCCGGGGCGGCCACGCCGGTCGGAATCCAGATCGTGGCCGGATAGAACACGAACCTGGGCTGTGGCGCGATCACGTCGATTTCAAGCGCCGGATCCAGCCGGCGCAAGGTCCGGATGGCGGTCAGTGCGCCGAAGCCGGCGCCGAGAACGGTGACTCTGGACATGGAGGCGGCCTGAATGCGGGCCCGGGCCCGGTGAACTGATTCTACCGGGCCGCGAGCTTGCGGTCAGGCGGGCCGGAATTCCAGCCGGGTCAACGAACGGTCGGCGGCGAATGCTGACAGACGACTGCGCTCGTTGCGCGATGTCCCCTTCTGACCGGTGCTTGCGTAGCTGTCAATACGGGATGAAAACCGGACCGTTTTATTTTCAGCGCACTGGAGGGTAGTCAGATGTCATGCAAAACAGGATTGCTGATTGGGCTCGGCCTGATCATTTGTCACAGCGCCGCGGCCGACGGCGTGCGCGAAATCAACCAGGCCTGCGTGCCGGTCGGCTGTTTTGCCGACGACAGCCCGGGTTTCCCGGTCGAGATCGTCAATCCGGGGGCGTACCGGCTGTCGTCGAACCTGGAGACCGGGCCGAGCAATGTCACGGCGATCGAAGTCTTAGGCGACAGTATCGATCTCGACCTGAATGGGATGACGGTGTTCGGCCCGAATAGTTGTAACGATACGGGCAGCGTTATCGCCTGCGCCGCAACTGCCGGTATGCCACTCATTGCTCTCCTCGGCTCGCATATCGTGATCCATGACGGTGTGGTGCATGGCGGAGCCGGCAGGGGAATCAAGCTAGGTGCGGTAGGCGGCAGTAATGATCTGTTGATCGTCCGCCGTGTGCACGTCACACAGAATGGCGGTGTTGGCATCGATGTGTTCGGCAAGGCATTGGTCGAGGAGTGCAGCGCAACGTTGAATGCGGCGCAGGGTTTTTGGGGCAATGGATCAAGCACCCGCTTCAACCGCAATTACGCAGCGCGCAATCACAGCACTGGAATCCTTTCCGGCAGTTGCCAGGACAACACCAGCACCGCCAATCACGGCGTCAATTTCAATTGCAGCATCGATCTTGGTGGCAATTCGCAATAAGCGCGCCATACCTCGCACACCATGCAGAGCACATCATGAACACACTCAACCGGGTTCTCCTGACATTGCTGGTGGCGATCCCACTCGCCGCAGTGGACGCCGCAGCCGATGACGAATGGCAGGTCGTCAGCCCCGACACCACGATCCTCGATTCCACCGGCGCCTTTGTGCGGCCCGGCGAACTGCTGCTGTTGTCTCCGGAAGGGGCCGGCATTTTGCCGATGGCCGAGCACTTCGGTGGTGTCGCGGCGAGGGGCCTCGGGCTGACCGGCTTCGCCATTGACCGCCTGAGCGGTGAGCACGTTTTCATCAGTGTCGATCGCGATTGGGATATCTGGAAACCCAACGACGTGATCCGTTGCGAGCTTTCCGGCTCGGACTGTACCCCGGTCTTCAGCGGTGGGGTGGCGGGCCTGCCCGACGGGGTCAAGATCAGCGCCATCGCAACCCAGGTGTTCGGCGGCGTGCAGAACCTGTATCTATCGTTCGATACGACGTTCAAGAGCGGCGCCACGGTCTTTCGCCCGGCTGATGTCGCGCGCTGGACCGGCAGCGCCCTGGTGATGGCCCTGCCGACCGAAGCCTCCGGCGCGGCCTCGAACTGGAGCGTCAGCGGCCTCAGCCAACGGCCGGATTCGAGTTGGCAGATGGCTTTTGATACCGGCGGCCAGATCCCCGGCGGCATCCGGTTTTTCACTTCCGATGTGCTGCATGCCAGCCCGACCGTCAATGCCCATGAACTGCGCTTGCGGTCGCGCAGCCTGGACTGGGAAGGGGCAAAAGTCGCCGCCTGGGATGCGCTCGACTGCGGCCTGGCGCACTTCACGTCATTCAGCGTGATTGTCAACCACAACGTCAATCCGGTGACGCTGACCGTAAAGAGAACGGGCGGCAGCGAAGGCCTGATCCGGCTGAATTACGCGACCATTGCCGGCAGCGCCCAGCCGGGCGTCGATTATGTCAACACCAGCGGTGTCCTGACCTGGAACCACGGCGACGCCACGAATCGTCAAATTCAGATTCCGATCCTCAACACCGCCGGCAGCGGCATCGACAAGTCGTTCAGCACGGTCGTGTTTCCCGACAACCTGTGGGCGCTGACCGCTTTTCCGCGGGTGGTCACGCTGACGATTCCCAATGCCGATGTCATTTTTCGGGACAGTTATGAATAGCCCTGCGTGACGATGTCCCTGCGGGGACGGATCTTGCGTAGTAGCCAGTAAGGAAAACGGCTTTCCAGGCAAGCCGGGAGCGGGCTGCGGCCATTGAGGATGGCGCCGGATCACGATTACGGGTCTTGCCCCCACCGTGAGCACTGACAGTGCGAAGGAGTATGGAGATGAGCCTATCACGTCCTGTTTTTATCGTCCTGGCAACGTTTCTGATGCTGGTGTTTGCGGTGCCACTCCAGGCCCAGGACACCACCATCAGCTACCAGGGTCAGTTGCGCGACGGCGGCCAGCCGTATACCGGCACCGCCGATCTGGAGTTCCGATTGTTCGACCAGCTCAGCGGCGGCAGTCAGGTGGGCACGGCGCAACAGCGGCCGAACTGGCCGATCGAAGACGGCCTGTTTCAGGTCGGCCGATCGAAGACGGCCTGTTTCAGGTCGAGCTGGATTTCGGTCTGACTGCGTTCACCCAACAGGTGCGCTATCTGGAAGTGCGGGTCGAAGGTGTCGCGCTGACGCCGCGCCAGGCCGTGCGCCCCAGCCCGATGGCGCTGTTCGCGCTGGCGGGCAATGAAGGGCCAACCGGGCCAGAAGGGCCGCAAGGGCCGCAGGGGCCACAGGGCGCGACCGGACCACAAGGCCCGCCCGGCGATTCGCACTGGCAGCTCAACGGTAGTGCCACGTACTACACCGCCGGCAATGTCGGGATCGGGACCGCCAACCCGGCCTGGCCGCTCGAGATCGAGTCCGGGGCTACTCGCGGTCTGTCCGTAGCGAGTACGGCGAGCAGCGGCACCCGCTACGGCGTCTGGGGCGAGAGCAACAGCACCAGCGGTCGGGGGGTGCTCGGCTGGGCAAAGGCGACCAGCGGTGTCAACTACGGCGTCAGGGGCGAGAGCTCCAGCACCAGCGGTCGGGGGGTGTTCGGCTGGGCATCGGCGAGCAGCGGTACCACCATCGGCGTCCGCGGCGCGAGCTCCAGCACCAGCGGTCTGGGGGTGTACGGCATCGCAACGGCGACCAGCGGTGTCAACTACGGCGTCTTTGGCGTGAGCAACAGCACTTCCGGCTTTGACTTTTATGCCGCAGGCGCCGGCATCGATTACGGTGCAGCTTCCTCAATCCGCTGGAAACACAATATCGAAGCGATCCCGGCGCCATTGGCGATGCTGGCCGCATTGCGCGGGGTGTATTTCGACTGGGATGAAGAACATGGCGGCCAGCACGATATCGGCATGATCGCCGAGGAGGTCGGCGCGGTGCTGCCCGAGATCGTGCAGTACGAAGAAAACGGCGTCGATGCGATCGGCATGGACTACAGCAAGCTCACGCCGCTGCTGGTCGCCGCGGTGAACGCCTTGCGCGCCGAGAAGGATGCCCAGCTCGCGGAGCAAGAACGTGCTTTGGCGGATCTGCGCGCCGAGAAGGATGCCCAGCTCGCGCAACAGGATCAACAGCTTGAAGAGCAAGAAAACGCACTGGCCGATCTGCGGATCTGCGCGCCGAACTGGCCGTTGTCAGGTCGCAGGCCGCGCGTAACGCCGAACTCGAAGCCCGCCTGGCGGCGTTGGAAGCCGGGTTGCCGGCGGCTCGCGAACTGGCCGGGAACAGGCCATGAACAGCGCGTGGCCATTGCGGAAGACGGCTCGAGCGCTGAGGCTTGCGTCGTTACTGCTTGTGCTGCCCGCCGCGGCCGCCAGCGGCGCCTGGTCGCTGGACTGGTGGACCATCGACGGCGGTGGGGAGATGTTTTCCGCAGCCGGCGCGTGGCAACTGTCGGGCACGCTGGGCCAGGGCGACGACACCGCCAGCCTGTATGCCAGCGGCGGCGGCTGGACCCTGACCGGCGGCTTCTGGAGCGCCACCGTAGCGCAGACCGATCGCATCTTCCGCGATGGCTTCGAGGAATGAATGACGACGGCAGGCACAACGCGATCCCCGCCACCGCCAGACTGAATGTACGGGCTTTCTGCCTGCTGATGATCATCGCGGGATAGGCAGAGCCATGCGTGAGGATGCGTCGCGAATTGAAAAGGAGATTGCGCAGGCGGTGATAGATCAGCTTTAGGTTGCGCCGTTCAGTAGCCAGGTGAGTGGAATGGGACACCCATCGAAAACATTTCCTGATTAGGTAGATGCCTCAGCCATCCGCCAGAGGGCCCGCTTGCGGGGTCGGCGGGGAGCGGCGTTGCCTGCTGGCGAGTCTTGGGTCGATCGGCACTGCGGTTGGAGCAGAGTTCAGGGGAGCCTTGGTGCCAGTGGAACAGCTTCAGAGGCATCCAGCGTTGGGTGTGCTTCTGAAGCTCGACAGATTCGGATGGAGGCTGAAAGCTTGTTCTCAGATCCGCGACCACGCCTCACCACCAGGCAACACCACTCCCCGCTGAGAGTGTCATGCAAAGGGCTGGACTCGCCCCAGTCCCCGGCATCACCCGATGCTCGAAGCCTTCTGTTCAAACAATCTGCGTGAATCTGCGAAATCTGCGGTTCGTTTTTACCAATGGCTGAGACAAGTAACTAATCAGGTATCAATTTGCAGGAAGATTGCACACCTCCGCCTGGAGGGGAAGTCGATCCATTCTGTGTGACGCTGAATCCGGCACCGCAATTGACCACCTTCAGTCTTGCCAATCTCGACAGCATCACGCTGCCGCGGCGCAGCAGCCATTCACTACTCTGTCACTGGCGAACGCCGGTCGCAGTGTATTTTGCAAACAACAGCACTGGAACACGCCAGCAGACTCGCTTTCAGGTCTTTCCAGTCTATCGTATCGAGAGCGATGTTCTGAACGATCCGGCGCTGGTCGAACCCGGGACCGGGTTGCCGCTTGGTGGCGTCATCGAACTACCGCTCACGGCGATTAATATCATGCAGGGAATCGAGCCAGGGGAGACTCAGCGTGAAGATTTTCGTGGCACCCGCTCATGCATCGCTGGTTTGATCAGCAAAGCCAGCCTGATGGAGAACTATGGTTTGAGTGATGCCCAAGTGCGAGACTTTTTCCGCAATCCGATCACGATTTCAATGGGTCTTGAAGGACTTTCTCAGATGGTGGATTTTGCCTCGATCAACTTTGGCACACGCATCATGGGTGACTGATCAAATCAATTCGCAAGCCTGGAGAGTGCGAGCGGGTCTGCAACGGCCCGCTCGATGCTCACACAATTGGCAACTGTCGGGCACGCTCGGTCAAGGCGACGACACTGCCAGCCTGTATGCCAGCGGCGCCGGCTGGACGCTGACCGGCGGCTTCTGGAGTGCGACCGTGGCGCAGACCGATCGCATCTTCCGCGATGGTTTTGAGGATTGAATGACGACGGAAGGGATGACGCGATCGGAAAATACAACGCCGGAGTAGCCTGATGATCGAACGAAAGAGCACGAAATCCATGAATTTTCTCACCGGCATCGGCCGGATTCACCTGCTCCCTGGCAGGGCCATCCACCCAAGCCCGAAGGATGTCCCCCGCCAGCACCGGCTTGCGTAATAGCCTGTAAGCGCGCAGAGCAAGCGCCACGATTCCGGTGCCGGAAATTGGGTGCATGCGAAGGCATGCTGGAAATAACCCTGGGACTGCGGGCACGATCCATATCGAGGAGCGACGAGTGATGTTCAAGCATTGGTTTCAGATCGCGGTGTGTTTCACCGCATTCGTGGCCCCCGGTGCCTTTGCCGCCGGCACGGTCGGTTCCGGCACGCCGGCAAGCTGTACCGAGGCGGCGCTGGATACGGCGCTGGCCGGCGGCGGCGCAGTGGATTTCGACTGCGGCGCGATGCCGGTGAGCATCGTCCTGACCGCCACCAAGTCCATCGGTGCCGACACCTCCATTGACGGCGGCGGCCTGATCACGCTGGATGGCAACGGCGGATCGTTTTATCTGTTCAATGTCAACGAGGGCATCAATTTTTCGATTCTGGAGCTGGTGCTGCGCAATGCCGGAGGAGCGATCACAACCGACACCGGCAATATTCAGATTGAATTTTCAACGATCTCGGATCATAACGGCAGCACATCCGGCGCCGTGGTCGGGGGCGGTACCCTGAATGTGATCGCCAGCGTGATCAAACGCAATACCTATAACGCTGGTTCGCCCGGAGCCGGAATCAACAGCTTCGGCAACGGTACGCTGACGATCATTTCCAGCCAGATCGGTGCCAATGTCCAGCAGAATGGAGGCGGCGCCGGTATCTATATCGGCAGCAACGGTGCGGCGATTATCGACAGTCTTGTCGTGGGCAACGACGCCACCGGTTCGGTCGGCGGCGGGCTGCGCAACGACGGCAGCGGGACGAGCATCCTCAATTCCACATTTACCGACAATCTGGCTTCAAGCGGCGGGGCGATCGAGAGCCTGGCCGGCAGTCTGGAGATCAATTATTCGACGATTGCCGGCAATACCGGCACCGGAATCAGCAATCAGCAGCAGGGCGTGACGCTGAACCTCGCCAACACCATCGTTGCCGGTAACGATTTCAACTGCAACGGCACCTTTATCGACAACGGCAACAACCTGCAATTCGGCGGCGGCCAGGCCACTTCCTGCGCCGCCACAATCCCGGTCGCCGACCCGCTGCTCGATATCCTGGCCGATAACGGCGGTTTGACCCGCACCATGGCGTTGTTGCCCGGCAGTGCCGCGCTTGATGCCGCTAACGGTCTGCTCTGCCCGCCCGCCGACCAGCGTGGCGTGGCTCGGCCGCAGGGGGCGGGTTGCGATATCGGGGCGTTCGAACTTGAAGACTCGGACGTGATTTTCGAAGACGGCTTTGAACAGTGAACCAAGGAAGCTCCAGCCTCGCTACTCATCGGGTCTCGGGAACGGGACCATTGCTGCTGACAGCCGCGGTTCCGATGCTGTCGCCATGGAGCTTGTTGGTGTTCGGGACCCTGCCGGCCGGTCTGGGTCTGTTCCGGTTATGGCGACGTACCGATTGCACGGAGAAGATCGGATGATTCACACACGCTGGATTGCAAGCTTCGCCGCCATCGTACTGCTGGCTGCCTGCGGCGATGACGCCAGCCAAAGTGGCAGTGCCGAAACCTCGGAAACCGGTACCTCCCTGGCCGGCGCCGCGGTGGTGCGCTTGGCGGTGCTGGAGACCTCCGGCGCCATTGCCGGGCGCTTTGTCGCAGCTCGGGATGAATCGACGTTGTTGCGCGGCAATTGTTCGCCCGATATGTGGGCCAATTTCAGCATCCAGTTCGATCATCCCGACTACCAGTGGATCGGCGTGACGGTGATGACCAGGGATCCGATCGCCACCGGACAGACCGGAGAGATCCGGCTTGACTGGCTGGATGTGAGTTTTCTGACCCGCGACATCGACAGCCTGTTTTTCAAGGGCAAGGGCAGCCTGGAAATCACCCGTCACGACGCCGCGCCCGGCAACCGCAGGATGACGGGGGTGATGACCGGCAGCGGGCTGGCCGGGACGCAACAGGCCGAAGGCCAGACTCTCGACGCCCGCTTCGAATTCGACATGGATTTTTCCTGCGGGGTTTTTTGAATCGGCAGGAGAAATTTCCGTCTCGCCAGCCTACCGGGTTGATCATCGAATAGATTCGGACTTGCTGGATTTCATGCGGCATCGGGATTACAATCCCGGCAGCGGTGTGAACGTCGTCGAACGCATTTCCGATCCGCCGCCGACCAATGTCCGAGATGCGCCAGTAGCATAGAAACTCTGAATAAATCCTGGTCAGGGTTGCCATGCTACCCCTGACACCACGGGGTGAGCGATGGAAAAGACCCGCTGGCAGCGAATCGAGGAAAGGTTCGCCGAACTGGCCGCGCTGGCGGAAAATGAACGCCTCGCGGTGCTGCGAACGCTGGCCCGGGACGAACCCGACCTGTACCAGGAATTGACCCGGCTGCTGGCCGCCGACGAGCGCACCGCTGGGCTGCTTGATGCGCCCTTGGCCATCGCCGCCCATGATCTTTTGACCGATTCAATCGGGATCCCCGCCGACGAGTCCGCGGCCCGCCTGACACCGGGAACCCGTCTCGGGGCCTACGAGGTCGAACGGGAACTGGGCCAGGGCGGCATGGGTGTCGTTTATCTGGCGCGGCGCGCCGACGGTGCCTACGAGCAGCAAGTCGCCCTGAAAGTCCTGCGCGGCGGCCTGGCGGGTGAGTTGTTCGCCGCGCGCTTCGCGCAGGAAAGGAAAATCCTGGCGCGCTTGCAGCATCCCCATATCGCCCGCCTGCTCGACGCCGGCAGCATGGCGGATGGTGCGCTCTATTTCGTCATGGAATACGTCGATGGCGAACGGATTGATTCCTGGCTTCGAAACAATGCCGTTCCGGTCCGCGAGCGGCTTGCGCTTTTTCTTCAAGCCCTCGATGCGGTGCAGTATGCGCACCGCAATCTGGTGATCCATTGCGATCTGAAGCCGGGCAACATCCTGATCGACCAGGATCGCCAGGTGCGGCTGCTCGATTTCGGTATCGCCCGTTTGCTGGTGGATCCGGCGAAAGACCAGACTGCGGTTGAAAGCGAAGCGGTTGCGCTGACTCCTCAATACGCCGCCCCGGAAATACTGCGCGGCGAAGCCGCGACGATCGCCAGCGATATCTATTCGCTGGGCGTCGTGCTGTACGAAATCCTCGCCGGCTGCAAGCCCCGCAGCAACACTTCCCATGAACGGGGTGCCGTCGTCGAAATGCTGGCGGCCGAGCCCGTCCCTCTCGATCGTCAACCGTCACTGGACATTCAGTTGCGCCGTCGCTTGCGCGGCGACCTGACTGCGATCGTTCACAAGGCGATGGCCAATGATGCGGCGCTGCGCTATCCCACGGTCGAAGCCATGGCCGAGGACATCCGGCGTCATCGGGTGAATCTGCCGGTCAACGCCCGGCCGGACGATCGCGGTTATCGGGCCGCGAAGTTCGTCCGCCGCCACGGTTTCGGCGTCGCAGCATCGGCCGTCATTGCGCTGGCAACCACCGCCGGCCTGGTCAGTACCGCCTGGCAAAGTCATTGGCGCGGCATCGAGGCCCAAAAGGCCGAGGAGGTCAAGAATTTCCTGCTGCGGTTGTTTTCCGGCGTTGATCCGGAACAGGCGCTGGGTCAGGAAATCACCGCCCGACAACTGGTCGAGGAGGGGGCGAGCAGGATCGAGCGGGAATTCGCCGATCAACCCGGAACACGTGCCGAAATCGTCACCTTTCTCGCCGACCTGTTCGACAAGCTCGGTGACCAGAATCGCGCCCTGATAATGATTGAAGAGGCAGTACGCACGCTCGGACCGCAGGACAGCCCGGCATTGGCCAGTGCGCTGCAAGTTCGTGGTCGGATCCGCATCAGCCGGGGCAAAGTCGACGACGGGGTCTCGGATATCGAGCAAGCGCTTGTATTGCACCATCGGTTCGGCGCCGACCTCGACGCCGCCGAAGATTACGATCAACTGGCCATCGCGGCGCGACAGCGGGGCGCGGCGGACGAGGCGCGGCGACTGACCGAGCAAGGATTGCAGTTGCGCCTTGCCACCCTGGGCCGCGATCATGAAGAAACCGCCAGCTCCTATAACAACCTCGGGGTCATCGCCCGCAATGCCGGCGATCTGGCGGCCGCCGAACGTTATCATGCGACGGCGCTGGAAATTCGCCGCAAGGTGCTGCCGGCAAAGCATCCCGGCATCGCCTTGTCGCTGAACAATCTGGGGGCGCTGATGCTGTCCTTGGGACGCTATCGCGAAGCCGAAGACTACTTCGCGCAAAGTCTCGAACAGAATCTCGCACTGTACGGTGAAAATCATCCACTGACGATCACCGCCCGTAACAACATCGGTGCCACCGACCTGCGTCTCGGCCGCTTCCGGGAGGCAAAAATCCAGCTCGAAGCGGTGCTGGACTATTGGCGGGCGCACGCCGACGGCAACCACCCTAGTGCTCTTCTGACCCGTTACAACCTTGCCGCAGTCGCGCTCGGCAGCGGAGATTTCGCAACCGCCGAAAACGAATTGCACGAACTGCTCCGGCGCTGGCGCGAACAATACGGCGAGGCGCATTACCTGGCTGCCGCCGCCGAATATTCCCTCGGAATGGTAGCGCTGGAACAGGGTAGAGCCGACGATGCCGAAGCGCTGCTCGTCGCGGCGTTGGCCCACCGGCGTACTGCCCTGGGCGAAGCGCATCCCTATATCGCCGATAGCCTGCGCTCGCTCGGTCAACTGGCACTGAGCCGCGGTGATCCGGATGCGGCCGGAAAGTGGATCGCCGAAGCACTGGCCATGCAGGAGGCAATTTTGCCGCCCGGCCACCCGTCCATCGCGCTCACCCGGCTGGTCGAGGCACGCTGGCAGCTTGATCGTGGCAACGCGCAAGCGGCAGTGGCCGAGTTCGAGGAAAACTTGCGCGCGCTCGAAAGTGCGATGGCCCGGGATGTTCCGGAACTGGTGCGCGGTCGATTCGACCTCGCCCGCGCTCGGCTGCAACTCGGGCATATTGCAATGGCGCGGGAAGAACTGGCCGATGTCCGTGATGCGATTGCCGCACGTTTCGGTGGCGATGCCTGGCAAACAGCGGTAGCCGAATGCTGGCTGGCCGAAACCTTGCTTGCAGGCGGCAATCGGAAAGCCGCGGGCTCGTTCATTGAACATGCCAGCCCGATTCTGGCCGGGCAAGCCGCGAACGGAATGGCGGAAATCGCCGCTGCCCGGCAAATGCTGGCAGTCTTTGCATCCGCCGGCGGATCGTCGTGAAGACACCATCGTGAAAACGACATCTGCCGGCAATGACATCACCCGATTGCTCGGCGCGGTTCGCCACGGCGAACCCGGTGCGCTTGATCAACTGTTCGAGATTGTCTACCACGAACTGCACCGCCTTGCCCATTATCAAGCTGGACATCGATGGGGCCACGCCGCGCCCGATGCATTCAACACCACGACTCTGGTGCATGAAACCTACCTCAAGCTTGTGGCCGCCGCCCAGCCGGATTGGGTCGACCGCCGGCATTTCTATCATGTCGCGGCGCGCGCCATGCGCCAGATCATTATCGACCGGGCGCGCCGGGCGCTGGCCGACAAACGCGGCGCAGGCGCGGTTCACGTTTCGCTTGAGCATGCCGAACCGGCAATCGCCACCAACGCTGAACAGTTCCTGGCGCTTGAGCAGGCGCTGAACCAACTGACGCAGATCAGCCAGCGACTGGCCCAGGTTGTGGAATTGCACTTTTATGCCGGGCTGACTTTTCAGGAGATCGGCGCGGCACTGGAACTTTCCGAGCGCACCATCAAACGCGACTGGCGGCTGGCTCGGGCCTATCTTTACAGATATCTTGGGCGGACCGCCTGAAACCCACCTCTACCCATCCCTCCTACTGCGACGCCGCCAGACTCTGCCTGCCTGTGCGTCGCACAGGCAGGCAGGGCCTGACAGCGTCTCGCTACGGACGGATGG
>NPIE01015432.1_pt2 | contig 13144 bp, 12 predicted proteins | sample 8637661 | NCBI WGS metagenome assembly NPIE01 (sample SAMN07420842, study PRJNA396082) | bioreactor metagenome | isolation source: sample BA12 brine-fed electro-methanogenic bioreactor BA | place: Japan: Kochi | collected 2016-12-09 | reverse complement strand
ATGAGAAATTAGCCAAACTCAAGAAGCCCGCTTTAGCGGGCTTCATAAGGATGTAAAAAGAATCCTTTCCAACACCCGGATGAATCCGGGTGCTAATCTCATTAACCAGGGAAATTTACCTTTTTAGCGGATGTTTTCTAACCTCTATCTTCTAATTTCTAACTTCTAATTTCTAACTTCTAATTTCTAACTTCTAACTTCTATCTTCCAACTTCTAGCCAACTTCCGATTTCTAATATTTCTCTCTCCCTACTTCTTCATTATAAAAAACTTTACTACCTTTGCACCTCATTTTTTACAAACACGATTAAACAATTTAAAATCAGAATTATGAACCAGTACGAAACCGTTTTCATTTTAACTCCCGTTTTGTCTGAAGAACAGATGAAGGAAGCGGTGAATAAGTACAGGGGATTTCTCAAGGACAAAGGTGCCGAAATGGTTCACGAAGAGAACTGGGGCATGCGTAAATTCGCTTATCCGATCCAGAAAAAATCCACTGGCTTCTATCACCTGTTTGAATACAAAGCTGAAGGAAAAGTCATCGACACTTTGGAAGTAGAGATCAGGCGTGATGAGCGTATTATGCGCTTTCTGACCGTGAAACTCGACAAACATGCCATTGCTTACAACGAAAAGAAACGTCGCAAAGCAAAAGAAGCCAAAGAAGAACCCAAGGAAGAAGAAACCAGTAACGAACCCCAAAAATCTTAGATCATGGCACAAGGAGATTCAGATATTAAGTATTTGACCCCGATCGCGGTCGATACAAAAAGGAAAAAATACTGCCGCTTCAAGAAAGCAGGCATCAAATACATCGACTATAAAGACGCTGATTTTCTTTTGAAATTCGTGAATGAGCAGGGAAAAATCTTACCCCGCCGCATCACGGGTACTTCAACCAAATACCAGCGCAAAGTTTCCCAGGCAATCAAAAGGGCCCGTCATTTAGCCTTAATGCCATACGTAGCAGATCTGTTAAAATAAGGAGGATAGAACATGGAAATTATTTTGAAAGAAGACATTAGCAACCTGGGATACAAAAACGATCTCGTTAGCGTAAAACCGGGTTATGCCAGGAACTTCCTTATTCCCAAAGGTAAGGCCATCATTGCAACCCCAACAGCCAAGAAGGCACGGGAGGAAATGCTGAAACAAAGGGCGTTCAAGGAAGAAAAGATCGTAAAAGAAGCGGAAACCATTGCCAAGGCACTTGACGGAAAAGAGATCCGCATCGGCGCTAAAGCAGGGACTTCCGGAAAGATTTTTGGTTCGGTGAATGCACTGCAACTTGCAGAAGCCATCAAGGATCAACTAAAGATCGAGGTGGACCGTAAAGACATCGAAGTGGATGGGGATTCTATCAAGGAACTCGGAAACTACACAGCCAGGGTAAAACTTCACAAAGAAGTTGAAGCCGAAGTAAAGTTTGAAGTTTTTGCTGAATAAAGCATACTGCACAGAAATTTGATATTGAGAACCCGGCTTCTGGCCGGGTTTTTTGTTATCCAGCACCAAACAACAATCTACAAATAACAAATAAACACCAATATCCAGGGACTCAATGACCAAAAGTCCCGGTTTGTAACCGGTATTTTAAACAATAAACGGTATTAAACACCAGGGCAGAACCCTGGACCCAATTTTCGATGCAGCACATCGAGGAAACTTGCCTGACGGCAGTCAGGTTAAACCATAACTTCTCGTCCGCACGCTGCCGCTGAAGCTTTAGCGTAAGCGTCCGGAGCGAACGCGAATGCGGATTAAACCATGGGAGTCGGGATACATTTATTGCTCACTTTTTACCTAAATGCACCGTAGTTAAAACGTAGTTCATACGTAGTTGATACGTAGTTTATACGTAAATAATCGTATAAACTACGTATAAACTACGCACTAAAAAGCTCTTTGCTCCAAATGGAAAAGCATCTGCTTTTGTATCGTTTGAATAAAAGAATTTAAATAATGGAATGGAAAGTGTGGCCTGCCCGTCTTCAAGAACCCTTCTGACGAACAGTCAGCTTTTTGATGAAACTAAACCGGGGCAAGGCCTTCATTATGTTTATTCATGGGCTCAGGAATTCCTTTTGCTAGTGTCATTGGATGCCGGGAGATGGAGATTTTAAATATCAGTGATTTGCGGATGATTTTACAGCCTTCATTTTAATGCATTCAATTGCTCATAAATAATCTTTGCCACGAGCTTGTGCCCCTTGCTATTAAAGTGCACATCTCCTTGTAAATAATAATTCTTTATTACATCTTCTTCTGGCAGTCTGCCAAAGAACACTGGAAAAAGGTTGATGAAATGAACATCGTTCTGCTCACAAAACAGCTCCCAGAACTGAACCTGAATGCTGTTGAAGTCGCCCTTTAGTAGCTGCAAAGGCCAGGGATAGACACAAACATGCATTTTGATCCCATGCTCCTTGCACAGATCAGCCAGCCGGGTCATGTACCATTTTTCCAGGATAAATCCTTCGCGGTCCCATCTTTCAAAAGTCATCTTATCCAGGTACCAGTATGCAATGTTGTGGAATTCCTCCCGTGCAAGCAATTCACTGTCGTAAAACTGATCAAAGAAAGTAGCATACAGATCTGTTTTTGGATTTTTTACATCCCTCCGGGCCAGCTTATAGAAGTGATCCAGCTTTTGTCTTTCCAGGATTCCCGATATGGCGTGACAGGAGAAGGAATGTTTCTTCCAGAACCTGCAAACATCACAAAAAGCCTTTTGCCAGGCGGATTGGATCTGCGGCTCAAAATCCTGGTAGACCAGTTCGTTTTGCACATCGGATATATCAATGCAAACTACCAGTTCGTCAAAACCCAACCCTTTCTGCTCGATCAGGTATTTTATTTTATAAAAATAGAGTTTCGGACTGTAACTGACTGCCGAGGCATTCAGCACTTCCACTCCATCTCTACTGTACCATTGATCAATGAGCCCGGCAAAAGTATCAGGATATTCCACACCCACACCTTCGGTATGAGAATCTCCGATGAAGAGGATCCTTTTTTTTTCAGGATGGAGTTCCACTTTCCTGCAGGCATCATCCCGGAAACCCAGGGAGTTCGTATAAAAAGTATAATACAATTGATTATCCCAGGTAGTGCGCACTTTTTGTTCCGGCATAAGGTCATGATGATAGTAAGGATGGGCGACCCTGAAAGAATGTATATCCTCCGGGATCATGAATATTCCCATCATGAAATCAATGATCCCGAACAAAAGCAGCAAAACAATCATGATGCTGAGTGCCGGATATCTTTCAAATATTCTTTTCTTTTTTTTTGCCTTCATCAGGTATCTCAAGATGGGTTACAACGCATATGCCTAAGCAAGATACGAAAACTATGTAATAAAATGAAAGCAGATGTACCAGCAGGCCCTGGCATTTTACCACATGGCAAATATGCCTTACTATTTTCACTTTTCGATTTGATCAGAATATCTCAGAAGGCAAGTTCCAATCATCCGGCAAGCAGAATAATTACTAATTTTATCTCCTCAACATTTTAATATGCTTTCAAAAAACCAGATAAAACACATCCGTTCCCTGCACCAGAAAAAATTCAGGAATGAACTGGGCCTATTCATTGCCGAAGGCCCGAAGCTGACTGAGGAATTGCTTCAAAGCGGGTACAGGGTTAAAGAAGTTTATCTCCTGGCTGATGCCCTGCCGGATTTCCAGAAAAACTACCCCACAAACAAACCGGAGTATTTTGAAGTGAGCAGAAAAGATCTTGAAAGGATCAGCACCTTAAAAACACCCAATGATGTGCTTGCTGTCGTTGAAATCCCTGCTATCAAGCCTGACTACAGCAAGATCTTTGATCAGGCAATCCTTATACTCGACGATATCCAGGACCCAGGGAATCTGGGTACCATCATCCGCTCGGCCGACTGGTTTGGCATCAAAACCATCCTTTGTTCAAAAAACACGGTTGAAGCATTTAATCCAAAGGTGGTGCAGGCTACCATGGGTTCGATTTGCAGGGTGGATGTTTTTTACCTGGATCTGGCGCTGTTCTTCGAGCGGGCCCCTACCTCCTACCCTTTTTATGGCACCCTGCTCGAAGGACAAAGCATCTATCAATTCGATTTTGAGAAAGCCTGCGCCATCATCATCGGAAACGAATCCAGAGGGATCAGCCGGGAAGTTCAAAATTTTGTCAAAGAAAAGATCAAAATACTTCCTTACCAGAGGGATGATAAAGAAACGGCAGAATCCTTGAATGCTGCAGTAGCCGCCTCCCTGGTAATGGCAGAATACCGCCGGCAGCAATCAAAAAAAACTTAACGTATAGACAACAATTACGTATCTATTTTGTTAAATTTGTAACGGAAAACAAAAGGAGAAAAATGATCTGGAAATTATTACTGATATCAGCTGTTTTGATTGGGATTGCCATCGCGGGCATCGCCATTAAAATGTTTTTACAAAAGGATGGCGAGTTCAAAAAACAATGTGGAAGTACTGATCCTGCTACAGGACAGAAAATAGGCTGCACATGCGGGGGTGGCGAAGGAAGCTGCGAGAACAAAAGCTTAGAAGCGAATGCATCATCCTCTTAGCAGATCCTTTTTAACTTATCTAACAAAATGTAATTTTCTTTATTTATCATTTTGTAGTTTATAACCTACAAATATACGTTTTTTTGTCGGTTATGTCCGACTTTTATACACTTTCTAACGTCTTGTGCGGTTTGTATGAAAGTTCTATATAGTCAGGGTCACACTGACAGCCACTGACTTACAAAATCAAACCGCACAACGCGTTACTTTCTATTGCATAATCCATAAGTTTTGAGGAGAATCTGAAGAGTAATGATTTTATTTCTCCGAACATCGATTTATTCAAGCAGATTCATAAGCAATCTTGTTAAAAGATTAACAGTATTTATTACTTTTGTTGATCTTATTAAAATCCAAACACAACTAATATGACTACACAAACTATCAGATCAATATCTACGAAACACCTGCTCATTCTGTTAACGGCCGTGATGCTGGTAATTGCAGGATGCACAACAAAAGAAACAAATCCCCTTTTAACAGATTTTGACACTCCTTTTGCTGCGCCTCCCTTTGCTGAGATTGAGAACATACATTATTTGCCTGCATTTGAAAAAGCAATACAGGAACACAATGAAGAAATTGATGCAATAATCAAGGAAGAAGATGCGGATTTCGAAAACACCATCCTGGCTTATGATAATTCGGGAAAACTGCTCTCGCGCAGCAGCAGAATTTTTTACGGACTGAACAGCGCCAATACCAATCCAGAACTACAGGAAATTGACAAGAAGTTAACACCCATGCTATCGACTCACAACAACGACATTTTATTCAATGAAGCTTTATTTGAAAAAATACAATCGGTTTATGACCGCCGGAACGAATTGGATCTTGATGCTGAGCAAATGCGTGTTGTTGAAAAGATTTATAAGGATTTCGCACGCAACGGGGCTGCCCTTCCTAAAGAGCAACGCGATAAGCTGAAAGAGATCAACGAAGAAATATCCATGGTATCTCTACAACTGCGACAAAACCACCTTGCCGAAAACAACAATTTCAAACTTATAATTGACAATGAAGCCGACCTGGCCGGTCTTCCGGGAAATGTTATTTCCGCAGCCGCAGAAGAAGCTAAAGCCGCCGGAGAAGAAGGCAAATGGGTCTTCACCCTGGCAAAACCAAGCTGGATCCCTTTCCTGCAGTTCTCAGAACGCCGTGAGCTGCGAGAAAAACTGCATAAAGCTTATGCTAACCGGGGCGACAACAACAACGAAAACGACAACAAGGAGCTTTTCAAGCAATTGCTGATGCTTCGCCAGCAGATGGCTGAGATGCTGGGATACGAAAATTATGCCGCCTATTTCACAAGCATACAGATGGCAGAAAACCCGGACAATGTTTATGACTTCCTTTACCAGGCCTGGGAGCCCTCGCTCGAGCGAGCCAAACAGGAGCGTGATGACATGCAGGCCATCATCGACAGGCAGGGCAAGAACTTCGATCTGGAACACTGGGACTGGTGGTATTATTCCGAAATCTTAAGAAAAGAAAAATACGATCTGGATGAGGATGAACTGAAGCCATATTTTACACTGGAAAATGTTCGTGAGGGTATTTTCACACTGTCAAACAAACTATACGGGATCAGCTTTGAAAAGCAGGAAGATGTGCCTGTTTATCATCCTGAAGTTGAGGCTTACGAACTAATCGACAATGATGGGACTTCCCTTGGCCTGCTATACATCGATCCGCATCCGCGTCCGGGTAAGCGCAGCGGCGCCTGGTGCGGAACCTACCGCAGCGGACACTATGAAGATGGCGAAAAAGTCACACCCATTGTTACCATCGTAATGAATTTTACCCGCCCCACCGGCGATAAACCGGCCATGCTGAGCTGGGATGAAACCGGAACCTATTTTCATGAATTCGGACATGCCCTGCATAACTTCTTTGCCGATGGCAAATACCAGCGTACCAGCCGAAGCGTTCCGAGAGACTTTGTTGAGTTGCCTTCACAAATCATGGAAAACTGGGCCGGAGAACCGGAACTACTGAAAACATACGCAATCCATTATGAAACAGGCGAACCCATTCCCGATAAATTGATCGAAAAACTGGACAAGAGCAAATATTTCAACCAGGGATTCATCAAAACGGAACACCTGGCCTCAGCCATCCTCGATATGGACTGGCATACCAGCGATGTCAGCATGGATACTGATGTAAATACTTTTGAGAATGCGGTCCTTGACAGCATCGGACTGATCAAAGAGATCGTGCCCCGTTACAGGACCACCAATTTCGGACATATTTTCAGTTCAGGCTATGCAGCCGGATACTATGTTTACAGCTGGGCAGGCGTGCTGGATGCAGATGCTTTCAATGCATTTAAGGAATCCGGTGATGTTTTTAACCGCGAACTGGCAGAGAGATTCAGGAAATACATACTGGCTGGGAATGCGCTTTATGAAGGCATGGACGCCTATGTGGAATTCAGGGGAAGTGAGCCTTCTATTGATCCTTACCTGGAAAGGAGTGGGTTGAAGTAAGATTCATTATTTTGAAAGACTAAAGTGATTGAGGCCTGGTTTCTATTCGAAACCAGGCCTTTATTATTTCCCAAAATCAAAAAAAATATATTAAATTTTGTCGGATTAATTTGACAAATTTTACCAAATTTGTCGAATATATTCCACAAATTATAAAATGAACTGCCCCGAGGCAAGCCTGCGGGGTATCAATATGAGACATTCATTTGATTCGTCCCAAGGGGCGGGGAACCTGACCGTCAGGCAAGTTATACCAACGAGATTCCTCGACAACGCCTCCGCTGAGCAGATTCAGCGCTTGCGGAAGCTCGCGATCCCTGCCTGGTCGTCAGTCAGGAGTTCGACTTTGCTTTTTCAGTTCGCTATCGCTCATAAAAAAGATCCGGGCACTGGTAGAACCATGCCCGGCGTTTATTTATCTGTTCACATTTTTGCTTTTCAATATTGTATCTTCAGCAGTGAATACAAATCAAAATCAAAACCAAATCAAAATGAAAAACAAGTTTATTCTTATACTCTTATTGGTAATAAGCTGGCAGTGCAACTCAAATGCACAGGCAAGGCTTAAATCAGGATCCGAAACGACCATGTACCCTCCTCATGAACTGATCCGCAACAAAATGTCAGCAGTGAACATTCCGGGAATGCAGGTATGCGTTATTGGAATTGACACCGTTTTATGGCATCACAATTATGGTTACGCAAACCTGAATGACAGCACTCCGGTGACGGATTCCACTCTGTTCAATGCTTTTTCGATCGGGAAGTCCATCACAGGAGCCCAGGTATTGCAATTGCAGGAAAAAGGAATGATCGGGCTGGATGAGAACATCTGTCATATCGTACCTTTCAACCTTGACAACCCCTATCTTGACTATGACAGCGTCAGTATCCGCATGCTGATGACGCACACTTCCAGTATCAAGGATTATAATTTTGAAAATCATGTCGTTCTTGGAGACCCTGCCGAGAGCCTTGCATCATTCATTGCAAATTACCTGGATCCTGAAGGAGACTATTATTCACTGGGCAATTTTATGATCTATCCGGGAGGAACAGCTTACAGTTATACCAACATTGGGATCGGTTTGAACGGCTATCTTGTTGAGGTTCTCAGCGGGATAGACTTTGACCAGCATGTACATGATTCCATTTTCATACCCCTTGATATGCAAAGGACTTGCTTTTTTATTTCCGACCTGAACATCTACAACCTGGCCATCGGTTATGATCCTGACGGAAGTCCCAATCCGCATTATGGCTGTTCTCCCTACCCCGGTGTTTCCATGAGATCAAGAGCCCTCGAACTTTCAAATTTTGCGATCATGATGATCAATGACGGGATATTCAGAGGAAAAAGGATCCTTGAAAAGGGGACCATCGACAGCATGTGCGTAGTGCAGTACCCTACCCTAAGCAACAGCGGTCTGGGATTATATCAGTACCAACTGCAGAATATAATGGATACTGTCTGGGGCCACGCGGGCGGCGGAACCCTGGGCTATGCCGCTCATCTATTATTCAACCGGGACGAACATACTGCCGTGGTGGTTATGACCAACTCCAGCACTTTTGTTTTCGATATTATGGATGAACTCTTCACCTATGCCAAATACCTCCGCGATTCCACCACTGTGCATACTGATGATATTGGTTTTAACGAAAACATAACCAGCCTGAATATTCAACCCAATCCGTTCAGAGATCAATGCCAGATCAGTTATGAATTGCCGGTGGCATCTCATATAAAACTGGAAATTTTCGATCTGCATGGCAATAGGGTGGCAGAAATACTGAGCAATCAACAGCCTGCGGGCAAACGGGAAGTAATCTTCAACACAGGCAAACTCAGACCCGGGATTTACATATGCAGGCTGCAATGTGATAAGAACAACATTAGTAAAAAGATCATAAGGCTTTGATGAGGCCGTCCAAAAAGTACGTTATTTCGTCAGGCTGAGCGCCTTGCCTGCCGGCTAGGCAGGGAGTCGAAGCCTAAAGATCGTTAATTATCAGTGCATCTCGACTGCGCTCGATGTGACTCAAATAACTTTTAGGCATTTTTTGGACAGTCTTAAATAATGAATATCGAATATCGAATAACAAATTAACAAATTAACAAAATGACCCCAAAACAACATCTTCTTTTGCTACTCACCCTTTTAATGATTCCCTCCGGCCTCTCTGCCCAGTGGAATTTCCAGAACCCTTTACCCACAGCACATAATTTATACGACATCTGCTTTATCAATGAACAGGAATCCTTTGCAGTGGGAGCTTCGGGGACCATCCTGGGCAGGAATACCGCAGTAAACCCTGACTGGGTACCCCTCCCCTGCCCGGTGCAGGAAAACCTGAAAAAGATCGTAATGAAAACAGATGGCATGGCATTTATAGCAGGAAATAACGGAACGGTATTAAGATCTGCTGATTACGGGGAATTATGGACTACACTGAACACAGGCATATCCACAAACCTCAATGACATTGCTTTTATTCCTCCCAATAGGATCTGGGCAATTGGTAGTGAAGGTATGGTGATCCATTCAGAAGATTTGGGTGAAACCTGGGCTGTGCAGGAGCTTGAATTTGATTATGGTCTGAATTCAATCTTCATGCACAATGCAGAAGAAGGCTGGATCTGTGGCAATCATTTCTCCCTCTACCATACAACAGATGCCGGCCAGAACTGGGATCTTGTTGAACATGACATAGCAGGAAGCGATGAAAAATGGGAATATAACTTCTATACCAGAATTTGTTTTACAGACAGCATGAATGGCTGGTGCTGTGGTTACACAAATATAAATGAACCCTTTTCAATGATCATTAAGACGACCGATGGAGGAAACACATGGTCAGAATGCTATCAATCTGAGGGAATACTTACTGATATCCTTTTTTTTGATGATTCCTGCGGACTCATGAGCAAAGACGGTGATCTTTACAGCAGCCAGGATGGAGGCTTACACTGGGATATGCTTTGTGAAAATCTGGGTAGCAACGGCATCTTCTTCCTGAACGACAGCCTGGGGGGTTCAGTCGGGAATACCGGCAAAACAATGGAAAGCTGGGATGGCGGACAAAGCTGGTCCGGCAATTCCCACAGCATAACCTACAATGATCTTAATTCTTGTTCCTTTGTCAATGAAGACAAAGGCTGGATATGCGGCCCTGAAGGAACGATATTCTTTACAGAGGATGGAGGGGATACATGGATACAGCAAGAAAGCAATGTTGATGTTTATTTAAAAGAAATCATCTTTACCGATGAGATGCATGGCTGGGCCCTCGGCAGCAAACACCTGATCAGGACCACAAATGGCGGGCAAAACTGGGAAGTATTGCTGACCCAGACAAAATACGACAGCGACATTCATTTCGTTGACTCCCTCAATGGCTGGATGGTAGGTGATGGTCCTTCTATTATGCATACGGATAATGGCGGCACAAGCTGGAACGGCCAGACAACTGGTTTCCACACATGGGATGAAATGTATGCCGTCTGCTTTTCCGATGAACTGCATGGTTGTGCCGCCGGAAGTCGCGGGATGCTCTGGACAGTTAATGGTGGAGACACATGGACTGAGTCCAATACATTCCTGCACCAGGGCAAGGAATTTTACCTTCTTGACAACCGCCAGGGCTGGCTGGTTTACAGGGCGTCAAACGCCAGTCAAATATATAAGACGGAAGATGGAGGAGAAAACTGGACCCTCCTCAGTACATTCTTCGGTCACTATTTTACATCCATTTATTTTATTGATCGCCTGCGCGGATTTGTAAGCAATGATGATTACAATGGTGGCATTTTTTATACTGAAGATGGAGGGATTACATGGGAAACAATCCCGGGAACCAATGGCTTAAGATTTCATTGTTTAGACTTTGGGGATGAAGAGAACGGATGGGCCGTCGGAAGAAGTGGTGTGGTCATGCATACGGACAATGGAGGCATCGTCGGTTCAGATAATCAAGAGCTTCCGCAAGAATTTGACGTTGAACTGATCGTTTATCCCAATCCCGCAGATGATCTCATCCACTGTAAGCTGAACTTCGAAAAGCCCTGCCAGGTCACCATGGCAATATTCAACCCACAGGGAACACTGATCAGGCAAATTCCGGTAAAGGAATGCGGGGGTGATGAAGACATTCCAGTCAATATATCCTGCCTAAAAAGCGGTATTTACTTTTTGCGCGTGCAAACTCCTGAGAAAAGCATCACCCGCAAAATCCTCAAACTTTGAACAAATACCATAAACTAATTAACTAATTTACAAATCAACCAATATACCAATCAACCAATCAACCAATCAACCAATATACCAATCAACCAATTAATCCCGTCCTGCGGACGAGGATCCTCGACTGAAGGTCGGGGCCAATTAACCAATATACTAATCAATAAATCAAACAAAAATGAAAAAAACAAAACTAACAGGCATCTTCGTTCTCCTGTGCCTGGGAGGACTGGTATTCCATGCCTGTGAAAAGCAACAGGTTGAAACGCAGCAGGCAAAGAAGCCGTTTCAATATTGAAAGATGCAACACAGTATAACTGTCAAACCGATTGTATCGATCCGGACAACCCGGTCTATTATGAAAAGTCAGACCAGGTTATAAAAACATGGGGCAATCCCCGGAATCCTTTCACCAATACGGTGAATATTGTTTATTACAATACCGAAACCCAATTCGTGCTGGAGGTCATGAGTTCATTAGGCTGGAGCGACCTGGTGATTGATGGGGTCTCAGTATGGACAGGTGACCCGGTTCCTGCTAACGAATGGGGTGTGTATACAGAAGACCTCCCGGCCGACTGGGCTGCCTGCGACAGCCGGCATTTCAGTCTGCTGGTTTCAGGTAATGGCCCCCCACCTACTTTCAATGTGGAATACCAGTATTTCGGGATCTGCCAGGATGAAACAGTAACAGATATCGACGGGAATGTTTATCCAACCGTCGTGATTGGCAACCAGGTTTGGATGGCTGAGAACCTGAAGGTCACCCATTACAATGATGGTAATCCCATTCCCAATATAACAGATGCCATGGATTGGAAAAACACCAGAAGTGGAGCCTACTGCTGGTCCAATAATGACATCAGTTATAAGGATGTGTATGGAGCTTTATACAACTGGTACACTGTTGAAACAGGCAAACTTTGCCCGGCAGGTTTTCATGTACCCACCAGGGACGAATGGATCACACTTGTCGATTACCTGGGAGGTTCTGAGGTGGCAGGTGGAAAATTAAAATCTACCAGCGAGCTATGGTACGAGCCAAATACCTGTGCTACGGATGAATATGGTTTCGCAGCTTTACCTGGTGGATACAGGGGTGGAGGATTCTCGACCACAACATTCTGTCCGTTTGGAGAATTAGAAAAAAGGGCTCTGTTCTGGACCTCAACAACAGGGGACTGGTCAGGAGAAGCTTATCACAACCAGCTGATCTATAACTATTGTTCAACATCCATCACGACCTATAACCGGGCATACTATAAAAATGCCGGCGAATCAGTCAGGTGCATTAAGGATTAACAAAAAATAGCAAGTAGCAGGATACGGCACATCAGCTCATCTTGCATATCCTGCTGCTTACTTAAATTTTTGTTAGGCTCTACCTGTAATATTTGCTGGAGCATTGTCAGAGGGAGACTATCGATACATCAACTTCCTCATCCCGGAAGTCATAAATATCTGATTTTTTCCTTCCTCATCCGAATAAATCAGGAAAACCTCCAGGTCTGTATCATGCTCACCGAGGAATTCTTTTGTTTTTTCCAATCCCATCACCATAAAAGCGGTAGCATAGGCATCAGCAGTGATGCAATCATCAGCCAGTACAGTAGCACTCAGAACAGAGTGCTGTACAGGGTATCCGGTTTTGGGGTTGATCGTATGTGAATATTTCATACCATCTTCGATATAAAACTTCCTGTAACTTCCCGAGGTGGCCAGCGCCCGATCCCTGAGAAAGACTACAGCCTGCAACTCCCTTTGAGTCTCTGCGGTTTCGGCAGGCTTCTCGATCCCAACCTTCCATTGTTCCCCGCCGGGCTTTTTTCCTT
>NPIE01034394.1_pt1 | contig 13148 bp, 14 predicted proteins | sample 8637661 | NCBI WGS metagenome assembly NPIE01 (sample SAMN07420842, study PRJNA396082) | bioreactor metagenome | isolation source: sample BA12 brine-fed electro-methanogenic bioreactor BA | place: Japan: Kochi | collected 2016-12-09 | reverse complement strand
TTGTGCCACCCGCTCCAGGAGCACGCCAGACAGTGGAGGCTGTAACGTTACTCGATCCTTCCGCTTCCGTACCCCCACTCGATCGGGTCAACAGATCAAGCTGCCACTCTTTATGGAAAATGCGATAACCACTCATCAATCGCTCTCGCACCACTTCCAACCGCCAGCCACGCTCCAAAGCCATTTGTTTGAGCAGCTTTTCTTGTTTTTCCTGATTGCGACGCACCAATACGAAAATGAGAACAATTAAAAGACCAACAGCCAACACCACTAATAGGGAAAGCGTTATATCATTCATCTGTTACCACCTGGAATGTAAGTATTTAATTAATTGTAGATGATATTTTTTCTATGGTATTTTTTGAGTGTGTATTTTCTAAGCGTTTTCTTCGCGATAAATAAAATGCTCGACCCCACCTTCCAGGTTATGCAACAATTGCTTTGCTATAGGTGGATAAAGAATAATGGTGTCAAGCTTATTGAGGGGGATCCAGAAAAATTCAAATACAAAAGCTTTATCACCAAAAGATTCATTTCCCAAAAAACTGCCTTCCAAAGGAATTTGAGATTCATCTTCCAGTTCAACCAAATAGAACAGACAGATTTGATGACAGGGTTTACCTTGAAAGGGAAAGAATATTTCACCAACCCATTTCAAATCCTTGATACGGACATTAGCAGAAATTTCTTCTTTGAATTCCCGCATCAAAGTCTGTTCGTTGGTTTCAGGGTATGCTGCATGACCCCCAGGGAACGCATATCCAATTTCATTATAAGTACGATGCAACAAAACCTTCTGATTATGGACTAAGATTCCTGCTAATCGGTAACTAAAAACGAAATCATCCGTTTTGAAGAAAAGGTCAGCAATGAAAAGCAGACCTACACCAAGCTGCAAGAGGAAAGTAAGCGCAAAACCAAGCAGAAAATCCTATCTATCCGGCAAGTGGAAGATTTAGAAATACTCGAAGATGATTTGGTAAACACAGAAGAAGGAAGAATCGCCAACCATACCATCCGCAATGCCCGTACACATAAGAACAGGCTGGGAGGCATAAAGGAGTTTGAGGAATAATTAATTACCGTGAAATCAGCATTGAAGAAATTTACGAACACATATTGGAAGTGGAGGTCTCCGAGCATGGTGAGCTCATCTATCATTGGCAGGATGGAGTATTGGTTACCAGACCACTCGTATGGGACCGCCCACCCCGCACCGCTGAAACCTGGCAGGAAAACTGGGCGAGCGTCCTCCCCCTTCCTGGTGTCAAAGCCTGGGGAGCTTTTGAAGGTGATCTGATGGTGGGGATCATCGTCTACCGTCCCCATTTGACCAAAGACATGGCACAACTGGACGCTCTTTTCGTGGATAAGAACCACCGCCAGCAATCATCGCCACTCACCTCACCAGGCTGCTCGAAGATCAAGCCATCGCCGATGGGCACAAACGCCTGTACGTGTCTGCCACCGAGTCCAAATCCACGGTGGGATTTTACACCAGCCTGGGATTTGTACCTACCCAGAATGCCCACCCGGAACTGTATGCCTTGGAGCCAAACGATATCCATATGATAAAGAAACTGGTAAATTGATATTTTGAAATAAAAAAATTATTGTATGATTAAGGGAATGGAATAGCCGAACTTGGGGGAATACCCAAACATTGCGTTACCACCTGGCAACAAACTTGTACTAAATTCAATATAATAAAGAAGTGGTGCTTTAATTGCCACTAAATCAAATACATCATAATCAATTTTCCTTGAACAATTTTTTACCTGCATCACGTAGGGTTTTCAGCCAAAAGCTACTGGTGCCCAGTACGGGTATGAGCCAAAAAGTTGTCATAAGGGCGGAGCATGGAAAAAACGGGAAATTTTACATCCAATACTATAGCCATTGAGGATATAGACCAACACCTTCGGTGTCCACCAATATCCCTTAAAGGTATTTCTGGTGGATACCATCAAGTTGAAAATGTCACACTGAAGATAAGGATACCAGTGCCTGATTTTTGGATTGAAAGAACAGAATTATTAGCTAAATGGAAAAAATGGATAAATTAAGCAAATTCAAATTTTCCCCCCAGGGAATTGATTTACTCAAACAAATATCTGTCATTATCTCCATTGTCTTTTTTTTGGGGTTCGGCTTTACCCACACACTAACTAATTACCGGATCCTGGTCTTCTTTGCCATATTATTAACCATCTTGGGTGGAGTTTGGTTTTTTGCCAAACAAAAAGCTGCAACTCCCCTAAAACCATTCTTGTTTTTCTGGTTAGCTGCCTATGCGATTTCGCTCATTCTTTCCATTGATCCGAGGAGATCCATCAGCCAGATGACACTCATGTTGATCGGTGTTTTTCTGTTTTTGCTTTCCTATGATTTAGTCAGTCGAGGCTGGAAATTAAGCTGGTTTTTCAAAGGTTTTGTGATATTAGGTGTCATGAACATCATTTTCAATTTAAATGAAGCAGGCACATGGTATCTTAAATGGCTCACCATTAATCCCGGACAATGGATTCCAACAATAAACTTCCGTCTAGCCACGCTCAACTTAATGGCACCCTTTATGTATCTGGTTTTCCACATGGCCTTGCCTTTGTTGATCAATGCAAAAAAGAAGATTGTCAAGTTAATCCTATTAATTATCATCTTCCTTGCGATGCTCGTACTGTATCTAACCTCCTCCAGGGGCGGTTGGCTGGGTATGTTCTTTGGTCTGATCATCTGGCTGGTCTACCTGCTATTTACTTACAAGGCCTTCGTTTTCAACTACTTGCATAAATTATGGGAAAAAAAGTTACTATTCGCAAGCAGTATCATAGTCGTACTGGGAGTGGCCACCTTGGGTGGAATTCTACTCTTCAATAAAGCGGTTCATCCCACCCATGGCGGCATATTTAATTCGCGTGCTGGATTGTGGGGACCAGCGTTAACAGCTTTCAAGCAAAACCCCATTTTCGGCCAGGGGCAATTCACTTACGGAACCGCTTACTTATTAGAAAACTCCGCCCCACCAAATACCGTTTATGTTCATCCCCATGGACTGTACCATAACCTTTTAGGAGAAATGGGGATTGTCGGGTTTATAGCAGCGCTTACATTCAGCATCGCATATTTCCGCAAGTTTAAAAACAATTTCAGCCAATCAAAAGAAAATATCTATCTGGTAGGAATTCTCACCTACTGTGCATCTTTTTTCATCCATAGCATTTTTGATTCTTTCAACGTGGAAGTAGCCCTTTTCTGGCCGTTGACAATTTTGACAGGGGTAGCCATTGCTCAACCTGCAGTTATAAGCAAGACGTCATCTTCCAGACGCCCCTGGTGGGTATTATTCCTGATTGGCTTTGCCTGGTTTGGCATCTGGACAATCACACCCCACTACCACGGCGTTGCGTTTGCTAACCAGACGCAATGGCAATTGGCATACGATAAATTCCAGGCGGCAGTCGACCGCGACCCTGGTAATGCCGTCAGCCACCAACAACTTGCGCTCACTGCTGCTGTTCTGGCTGAAAATGGCGACGCGAGCAAACTGGAGGAAGCCATCGCAGCACTGCAAAAGACCATTCAGCATGAACCTTCCTTCGCCTTGAACCACGCAAATCTGGCTGCGCTGTATCGTGCAAACAATCAATTGGAACTGGCAGCTGAGGCTGCTGAGCGCTCCGTCACACTTGCTCCTCGGGCACCGCTTTACAGCTTAAATCTGGGATTCATTCTGGAACAAAATGGTGCCCTGGAGCAGGCACAAGCTGCCTATCTGCAAGCACTCACCTTCAACCCGGATTGGGCAACCGCAGCTTTCTGGAATGAAAGCGAGTTGCGGAAGTCTTTGATCATCTCCTGGAGAAATGAAAATCCAACAGCAGAAACAATCTCATTGGATGAAGCTACCCAAACTTGGCAGGAAAATCAACAGTTTAGTTGGGCATATAATCAGTTAGCCACCATTTTATTACAACAGAATGAATTGGAACGTGCCAAACAATTTCTGGATACTGCCCAACTGGCTTACAAAACCAGCTCACTTGATAGCATTGAGACAGAATGGTTGCAGGCTGAATACTACGCAATGATGGGTGATTATCAAAAAGCGGACGAAGTTGGCGCTCAGGCTTTGTATAAATACCAAAATTACGGAATTTATGGGCCGGGCACCTTTGGTATGCTCCCCTATACCCCCTGGATGTTCCGCATGAGTGCTATGGCAATGGAGATCGTGCCACAAATGGTGAATGTGCCAGTGCCTGCCATCTGGCTGGAAAGAGCAGACCTTTTGAATTTCTGGCAAGAAAAGGTACAATAGGAACTTATTGAATACTTCACACACAACTATGGAAAATGTAAAAATTGTTGTAGACGCAAAAGACAATTGGAAGATCTTCAACCTCGATGATCTCTGGCATTATCGCGAGTTGTTCTTCTTCCTGGTCTGGCGCGATATCAAGGTGCGCTATAAGCAGACTGTGCTGGGGGCAGCCTGGGCAATCTTACAACCCGTATTGACCATGATCGTCTTCAGTGTCATTTTTGGTCGCCTGGCAAACCTTCCCTCCGAAGGTGTGCCTTATCCAATCTTCACCTTCGCCGCCCTGCTACCCTGGCAGTTATTCTCTTTTGCACTCACCAACAGCAGTAATAGCCTGGTTAATGAAAAGAACCTGATCACCAAAGTCTATTTTCCGCGCATCATCATCCCCTTCTCGTCAGTGGTGGCTGGCTTGTTGGATTTCCTGATCGCGCTGGGAATTTACCTGATCCTGATGCTGATCTATCAAATCCCCCTCACCTGGCGGGTGTTACTTGTCCCCATCTTTATAATGATCGCCATCATCACCGCTGTCTCTGTGGGTTTATGGCTGACCACGCTGAACGTCAAGTACCGAGATGTGCGTTATGTGATTCCTTTCCTGACCCAGTTCTGGCTCTACGCCACCCCCATCGCCTACTCCTCTTCTCTCATACCAGAGAAATGGATGTGGCTTTACAGCCTGAACCCGATGGTGGGCGTGGTGGATGGCTTTCGCTGGATGCTGATTGGCAATGCTGTGCAATTTCCACCCTTTTTCTTTATCTCGCTGGTGGTTGTGCTGCTTCTACTGGTCAGTGGATTTGTTTACTTTAAAAATACTGAAGATACCTTTGCGGATGTGATCTGATGAGTGATATTGCCATTCGAGTGGAAAAGCTGAGCAAGAAATACAAGATCGGTGCCAACCAGGCGCGTTACCAAACCCTGCGTGAAAGCATCATGAATGGGTTTTCTACCTCGGCGGAACGCCTTAAAGGCAATCATCCAAGAGAAGAAAACATCATTTGGGCTTTGAAGGATATCAACTTTGAGGTCAAACATGGCGAGGTATTGGGTATCATCGGGCGCAATGGGGCTGGCAAGAGTACCCTGCTCAAGATCCTCTCGCGCATCACCAAACCCACCACCGGACGCTTTGAATTAAACGGCAGGGTCGGATCCTTACTGGAAGTGGGTACCGGTTTTCATCCGGAACTGACCGGGCGGGAGAATATCTATTTAAGTGGCGCTATCCTGGGCATGAAACGCAAGGAGATCAACCGCAAATTTGATGAAATCGTCGATTTTGCCGAGATTGAGAAATTCCTGGATACCCCTGTCAAACACTACTCCAGTGGCATGTATATGCGCCTGGCTTTCTCCGTGGCTGCTCATTTGGAACCGGAAATCCTACTGGTGGATGAGGTGCTGGCGGTTGGGGATGCTGAGTTTCAGAAAAAATGTCTTGGAAAGANNGAAAGATGGGGGATGTGGCTGGTGAGGGGAGAACTGTGTTGTTTGTGAGTCATAATATGGCAGCGATAGAGAATTTATGTTCAATATCTATCATTATTAATGAAGGAAAAATCAAGAAAATTTCCAGCTCTCGTGAGGTAATTAATTATTATTTAGAAAATATAACTGACCAAAAAAACAAAGATATAAATTTAAAAAACATAAAAAATAGAAGAGGCTCAGGTGTTATTAAGTTTACAGGATTCCATGTGGAAAATATTCAATCGAAAAAGATTTCGTTCATAAAATCTGGAGACAACGTAACTTTTGTTTTTAATTACGAAACAAAAAACAATGAGGTTCTACGAAACATTGATATTGGTTTTTCTATTCATTCGATTTCGACTAATCAGACACTTTGTGTTTTTTATAGTTCATATGTTGGGGCTCAATTCTCAAACATTTCAAACCAAGGTTCTTTTTATTGTAATGTGGTAAATTTTCCTTTTGCTCCAGGTAGATATCGTGTCGGAGCGCGTTTAGTTGTGAATGGAGTTGAATCAGATTGGCCTCAAGATGGTATTGGTTATATAGAGGTTGAAATGGGTAATTTTTACAAAACTGGAAGCCAAGGTTTTACTGGAAATATTCCTATTTTATTAAAAGGGAATTGGAAGGTATTCAATAATTTTGAAAATAAATGAGAAAAATTAGCCAAAAACTTGAATATAAAATAAGGAAATTTTTCAAGAATGTAATTTGTGAAAAATCATATGCACTTAACAACATTGATAAAAAATTAGATTTATTTATTCAAAAGAGTAATGGTTTTTTTGTTGAAGTCGGAGCAAATGATGGTATAACACAAAGTAATACTCTTTTTTTTGAGAAGTATCGAGGTTGGAAAGGTCTATTAATAGAGCCAATACCTGATCTTGCAGCAGAATGTAAAACAAATAGACCAAAAGCAATCGTTGAAAACTGTGCCCTTGTTTCTTCAGATTTCACAGATAAATATGTTGAAATGGAATACTGTAATCTGATGAGTGTTGTAAATAATAATTTAAATAGTTTGAAAATACAGAAGCATTTAGAGAGGGGAAAACAGTTTTTAAAGGAAAATGAGAAAATTTACAAAATTAAAGTACCAACTATGACATTGAGTGAAGTTCTAATCAAACATTCAATTCAACATGTAAATTTATTGTCATTGGATGTGGAAGGTTATGAAGCACAAGTGTTAAAAGGAATAAATTTCAACCTACATAAGCCTGATTTTATGTTAATTGAAGTTCGAAATACAATTGAAATTGAATCAATAATCTTCCCAAAATATAAACCTATTCATATTCTCAACTCCAACACCTCCTATTCGGATATACTTTACAAATTGGACCAAGAAAACAATCATGACTGAAACAAACAAATTACCACCAGTATTGTTCATGATTTTCAATCGTCCAGATACTACACAGAGGGTATTCGATCAAATTAGAAAAGCTAGGCCTTCAAAACTATTTATATCTGCAGATGGACCAAGGAAACATCATCCAGATGATTCGCTCCTATGCCTGAAAGCTCGTGAAATTATTAATGAAGTAGATTGGGATTGTGAAGTAAGGACTCTTTTTCAAGAAGAAAACTTGGGGTGTAGAACTGCAGTTAGTGAGGCTATTTCTTGGTTTTTTTCTTTTGTCGATAAAGGTATTATCCTTGAAGATGATTGCTTGCCTGATTTATCATTTTTCCCCTTTTGCAGCGAATTATTAGACAAATATGAAAGTGATTCAAGGATAGGCATGATAAGCGGAAATAATTTTGGTTTTGACTTGTATGACAAATCGCTAAGTTACAGTTTTTNNATTTCCAAACATGGTCTCATATGGGGATGGGCTACTTGGAATAGATGTTGGAGAAAGTGTGTTAAAGAATTAACAATTTACGATTCTAAGGAATTCGAATTAATCAAAGCTAATATCTCAAACAACGAATATTTTGTGACAAGTTGGTGGAATGGAGTACAGGATGTCATGAATGAAAGCTTAGACTCATGGGACTTTATTTGGGGTGTAGCCAGATATGCAAACAATTTCCTAACAATAAGACCAAAAGTAAATCTTGTTGCGAACATTGGTTTTGGAGAGAATGCTACACATACAATGAGTCAACCAAATCCTCATTATACTAAAATTGGCTTGTTGAATTTTCCACTAGTTCATCCCGATATTGTCGCCCCAGATCATATTTCTGATAAATTGTTGGAACAATTCATGATAAATACATCCTCCTACAAAAATTATTCAAAGATTCTAAAAGAAAAAATATTCACCCTTATGAAGAAACTTTTACATGAATAAACAAAATTTTAATAATTGGAAATTTTATACCACCAAAGAATAATTTTTGCTTTTCGTTTAATAAAGCCAAGATTACTAGGTGAAAAAATCATTTTGAAAAATATTCGATATTTTCTTTCTAATCTCAAATGACCATATTCTTATTCACACCAGCTTTATTGAATAACTCCGGAAAGGAAAGCTCAAATTTAGGTGATTTAATGATTCATGAATCAATTATTCGTGAATTAGCAAATTTATTTCCGAAAACTGAGATTGTTAGTATATCATCTCATTCTAGACTTCCTAAGAAAGAATTTACTCTTAAATCACATGATTTATGCTTCGTAGGAGGTTCTAATTTACTTTCATCAAATATGAATCAATATGCTCAGTGGAAAATAAATCTTTTTGATTCCCTACATATTAATAATGTAATTTTATTTGGTGTTGGATGGTGGCAATATCAAAAAAAACCAAATTTTTATACAAAATTACTTCTCAATAGAGTTCTTTCTGGAGGTTTCTTACACTCATTACGAGATGAATATACATTAAAAAAACTAAATAGTATTGGGATAAAAAATACAATTAACACAAGTTGCCCCACTATGTGGCCATTTTTGAAATTCAATTTTGAACAAATTCCTCAAAGAAAGTCAAGAAATGCATTGGTTATGTTAACTGATTATAAGAAAGCCCCTATTTCTGATAAGAAGCTTTTGAATTTATTATCATTTTATTATGATGAAATATTTTTCTGGCCTCAAGGAGAAAATGATCTTGATTACTTTTACAAATTAGAAGTAAGATTTCCCGTGAAAATATTAGAACGATCATTAAAAGCACTAGACCAATTATTAAAATCAGATATAGAATTTGATTACATCGGAACACGATTACACGGTGGTATCCGATGTATACTAAACAATCGGAGATCAATTATCATAGAAGTTGATAACCGGACCAAAGAGATAGCAAGAGATACTGGACTTCCAAGTATTGATAGAAAAGAATTAGACAAAATAAAGATTTGGATTACAACATCTCAATACACAAATATTATTTTAGATAAAAAAGCTATTGAATTTTGGAAAGATCAATTTAAATAACGAATTCAGATTTATATCAAACAACAATTAAAATGAATTATTTAAATATCGGATGTGGTTCCAGATTTCTTGAAAATTGGGTTAATCTCGATAAATATCCAACAAACCCACGAGTTCAAAAATGTGATGTCCAGCACGGTATCCCATTTCCAGACAACACTTTTGATGTTGTTTATCATTCACATTTATTGGAACACCTTTCAAAAGAAGATGCCCTTTCGTTCACGAATGAATGTTTCCGAGTGCTAAGATCTGGAGGTGTTCTTAGGGTTGTTGTGCCTGATTTAGAACGAATTTCTCATCTCTATTTATTAGCATTAGAAAACTCGCTTGTTGGAGATATTGAATGGCAACAAAAATATGAATGGATCATGTTGGAGCAATTCGACCAAGTAGGACGTAATTTTCCTGGTGGAAAAATGTTGCAGTATCTTCGACAGGATAAATTACCAAATAAGGAATTTATTATTTCTCGTATTGGACATGAAGCTATTCATATTTTTAATGCGACAAATATGGATAAGTCTCAGGTTACTAAGAAAAGGAATGTTCAAACTCGTATATTTAAAATCCCTTCGCTCACTAAAGAATTCTTAACCAAATTTCTTCTGGGCGAGCGAGAATATCATGCACTTCAAATTGGTAGATTTAGATTAGGTGGAGAAGTTCATTATTGGATGTACGATCGTTATTCTTTACAGCATTTACTAAGAAAAGTTGGTTTTCGGGAAATAAATATAAGGAGTGCATTTGAAAGCGCTATTCATAATTGGCAAGATTTTCATTTAGATACAGATGAAGAAGGAAATATTTTCAAACCAGATTCATTGTTTATGGAAGCAATTAAATAAATCAGCATGAACATACTTAATATTAATACATCAGATATCAGTGGTGGGGCAGAGAGAGTATCTTTTGATCTCCACAATTCGTACATGAATTTAGGAATGAATTCTGTTTTGGCTGTTGGTTTAAAAAAGAGCATTGGTAAAAACATTTATACTGTCCAAAATGATCAAAACCGTATAAAACAACCTCCAAAATCAATAACAATTCGATATTTGTGGAGATTGCTCACTTTGGATTGGCCTGCGATGTTGAGATGGTTGGGTTTTGAAGATATCTATTACCCGAAAAGTGATTTAAGAAAAAAAATCCAGAATTTGAAACCAGATATTATTCATTTACACAATTTACATGGTGGATATTTCAATCTTCATTCTCTAGATGAACTAAGTAAACAATATCCAATTCTAATTACTTTACATGATGAATGGCTTCTCACCGGGCATTGTGCCTATACAATAGAATGTGGGAATTGGAAGACTGGTTGTGGAAAATGCCCTGATTTAGTACGCTACCCTGGTATACGATTTGATCTAACGAAAACAAATTACAAGATAAAGCATTCCATATTGTCCAAAAGTTGTTTTTCAATAGTCACACCCAGTGAATGGTTAATGAATCATGTGAACATGTCACCTCTATCGCCCTTTTCTAAACGAGTGATTCCGAATGGTGTAGATCAGACTTTATTCAATCCAAATAAACGCTCTGGGTCTAAGGAAAAATTAGGATTTGACCCACAAGAAACTATTATTTTATTTTTAGCCAATCGTGGAAAAGACAACCCTTATAAAGATTTCAAAACAATTAGAGAGTCAATTGAAATTTTATCGAAAAGGACAAATCAAAAATTAACCTTTGTCAGTATTGGTGGATTTGATTCTAATATTGAATACATTAATGGCATAAAACTGCTGGAAATCCCATTTATCAATGACCCATCACGCATTTCTGATTATTACAGAGCATCCGATATTTTTCTCCATGCTACGTTAGCTGACAATTATCCTTTGACAATTTTAGAAGCAATTTCCTGTGGAACACCTGTTATCGCAACAGAAATCGGTGGAATACCAGAACAAATTATTGATCACGAAACAGGTTTTTTAGTTCCACCTAAAGACTCAATTAGAATGGCAGAAAAGATTGAATTATTGATCAACGAACCAGAAATTCTTAATCAAATGAAATACAATTCAGTGGCATATTCTAAAGATAGATTTTCAAATGAACACATGGTAAGTGAATATCTAAATCATTATTCTGAGATTATTGATATTTGGAAAAAGAATCAATTTCATGTCTGATGTTATTAGTTCACTTCGATTAGCAAATAAAACTGGCTGGCCATGGAATGTAGAAATACCACAATTTTCACCGACGATGCCGGATGGTTCTCCCTGGCCAAAAATCAGCATTGTCACCCCTTCATTTAATCAAGCTGAATTTATCGAAGAGACGATTCGTTCTGTAATTTGCCAGGGTTACCCAAACCTTGAATATATCATTATTGATGGTGGCAGTTCGGATGGAAGTGTTGAGATTATTAAGAAATATGAGAACTACATAACCTACTGGGAAAGCGAACCAGATCAAGGCCAGGCGCATGCAATCAATAAAGGGATTTCAAGAATAACTGGAGATATTTTTGGATGGATCAATAGTGATGATATGTTGTTACCTGGATCTTTATCAATTATTGGATGCAATCATAAAAATAACGAAGATAAAATTTTATTGGGGGATGTAATCAATTTTTATCATGTAAACAATAAAAGTAAAATCATTATCCAAAGGAATGTAAGCTTTGAAAGTATGTTGAATCCTTTCAAATCTAAATTGAGTTGGCATCAACCTGGTGTTTTTGTACCAACAAAATTCTTAAATTCAAAATTTTTTCTAGATGAAAGGTTTAGATATTATTTCGATTACGAGTGGATATTAAGATTATTACAAATTGCAGATGTTCATTACTTAAGAGAAGTAGTGGCTATTTTTCGATTTCAAAATAAATCAAAAACTGTGAATGAAAAATTTCTATGGTTAGACGAATTAGAAACTGTTTTAAGAATATACTGGGGCCTTGTTTCCAATGAAGAAAAAAAACAAATTGAAGCAAACTTAGAATTCAATAAAGCAGCAAATCACTTAGGAGTGAAACAATGGGACAGAAAAATTGCTATTGATCATTTGAGAAGATCTTTCAAAATGTATCCAAAAATTTTGTTTTCCATAAAATTTGTTGAGTTTTTATTTCGTTCCCTTCTCCCGTTCTCATTAATAAAATTTTCTAGGTTTATGCTGATTAAAGTAAATATGTTTACACCAAATGAATGAGCCTTTTTTCAGTGTTGTAATACCTTTATTTAATAAAGCACCATACATCCTACGTGCATTAAACTCAGTATTAAATCAAACTTTTCAACATTTTGAAATTATTGTGGTTGATGATGGGTCAACTGACGGTGGTGGAGATTTAGTAAGAGAAATATCAGATCCAAGAATTAGATTGTTTCGCCAGGAGAATTCAGGTGTGTCAGCTGCAAGAAACAGGGGGGGTAGAGAATCTAAGGCAGAACTAATTGCTTTTTTGGATGCAGATGATGAATGGAAAACTGAACATTTATCAACCTTCGAGAAATTAGTAACAAGCTTTCCAGATTGTAGCTTTTATTCACAATCTTATATTTATGTTCATAATGAGAGAAATATTATTCCTACCTCATTAAAGAAATTCCCAATCAATTGGACAGGTTACCTTGATAATTATTTAGACCTAGCAGCAGAATTTCCTCCATTTTTTACTTCTTCTGTATGCATCCGTAAAGATTTGTTAATCAAAGCCAATGGTTTTCCTGAAGGGATTAATATTGGTGAAGATTTATCTTTATGGTTGAAATTGTTCTATATGACCAGATTTTGTTTCTGTCATTCCTTGAGTAGCTATTATTGCTTTGGAAAATCGAATAACTTATCTTTAACCAACCGTATTCAATACGGTCATTTTGAGAAAATGCTTGAAAATTACTTATCAGAATCAAAAACTGGTAAAAAACATAAAATTGAATTGTATGAATATTATACAAGCAGGTTGTT
>NPIE01036293.1_pt1 | contig 13154 bp, 3 predicted proteins | sample 8637661 | NCBI WGS metagenome assembly NPIE01 (sample SAMN07420842, study PRJNA396082) | bioreactor metagenome | isolation source: sample BA12 brine-fed electro-methanogenic bioreactor BA | place: Japan: Kochi | collected 2016-12-09 | reverse complement strand
GGCTTATGGCGCGACCATGCCCGAACTGATGAAATTCATGCCGGCCGATGCGCATATCGCGCTGGGCCTTCCCGACATCGCGGGCGTTGAACAGGCGGGCTCGCCGCTGTTCAAACTGCCCCAGCTCTCGCGTATTAATGAGGCGGCGGTCATGCTCGGCGGCGACACCATTGCCGAAGGGCTGGCCAACTCGGGCATCGCCGCTTCGGCGCCCGGCGCGGTGTTTCTGCAAATCGGCGCGGCCGGCGATATAAGTGTTGGCGGCGTGCTTGTCGTCGCCGACGATGAAAAAGTACGCGACACCATGAAGAGCCTGTTGGGCGGCGACGGCGCCGAAGTGGACCTTCCCGGCGGCATTTCAGGGCGATTCGTTTCCGCTGATAAGGTAGGCTATTTCTTTAACGACGGCAATTTTTTCGTCGCCTCCAATCAGACCTTGCTTGAGCAACTTGCCGCGCGCAACGCCAATCCAGCGGAAATCAACTATGGCAAGAGCGGCGCCAAAGACGAAGTCGTCGTGTGGACGCGTTTGGATACGATTGAAGAAAATAATCTGCTTGGAAAGATCGAACCGTTATCCGCGCTTGCCCCGGCCTTGAAAACCTTGCAGCCTTTTTCCGATGAAGTGATTTTCGCCATTGGCGAACAAGCGGGCAAGGCCTATCTGCGCGTGGCGGCCCGAGACAGCAGCGGCGCTGCCTCTTCGCCTGGCGCCTTGGCGCTGCATGGGTTTATGGACACCGGCGCCCCTGTGCTGCTGAACCTGCGGCTTACGCCCGAGCTTATCAACGCCGTCAGCACATTGCTCAGCCAGAATCCGGATACGCGGCAAATCGGTGGTTATGTTCGCATTGCCAGCAGCCTTCTGGGTGATGAGCTGGCGGTAAGTCTCAAGGGCATTGACCCCGGCAGCAAGATTCCGGACGCCCTGATCGCCGTTACCGTAAAACAGCCCGAAGCCGTTCCGAATTTATTGCGCATGCTCGCCAAGATCGAGGAACCTTCCTACACGCACAACGACACCAGCGTGTATGTGTACAAGAACGTCGCGGAAGGCACGGACCTGCATATCGCTGTTGAAGGCGTCACACTGGTCGTGGCGCCGGGCGAAGAGCCGTTGAAAAAGGCGCTGGCCGCCTTTGCCGAATCCGCCGAAGGTACGGGCGTACCGGCCAACATCGTCAATCAGGGCGTTTACGGCTTCCTGGTGCTTGACGGCGCCAAGGCGGAAAACATTCCGGCCGGCATGTTGCCTGCAAACATTGATCTCAGTCAGGTCAGCCTCGCGCTGCTGATGGGGCTGGACAATGAATGGCGCGAGCTACGGTTGACGTCGCCCGCCGGCTTTGACGGCATCGCGTCGGTATTGCGCAATCTGATGTAATTCCACAACAAACAATAATACGGCGGACCCGCGCGGCAGGTCCGCCGTAATTGTTTTTCAAGCGGCAACTCAGCCTTCCGGGCCTTTCAACGCCCGAACCTTGAGTTCGCGCTTCAGTATTTTACCTGTGGGTCCTTTGGGCAGTTCGTCAAGCACCTCGACTTCGCGCGGCCATTTATATTTCGCCATGCGCTGCTGCAAGTAGTCCTTGATTTCCTCGGGCGTTATCGTCTCGCCGTCAATAGCGGAAACATAGGCCTTCACTTCCTCGCCGCGCGCGGTATCCGGCACGCCGATTACCGAGGCCTCGAGTACCTTGGGATGGGCGTACAGCACTTCTTCAATCTCGCGCGGATAGATGTTCATGCCGCCGCGGATAATGATGTCCTTTTTACGGTCCACAATATAAAAGAACCCGTCTGCGTCCTGACGACCGACGTCGCCCGTATGAAACCAGCCGTTAACGATGGCGTCGCGCGTGGCCTGGGGACGATTGAGGTATTGTTTCATCACATTATGACCGCGTATCACGATTTCGCCGACCTCGTCCGGCCCCAGGAAATTACCGTCATCGCCCAATATGCGCATTTCGACGCCCCAAATCGGTTTGCCAATCGAACCGACGCGCAATTCCTCGCCGGTAAAGGAAGCAATGGGGCTGGTCTCCGACAACCCATAGCCCTCGAGAATGGTAATGCCGTACCGTTCCTTGAACCGGTGATGCACCTCCTCGGGCAACGCCGAACCGCCGGACACGGCCATGCGTACATGACTGAAGTCATATTCCTTCCATTTCTCCGTGTTCAGCATGAAAAAGTACATGGTCGGCACCAGCGCGAGGATGGTGACCTTGTCCCGGGTAATGGTTTCAAGCGCTTTTTCCGTCTCAAAACGGGGCAACATGCTCATGGCCGCGCCGCTCAACACGCTGGCGTTCATCAGGCAGGTCTGCCCGAAAGAATGGAACAGCGGCAAAGTGACCAGCGCCACATCGTCGGGCGACGCCTTCAAGATATGGTTGCATGCGTAATAGGCGTTGAAAAACATGTTGAAGTGCGTCAGCTCAGCGCCCTTGGGCGTACCCGTGGTGCCCGAGGTATACAGTACCACCGCCGTATCATCCGGCGTTGTCTGCACCGTATCGAATTCGCCGTCGGCCTGCATGACCAGTTTAGTGAAGTTTTCGCCCACTGTCGGGTCTTCCAGGTCCGTGGGCGCGGATACGATGATCAGATCCTTGCAGGTCTCCGCGGCAAGAAAGGCCTTGCGCGCCTCATCATCAAACATCTTAAAGGCAAAAAAGGCCTTGGCCCCGGAGTCTGAAAGATAATGTTCGATTTCATTGTGTTGGTACAGGACATTCACCGGCACCACAGACGCGCCGGCATGCAAAATGCCATAGTAAATAATAGGGAAGTGAGGCGTATTGGGAATCATCATGGCCACCCTGTCGCCAGGACCAATCCCTTTCGCGCGCAACACGTTGGCAACACGATGAGCAAATCCGGCGACTTCCCGCCAGGTCAGCTTCCGGTCTTCAAGTATTGCCGCCGTCGCGTCCGGATACTTCCGAGCGGTCACATCCAAAAAATGTGCAAGATTCAACATGGGGCAGTTTCTCCTTTGCGTTAACTGCTTTGAGCCGCGCTGGCCGCGCAATAATTGCCAACCGTCCATGAAAGGGCAACAAAGACCGTTACCCTACAGATTCTAAACACTTTCAAATGTCCCTAATTGATACTGAGTTTACCATCATACGCATTTTATCGCGAAATTTCAAGTTCTCAATCTCAGGTAAAAGGGAAGAACGGGGGAAGACAATTGAGACATATGGTATAGTATTTCCATTGCGTTTGCGCTAAAAAGACCGTGAAAGGGAAGATGTCATGAATACCCATGTACGATGGAGCATGCTATTGGCGTTGTTGGTTATCAGTATTTTTGGCCTGATGGGGATGGACCTGCTCGAATCGTATGAACAGGCCGCACCCAGTCAGCGTGAAACCCTGCTGAACATGGTGGCGGAAGCGGACGCCCAGACCCTGCAGTCCATGTTTGCCGCAGCGGAATCGTTTTCGCTTACGGAAGAAGAAGCGGACGCGGCGCATGAGGAAACGCTTGCTATTGTGGGCGTTTATCCCACGCCGAGTTCCACACTCAGGGAAGAGATAGTCTTCTATTTCAGCGAGGAACTCGCCGTCGTTCCGGAAGATGCCGATGCACGCCCCATGCTCATTGTAGACCCACCCATACCCGGTCGCATCGAAGTGGAAAAGAACACGCTGCGTTTCGTATCGCCTTTTCTGGAGGCATTGTCAACTAACGCCAACCTCAATTGCATTCTCGTCCAATTTCATCCTGGGCTGCATTCCGTCACAGGCGGCCGACTGCCCGCGTCAGCCCGCAAACATATGTTCTGTTTGTCTGCGGCAGCGTTGAAGGCCGTAACGCTTGATGAGGTAATGGAAAATCGCGTGCGGCTGCACCTTGATTTTACGCGGCCGGTAATTCATGAGGACGTGGCGGCGCGTTTAACCGTACATGACCCCATGGACCGCGTCGTGAATGATATTAAGACCGAACCGTTAAACAACACCGGCATTTACATGGAGATGCCGTTGGGGACGGCGCTTCCGCTGCGTCTATCCATCGCGGAAGGATTGCCCTGGGGCAGCTGGCCGGAATATTTATCGGCAACACCTGCGCCGCAGGAAGAGGACGGCGCGCCTGTCTTTCATGGATGTGGCGACTTGCCATGCACAGCCGACGCCATGGAATATGTATTTCCCCCGAGGCCCTTTCTTGCGCCGCCGAGCGTACGATATGTTATTGATAACCAGCCAATGGTTACTCTTGATTTTAGCGAACCTGTAGACATGCAGCAGTTGCGGCGCCTGTTGGAATTATATCGGGTGGATACGGATGATCGGATGCCCTTCAAATTTCAAGACATGGGCGCTACAGAGCTGCGCTTGCGCCTTGATATTGCGGAAAACCAGACGCCGCCAAAAGCGCTGAGACTGTATATTTCCCCCTATCTGTCTTCGTTGCAGCGCAATGCCGTCCTGGTCAAGGCCCACGAACAACAACTTACTCTTGAAACACGTTCTCTGGCGCTTCATTATCGCTATTGGATTGATAACGATATCTCGGGATACGCGCTCAACCTGAGTTTCAACACGCAATTGCAGGAAGAGGCATTGCGCGGACATATTGAGTTTATCCCGCCCGTCAAGAATATCGTGATTTCGAACAGGCAATACGGCGGCGTAACTGTGCGTGGGGATTGGCGCTCGGAAACCAGATATACCATGCGACTGCTTGCGGGACTTGAAAATGTCTCCGGAAGCATCACCCTTGACGAAGACATGGTGATAGCGCTGGAACCTGCCCCGTTGCGGGAGGGCGCCGCTTTCGATTCTTCCAATCTCATTTATTTTCCCCGACGCGACGGCGCCTATCCAGGCCTCAAGGCGCGCAACATCACCGAGGCGCAGGTGCGCGTATTGCAGGTGTTCCCTTCGAACATTCCCATATTCGTGCGCGATCTTGCCGAGCGCGGCGCAGACAACTATCTGGCCCAGGAATATACGCGCGAGGTGGGGCAGGTCACAACCTCGTTTCCCGCTGAGCGCGACATGTTGTTTACGGGCGCCATAAACCTTGAGGCTGCGTTGCCCAATGCCAAAAAAGGCGTGTTCATGCTTGACGTCGAACCGGCCTACTCGTGGCAGGATAAAACACGGGCGTTGTTGTATACGGATATTGGCGCATTGGCCCATTGGACGGACAATGGGCTTGCGCTGTTCGTTCATGACCTGTATACGCTCGGCCCCTTCGAGCAGGCAAAGGTCAGCCTGTACTCCGCCAAATATCAGTTGATGGGCATAGTCCATACGGACCCCACCGGCATTGCCCGTTTCACGGGCTTTGACGAAGCGCTGGGCGCGCCGGCGCTGGCGGTCATTGAAAAAGGCGACGACTACGCTTTTCTCGATATGCGCGAGCGACAGGACTCCCAGACGCCCTTTACCGCATCCATGCCCTATTACGATGAAGACGGCTATGACGCCTACCTGTACCTGGACAGGAGCCTGTATCGCCCCGGCGAAACCGTGCATATGCGCTGGATAGCGCGCACCCGCTACGTGGACGCCTTGAGCGATGTGCCGTTGCAGTTGCGCGTCGCCAATCCGCAGGGCCGCTGGATACACGAGACGCCTGTGACCTTGTCGGAGTTTGGAACGGGATATCTCGCCTTTCAATCCGAACGCACCCATCCCACCGGCAACTATGCCGTCGAGCTGCGCGTGCCCGAGGCGGCGCAGCCTATCGGCCGGGCGAGTTTCAACCTCGAGGAATTCGTGCCCAACCGTATGAAGGCGACAGCGACCATGGAGGGAGACCGCCTGTTGCCCAACGATGTCGCCTTTGTGTCGGTAACGGCGGAGAACCTGTTCGGCGGCGTTGCTGCCGGGCGCAAGACGGAGGCCCGCGTCTTTTTGCGGCCCGTTGCTTATTCAAGCGACGCCTGGCCCGGCTATCACTTCGGCAATGAGGATACCCTCGACGAGGACTTGTATCCCCTGGGCGAATCGCTCACGGACGCGGAGGGCCGGTCCATGTTTGAGTATGCCTTTGCTCCGGGCCCGAGCGCGACCATGCCGCTCGAGGCGGTCGCCGGCGTGCGCGTGCTCGAAGTCGGGGGGCGCGCCGTGACCGACATGGCCACAACCAGGGCGTTCCCGGACACGATCATGCTGGGCATTACCGCCGCGCCCCGACCCGAACGGGAGGTTGTCGAGGTACACGTGGCCGCCGTGAACAGCCGTGATGAAACGCCCGCGGACCTGGCGTCCGTACAGCTGACGCTTGACCGGCAGCAATGGGACTTTCATATGCGGCGTTTCCAGGACGTCAACGAGCCGCGCTGGGAAAAAGCCTTCACCACGGTGCGTACCTACGAAGTGGCGTTGACCAACGGCCAGGGCACGCTCGACCTGCCCTATCCCGATTACGGTGAGTATCGCCTGCGCGTTCACTCGGAACAAACGCGCATGTACAGCGCGGCCATGTTCAACCGCTGGTGGAACCGTCTGGACGTCGTGTCCGAAACGCGCCCCGAGCTGATTCGACTCACCCACGAAAAAGAGTGGTATCGGATTGGCGACGAGCTCGACCTGCGCATTGAATCGCCCTATGACGGACAGGCCTTCATCGTGATTCAGGGCGAAGAAATACAGGAGCAGCGGGTCGTACCCATTATAGACGGCGCGGGCCGGGCGCGATTTGTGGTGGCCCATGACTGGTTCCCGAACGCGTGGGTACAGGCCACCGTGGTGCGCGATACGGCCCAGGCCCAGGGCGCGCGATATCCCTACAGCAGCTTCTCGATGGTGAATATACCGCTGGACAATCCCGAACGACGCATTGAAACGATGTTTATTGATTTGCCCGAAGAGATACGACCGTCCGAGCCGTTCACGGTAACACTCGCGACTCGGGACCATGAAAACGCGCCCACGGCCGCCGAGGTTACGGTGGCGGCGGTGGACGAGGGCATACACAGCATCCTTGGCTATGACCGTCCTGATCCTTACAGCTGGTTCCAGCGCTTGCGGCGTTTCGAGCCCCGACGGGCCCATTATTATGACAAGGTATTTTTCACGCCCGACGCCAGCGCCATTGGCGGCGACATGATGCGCCGTCTGGGCATCGCGTCACAAGTGGACGAGAACTGGATCAAACCGGTGGCTCTCTGGAGCGGCGTCGTACGGACCGACGAGACGGGCATGGCGCAGCTGACATTCGACGTACCGGAATTCATCGGGCAATTGCGTCTGACCGCCGTGGCCGTCAATGAGCGCGCCGTCGGCGCCGCGGACGCCCGGGTGTATTCGCGACGACCCTACATTTTGCGCACCAGCATGCCGCGATTCGCCCACGCCGGAGACCGGTTCCGCTGTACGGCAGTCGCCATGAACATGACGGACGCGCCCGTCACGGCGCTGGTGCGGTGGGAAAGTTCGGGCGCCTTGTCCGGCGGCGGTGAAACGAGGCTCGAACTGGCGCCCCATGGGCAGGCAGCGTGTCAGGCGCCTATTGTCGCCCAGGTTGCTCCGGGACAGGGCGGCATCGCCTGGACCATGCGCATTACCGCCGCCAACGACGACGCGCCCATTGAAACCATCGAGGAGACAGCGCCCCTTCCCGTGGGCCCGCCAGCGGCCTACCAGACGGAGACGGAATTTCTCACGATCATGCCCGGCGAATCGCGGACGCTCGATAATGCGGATTTCATTGTCGAGCCGGCCTTTCGCGCTACGCTGCGCGTTACGGGCGACCCCTTATGGCAATTGCGGCCCGGCCTGTCGTACCTGCTTCAGTTCCCCTATGGCTGCGTCGAGCAAATCACCTCGCGCGCCATGCCGTTGTTCCTGTTGCGCAACTACGCGCGCCTGTACGAGGATTTCTTCGAGGAGAATCCCGACCTGTCCGGAACCGCCCGGACTGCGGACAGTTATATCCGCAATACAGTGGAACGGCTTTACGCCATGCAGACCATGGACGGCGGGCTGGGGACTTGGCCGGGCGCATTACAGGCCTATCCTTACGGCTCGGTCTATGCCCTGCATTTCCTGACGCTGGCGCGCCGGGACCACGCCTATGATATTGCCAGATACGAAGCGCCTTTCCGCGCGTTGCAGGAATATGTTCTTTCGATCATGTGCGACGATCAAGGTCTTACCCACAGCCATTATTACTTGCGCGCTTACGCCTGCTATGTATTGGCCCTTGACGGCCAGCTCGAGGCGCTCGAATCCATTTCCCGTTTTGACGCCGTGGAAATCCCCCGGGAAGCGCGCTATTTACTTGCGGCGGCGAAAGCGATGCACACCCAGGACATGGACGCCGTCATGCGCTATCTTGAGGAAGCGCCTATGACGCTGGAGTGGTCCCGGGAAAGCAGCGGAACCCTGCACTCGCCCCCACGCGCCGACGCCGTGCGTCTTCTGGCGTTGATCAACATGGGCGCGCCTTATGACAAGACACAACCGCTGGTCGCTTCGCTTATCCAGTATGTAACGTCCACTACCTGTTTTACCACGCAGGAAGCGGGATTCGTCGTGACGGCTCTGGGCATGTATCTCGAAAAATTCAAGGATACGCCCGGGGATATTGGCGCGACCATCACGGTTGCCGACGAGGCGGCGACACTCTCGGGACTGGATATGTTCACGCGAACCCTATCCGGAACCGCGCCGGCCTTCGAGGTGACAAATACCGGCGCCGCGCCTGTATTTGTACAGATGGAGATGAGCGGCATTCCAACCCGTCCGCAAAACAAACCCGTCTCGGAAGGGCTTTTCATCGAGCGCACCTGGCTGCATGAAAACGGCGAGAAGGTGACGGACAACAAATTCCGGCATGGCGATCAGTATCTTGTCGAACTGCGCATCAGGCCCACCAACAAGGTCGAGCAACTGCTCATTACCGACATGCTGCCGGCGGGCTTCGAGGTCGCCAATCCGCGGCTGGACTTGGACGCGCAGCCCGCACTGGGCGACAGGTCGCCGGAATCGTTCATTACCACGCCCGCCTATCTGGAAGTGCGGGATGACCGCGTTGCCCTGGCTATTGATGAACTGCGAGGCAGCCGGTATTATTTCCGCTATCTCGTGCGCGCGGTAACGCCGGGCGTGTTCCAGGCGCCCGCGCTGCATGGGGAATGCATGTACCTGCCGACCGTGCGCGCCGTCACCACCGCCAGCGAGATTATTATTGAATGAAAGTAACTGTCTAGCACCAGTTGNNAGGTGCTGCTAGACAGTTACGAATGAAAAGGTGTACCGTGTCTGTAATTATCGGCCGCGCACAGATATTGTAGTAGACCACACCGTGTTAAGATTGCTTGCATTTTGGGTACATGGCTGCCACATGTGCCAAATTACTCGTTGTCACCTTGAAGTTCAGCGCTTGTCATTGAGAAACCAACTAAACGAACAGTCTTTTTCAGTTGCCGTGCCAACGTACAACCTTCGTTGGACTGAGCGCGAGCCCCAAACAGGTGGTCGTCGCCTCTTTCGGACCGTATTGACCGTATTGACCTTATTGACGAAACGGATGGAAGAGTACGTCTAAATGGATGCGCCCGTTTTAATTACCACGGCGAAGCCGTTCATTCCAACTGACGTGACGTTAGACAGGTATTATCATGGGATATAATCTGAATCATAATGAGACCATCGAAAGCGGCGTGAAACGCGTCCTGCGCGAGGAACTCGCGGACGCCGTGGCGGAACTCAACCGTCCGGAAACGGAACGCGTCGAGGCGGTGCATGAATGTCGCAAACATTTGAAAAAAGCGCGGTCCCTGGCGCGCATGGTGGTGCGTGACGCGAAAGATAACGACGTCGCGCGCGGCGTCGAGGCCTTGCGCGACGCGGCGCGGCTGCTCGCGCCGTTGCGTGAACAGGATGCGCATCTCGAATGCCTGGAACGCTTGGCTGGCAGTGAAGAAGTGGACAGCGCGTGTCGCGAGGCGCTTGCGGAGTTCCGCGCTTGTTTTGTCGCCCGTCTTACGGCTGAGCAAGGCGCGGTAAAACCGGCGTCCGATATTTTCCTCGAAGCGCAGCAGATGATTGCCAACGCAAGCGTGGTGTTGCAGGAGGAATGGGGGAATGATTGTGGGCTCGCAGAATTGCTTGACGGCTTGAAGCGCGGTTATGTCCGGGGCCGGCGCGCGCTGCGCCGCGCGGCGCGAAACGCTTCGCCCGAAGCAATCCATCTGCTTCGAAAACGCGCCAAGGACCTGCGTTACCAAACAACCCTGCTGATGAACGCCTGGCCCGCCTTGCTGGGCGCGTTCGAGGCGGAATTGCATGTATTCACGGACCATCTCGGCGCCGCCCACGATCTGGCGCTGCTGGATGCTGCGCTGCGTGAACACGCGAAACCACGCCTTGATGACGACTGGTGCGCGCAGGTATGCGCATTGATTCAGCGGCGCTACAACGCGCACACACAATGCGCCCTGAACCTGGGCAGGCGTCTCTATGCCGAAAAGCCCGCCCCGTTTATCCGTCGCATCGGCGCTTATTGTCGCGCCTGGGCGCGCGAAGGCCCAGCGCCGCCAGAAGCGTGATCATTGTCGCCAGACCCGCTATTCCAGCGGCAGGCAGGTGGACGCCCACATAGAGCGTAAATACAGGCGACAGCGCTCCGGACACCGTGTCGTTGACTTCGCAAACATATCTGCCGGCATCCTCTTCCAGAACGTGGCTTAGAGTGAATTTCACGTCGTCAGGCGCATCCAGTATGGGCGTGAAGGCTTTTGTATTTGTTTCTCTCTTCCATTGGCAGACAATCGGCCCAATAGCGCCTTGCACCACAATCTCGAAGGATACGACGTCGCCTATATTGGCGTATAGATTGGTTCTGTTGTTCTTTGCGAACACGCGCATCTGGCAGTTGTCGCGCACTGTGACGACACGGACCAGCTGCTCCGCCGGCCAGCNNGCGTATCGCACCTGATAGACGCCCGGCAAAAGCATGTCGTCGTGCTGCACATCGCCAGAAACGACAACGGAACTGCTCAGGTCGCCGTCTTCATTGTCGTGGGCGCTTGCGCCGTACTCATGGTAAATATCGCCGCAGTCATAGGTCGGCGTCGCGGGGCCGTTGATAAACAGCACCGGTTGCGTACCGGGCACTACGAACAATTCGAGTTCGGCCATGCCTGTTCTGCCGCCGCTGTCCGCTTCGGACTCGTATACCAGCGTATAGGCGCCCATGACCGGGCTCGACGGGTCGAGACCGCCCAAGTCAATCACCTGTGCCGCCAGCTCGCCGTCGCAGGCGTCCACGGCGTGCGCAGCGGGGACCTGGAACGGTATGTCCGCGGCAATGTAGCGCGGATTCTGGCTTTCAATGACGACCTCGGGCGGCAGGGTGTCAAATACGCGGACAATGCGTTCGCCCTCCACGCTGTAACCGGCCTGGTCCGTTACCCGGAGGGTAATTGTATAGACGCCCACCTCTGGATGTTCGGGCGCAAAACCTTCCGACTCAACAACCTCCATGGTGGTCATGCCGCAGGCGTCCAGTACATAACCGTCGGGCAACGTGAAGGGCATGCCGCATTCGGCGACAAGGGGCGCGGTCAACATTTCCGGCGGAATGGTGTCTTCAACCGTCACCGTCAGGACGCCGGCGCCGATATTGCCCGAGCTGTCCTCGGCGCCGTACACCACCTCATACACGCCCAGTGCGGGACTGGCCGGGTCCAACCCGTCAAAATTGAGTATTGCCGCCGTCTCGATGTGACAGTTGTCGGAGATAACCGGCACGGGCAGGGTAAGGGGAAACCCGCATTCCACGGTTATCGCGTTGCCTGTCGGAAATGTGAGTGTGGGGTCCATCACATCGTACACCCGCACCACCGCCTGACATTCGGACGCCAGCCCGGACCAGCCGACGCCGGTCAGGGTGACCAGGTTCTCGCCAATGTCGTCGCAGGTAAAGACGTTTTGAGACAGGGACAGCGACTGGAATCCGCACTTGTCCGAACTGCCGACGCCCACATCCATCGGGTCGAGCATGACGAATCCGAAATTATTGAGGTAAACCGTGATGTCCTGGCAGACCATGAACGGCGCTTCTTCCTGGATTACGGCGATATAGGCGTCTTCAGCGCTGATGTTCCCGGCTGTGTCGGTAACGCGCAAGGTGACCCGGTTTACGCCTAGATCGGCGCAGCCAAAAAGCGTTTGTGATAATGTCCTCGATGCAATCGCGCAATTATCCTGGCTGCCTGCGTCCACATCATCGGGGAGTAATAGCGCCTGGCTGTTCTCATTCAGATACAGCGTCACATCCTGGGTAAGCGCTACGGGCGGACGCACGTCGTATACCCGAATCGCGACATCCGTCTGTGCCGTGTTGCCGGCAATGTCCTCCACGCTAAAGGTCACAATATTCTCGCCAAGGTCTGCACAACCGAACTGTTCCTTCGACAAGTACAATGCGACAACGCCGCAGTTGTCATGACTGCCGTTATTAACCTCCGCAGGCGTCACATTTGCCTCGCCGTTTTCATTCAAGTAAACATCAACGTTTCTGGCCAGGATGGTCGGCGGCAGGTTGTCCACCACCGTGACCACCGCCGGGCAGGCATCGGAATTGCCGCGTTCATCAAAGACGGTCAGCGTGACCATGTTCTCACCCAGGTGCGCGCAGGTAAACTGCGACGGCGTCACCGTAAAGTCAACGATGCCGTAATCGTCATAGCTGCCGCCGTCCACCATGTCCGGCGTAATGACCGCGACGCCGGAGGCGTCCAAATATACCTCGATGTCCTGGCAGACCGCTGTGGGCGGCACCGAGTCCACCACCTCGATAATCAGCGAACGTTCATAACTGAGCGCATCCGGCGACTGACCATTATCAGTGGTACGCACCCGAATGCTGTAGTTGTCGCCGACGGCGAGTCCCGGCGTACGGGTCAGCAACTGGGTGCCGACAATCTTGAAGTAGCTGTTGTAATCATCGCCCGCGCCGGGGACGAGCGTGTAGGTATGGGTCTGTGACGGGTCGGCCCCGGTGACGTTGTCTACATCGAAGGTCGTGAATATGCCCACCAGTTCATCCGGTCCATAAGGTGCGTATACCAGATTCTCGGACAGACTGATGTCGCCTGGCGGTTCATTCAGGATCGCCAGCAAATGCGTTTCGGGGATGATTTGCTTCGCAATCCCAGGGCCCGACCAGG
>NPIE01034374.1_pt2 | contig 13164 bp, 12 predicted proteins | sample 8637661 | NCBI WGS metagenome assembly NPIE01 (sample SAMN07420842, study PRJNA396082) | bioreactor metagenome | isolation source: sample BA12 brine-fed electro-methanogenic bioreactor BA | place: Japan: Kochi | collected 2016-12-09 | reverse complement strand
AGCCCGTCGTTGGGCAAAGGGATCTTTGGTACCACTAGGTGCCAAACCAGCTGCAAACAAACCTGCCAGGGTATCCAAACGATCTGCCAGACTAATCACAAATCCAGGGCGTGTTGCTGGCATATGATCCCCCGAAAAACGTGGGAGATAGTGTTCGTAGATGGCACGCGCCACCTCTTCCGGTTCCCCCGACTTCATCGCATAATATTTTCCCATAACACCTTGCAAGGAAGTCATTTCAATTACCATATGGGTGACAAGATCAGCTTTGCATAGATGGGCAGCACGCTTGGCGACGCGTGATTCGCTTTCGGATAAAGCAAAGAATTTGATCAGATTGGGTAAAACCTTTTCAATCCTTTCGGATTTATCCAACATTGACCCTAATTTGTATTGAAATGTCAAACCGGATAAGGAAGGACGGACTTCAACCAGACTGTGTTTCAAGTCCTCTTTAATGAAGAAGGCGGCATCCGCAAAACGAGCCCGTACCACCTGTTCGTTTCCATCCACAACCTGATCAAGATGTTGCTTATTGCCATTCCGAATTCCAATGAAAAATTTCATCAATTCGCCATTCTGATCAAAAACGGGAAAATAACGCTGGTGTTTCTTCATGACGGATATCAATACTTCAACNNCGAGATATTCTTCTTCGAAGCTACCAACGAAAGCCGTTGGTGATTCGACCATCATGGCTACTTCATCCAATAGATCTTCTTCGATGCGATGGTCTGCTCCGCCACAATCATTAATTTTTTCTTTTACCTGTTCTTCGATAATTTTCCTGCGTTCTTCAACATCCAGAACAATCTTTTGTTTTTTTAATTTGGAGAAGTATGTATCCGGTGTATCAATTTCCTGAACTTCAGGTTCGTTAAAACGAAGCCCACGCGTTTGCTTAGTGCTGGATAAACCAGCATATTCAAAGGGGATCAATTGATCACCCAACAGCGCTAAGAGCCAGCGAATCGGTCGTGAAAACGCCACATTCGAGCTGTTCCAACGCATGGATTTATCAAATTTCAAGTTTGCGATCAGACCAGGTAATGCTTCAGCCAGTATTTGAACCGCGGGCTGCCCGGTTTGTTGCACTTGTACAGTGACATAGCGGCCGCCATCGATTTCTGAAACTTCCAGCGCGGAAACATCCACCCCTTTTCCTCGCGCAAAGCCTTCAGCAGCCTTGGTGGGTTTTCCATCCGCATCAAAGGCACGGTCAGCGGGTGGTCCTTTAACCACCTGAACCAGGTCACTCTGCCTCACATCCAACGCTGATACAGAGACTACCAATCTTCTTGGTGTACCTAAAACATTGATTTCTCTGTACGATAGCCGTAATTCATTGAGCAATTGCGGAACGCGATCATTCAATTGTTTCAAAACCGATTTAAGATCCCCAACAGGTAACTCTTCACAGCCGATTTCAAACAAGAGTGGTGCTTTTCCTTCCAGGATTGCAGGTTCCGTTTTTACAGCATTTGCTTTTTGACTCGCACCTGTATCCTCATCCTTCGCCTTCCACGGAAAGCCCATTTCTTCTCGTTGCTGGTAATAAGCTTCAGCTACTTTACGTGAGATTTCACGCATCCGTGAAAACAACGCCTGGCGTTCCGTTACACCAATCGCCCCGCGTGTGTCCAGAACGTTAAAAGTATGCGAACACTTTAATACATTGTCGTGGGCAGGTAGAACCAGCCCTTGATTCAAAGCTTCGTTGGCTTCCTGTTCAAATAAATCAAACATCTGGCGTAGGCGTTCAACATCTGCGACTTCAAAATAATATTTACTGTGTTCCTGTTCACCTACAAGATGAATATCTCCATAGCTTCGATCAGGACTCCACTGAATGTCTTTGAAATTACTCACTTTTTGCAAAGCCATCGCGATGCGTTCGAGTCCATAGGTAATTTCAACGGATACCGGATCCATTGGCATTCCACCCGCTTGTTGGAAGTAGGTAAACTGAGTAATTTCCTGTCCGTCCAACCAGACTTCCCAACCCAATCCCCAGGCACCTAATGCAGGTGATTCCCAGTTATCTTCCACAAAGCGGATATCATGTTCAGCCGGATCTATTCCTAAAGCCTCCAGTGATTTTAAATAAATCTCTTGTGGATTTCCAGGATCAGGTTTCAAAATTACTTGAAATTGGGTGTGCATTTGTAATCGATTTGGATTTTCCCCATAGCGACCATCATCCGGTCGAACGGAAGGCTCTACATAAGCAACATTCCACGGCTCAGGACCTAAGACGCGTAAGGAGGTTGCCGGGTTCATGGTTCCAGCACCAACCTGGGTATAGTAAGGTTGCCAAATTAAGCAACCCTGTTCATTCCAGAATTGCTGTAATTTTAAAATGATCGATTGAAAATCAAGACTCATAAATCCTCCAACGCTCAGGTCCTTGGGAGTTTCGTGTTTGATAGTGGGATTATTATACCAATCAATTGGTTGTTTCAAGGTTGATGGCTAACCCCTTTTTTTCGGTATAACCGCAATTCTTGTACTATGGTTTGCGAATCTGTTGTAGGAAAACCTGCGAATTTATGGCTCGTTCCAGAAGGAAAGTCAGATACCACTGCATAATTCGTTCAATCTCTTGTAAAACATCCGGTTCCGGTGCAGCTGCCAACGCATCGTTATAATTGCTGCGTTGAAAATGGCGCAGGTAATTTAACGCTGCGACACTAATTCTCCTTGAATCCTCATATTTATGTGCACAGCGGGGACAAATTACCCCACCAACCAGCGCAGAAAAATACTGATCCTCGGCTTTAATTTCTGTCTGGCAACCTATGCAGTGAAAAAGTTGCGGGCGATACCCCAATAAATCCAACAAACGCATTTCGTAGTACCGTAAGATAACAAACACTGCTTCTTCCGAGGTTAATCGTTCCAGGGTTTCCACTACTAAGTTATATAATTGTGGGTTGGGTCCATCCTCATAGGTAAACTTATCGAGCAGTTCGATCACATAGGATGCCAGACCCATTCTTTGTAAATCATCACGCAAGGGTAAGAAAGCGTTGATCGTCTCTGCCTGGGTTAAGATCCAAAAATCTCTCCCTTTGGCTAACTGCAGGGTAGAACGCATATACAGTTCCAAATGACCGGCTTTACGCGAGGTGGTCTTACGCACACCTTTGGCAATGATCCGTAATTTTCCACTCTCTTTGGAGAATATCGTTAAGATTCGGTCAGCTTCTCCCCACCGTTGATGACGCAGAATCAATGCTTCAACACGACGACTGCGTTCACGATTTGACATATGAGTCCTTTATAAGGAAGGCAAGTCTTTCGGTGTGAATGCACCTGGCAATAGTTCAGCAACTGTTGTTTCCAACCGTACTACACCTTCGGAATCCGCAATAATGACCAGCATGTCCAATCCAAACTCGGCCATCACCTGGCGACAGGAACCACACGGGCTACCAGCATTATTCGTCACTACGGCAATTGCTTCAAATTCCCTTTCACCCTCAGAGACAGCTTTGAACATCGCCACTCGTTCGGCACAGACAGTGGTGGGAAAGGCAGCACTCTCGATATTGACACCATCGTATATTTTTCCTGAACGGGTGAGAACTGCTGCTCCAACCGGATAATGCGAATAGGGAACATATGCCCAGCGACGAACACTGATTGCCATTTGCAATAAGGTTTGCTTTTGTTCTTCACTAATCTTCATTTACTTCATCCTTAACATGACCCACTCGTTTGGCTAGCACCTGCCGGATCCTTCTACCGCTCACCTGTGAGACAGTCAATAACCATCCGTCGACTTTGATCTGTTCCCCCCCTATGGGCACACGACCTATCTGACCGTAAATATATCCACCTAAGGTATCTGCCATATCTTCTGTGAGGTCAACCCCCAAAATATCATAAACATCGTCCAAATCGATCCTTCCGGAGAAGATTACTTCATCATCTGATACCTGCTGGTACTCCAGCTCTTCACCCTGGTCATACTCATCGCGAATTTCACCAACAATCTCTTCCACAATATCTTCCAGGGTAACCAATCCAGCGGTTCCACCATATTCATCTACCACGATCGCCATGTGAATGCCTTGCGCTTGCATCTCACGTAACAGTTCATCCACATTTTTAGATTCCGGGATAAAGTAAGCCTTACGCAAAAATGGACGAATATCGGTTTTTTCTTTTTCTGTCAAATCGGTACGCAATAAGTCCTTTGCGTATAACAAACCGATGATTTCATCAATTGTTTCTTCATAGACCGGTACACGCGAATGGCCAGATTTGTTGAAAATATCAATCGCTTCCTGAACGTTGGAATCTACATCCAAACCCGTTATGTCGATTCTCGGTACCATGATTTCCCGGCTTAAGGTTTCTCCAAATTGGAAGATGGAGTAAATCATTTCTCGTTCATCCTTTTCAAGTCCACTCTCACCGTGTTCCGTATTCACCCAGGTACGAATTTCTTCTTCAGTGACTGGCCCAAGTCTCTGTTCTAAATTCTCTGAGGATCCTAACACGGTCATCATCAAGGCTGAGATAGGCGAGAAAAGTAAACGCAAAAAATCTCCTATACCTGCGATTCGAATAGCCCATTTTTCGGGTGACTGTAAAACCATTCCTTCGAGTGCAAATTCAATCAACAACAATAACAATGCACCAAAGACAAGGATCAAAAAAACTACCCAAATGGCAATTTGAGGTATCCATGTTACAACCAGCAAGAACATGAAAGCGCTCAAGAGAAAATGCATCAAAATCATACTGATGCGCAGGGAAACCCTTAATCTTTTTTTCTCCAGCACGGACAATGCCATTTCAACACCGTCCGGGTTGATTTCCCGCATTCCAATTAATTGCATTGGCCGGCTGTTAAGTAAGCTGGAGCGCACGATAGAAAACAGAAAATCCAGTCCTAGCAGTACGATAAAGATAATCCACAAATAACTGTTCACTTATTTTTTCTTCCTCATAGGTTTTGCAGGCACACCTATAACGATTTCTCCAGCAGATACATCTTTGGTGACCACAGCACCTGCCCCAGTGCGAGCATCTTCTTCAATAATTAACGGTGCCACCAGCATTGTATCACTCCCAATGAACACCCTGTCACCAATCACAGTGGGGTGTTTCTTTTCTCCATCATAATTACAAGTAATGGTGCCAGCACCGATATTTACATCTTTGCCAATAGTGGCGTTGCCAATATATGAGAAATGGCCCATTTTAGTTCCTTCTCCTAAATAGGAGTCTTTCACCTCACCAAAATTACCCATATGGACATGTGGGCCGAGATGAGCCCCCTTGCGTAAACGGGCAAATGGACCCATATCAACACCATCTTCTACAATTGCTTTTTCGATAACAGCNNCACATTGATTGCCAATTTTTGTATCCGTAATGATGGAGTTTGGCCCAATGACACACTCCTCGCCAATGGTTGTATTTCCACGAAGAAATGTGTTCGGCTGTAATATGGTGTCCATTCCAATTTCAACACCAGCTTCCACATACGTGCTTTCTGGGTCAATCACAGTTACCCCATTCAGCATATGGTGTTCCAAAATGCGGCGCTGCATCACAGCTTCGGATTCTGCCAAATGAACCCTGGTGTTGATTCCTAACGCCTCGCGATTATCTTTCATTTTTACAGCTGACACTCTCAACCCATCCTGCACGGCAATCCCCACCACATCGGTCAAATAGTATTCCCCTTTTGGAGATAGTGGCAAACGGGGTAATGCATGCCATAACCATTCAGCGTTAAAGCAGTAAGCACCAACATTTAATTCTTTGATGGCAAGTTGCTCGGGTGTGCATTGTACTTCCTCGATGATCGCCTTTACCGAGTCATCCTCGCTACGTACGATTCTGCCAAAGCCAAACGAATCGTCTGACACCATTGTCAGAAGTGAAAGTGGTCCCGTGTTCTCTTTTTGTATCTCAATTAATTGACTTAAGGTTTGGTTGGTTAATAATGGCATATCACCATTGGTGACCAAAACCAGATCAACATCCGCAGCAATGGCAGATTGGGCGGCAAGCACGGCATGTCCGGTTCCCAATTGTTCAGTTTGAAGCGCAAATTGCACACTCTCACCTAAATACGCTTTAACCGCATCTGCACCATACCCAATCACCACAACGGTTGATTGCGCTCCGCTGTTTATTGCCACATTGACTGCATAATGAATCATCGGTCGCCCGCAGATTGGGTGCAAAACCTTTGGTTGTTTTGATTTCATGCGGGTTCCCTTTCCCGCTGCCAAAACGATGGAGGCTATTTTCATGATGTTTGGCTCCTTGGCAAGTCTATATTTTTTTCCCCCACATAATTACTTTGCGGATTTAAATCAAAAGAGCCTCTTATGACGTGTTTACACGTCACACAAAGCTCAGCTGAGTCAAGAATGGTACTTTTAGGTTTTTTTCGTTTAGAGCGCATTGCTTTCTTTCACAAAAAAATAGGCTGGGGCGCCCGGGATCGAACCAGGATCCACAGATTCAAAGTCTGGTGTGCTGCCATTGCACCACGCCCCAGTGCTCTCAAGCAAGGATCGATTCTAACACAATTTTTTTGATTCTACCAGAAATATTGAGGATGCTTCACTCCTCCTCTTGGTCAGGTGTTAGCCCCAACTTTGAAGCCTGATCAAATGACAAAATTTCCGGGTTATCCAGGTCGTACCCCGTCACAACGTCTGCTTGATTCCAAAATTCATCCACTTCTGGTAAGGCTGTTTTCGATTCCAATAACACCTTCAAATCTTCGTCTTCACCCTCTTCTTTGAGGAAAGTGTTTACCAATTGGGTATCATCCATATCTTCCAACGATAGTATGTCATCTTCCAGCGGTAAAACACCCATACGACTCAGGATTGATAATATTTCTTGCTGGTACTCTAACAACACATCCACAATGATTGGAATGCGTTTTGTTCCCCTACCTGTTGGTACTCGAATAACCAGCGCATAATCTCCCAGGGGAATCATGAATATATCACTGTCACTAATTCCAATACTGATGACTGCTCGATCCGGCCGTTTTCCAGTTATTGTTTGAGTAAAACTTTCAGAAGCGGATAGGATGGGCATAATATAAGGTGCCCATTTGGTTTCAAAATCCTGAATATCTGATTCTCCTGATTGTGCTGCTAAACGACCATATTCACTCAACAACCAAACATGACTGGCTGATATTTCTTTGCGGAGAGAAGTCAATGATTCTGCCAGACTTTTTCCGAAGTCTTCATCATCCATGAGCTCGAAATCCGGTACCAACCCATCAGAAGAATTTGTTTTGGATAATTCAAATCCAAGAATCCCACTTACAATATCAAGGAAGACTGTCATTTCTATCGGTTTTCGCAAGAATATATCGGCACCCGCGGTGCGGGCTTTTTCATCCAGGTCCTGATCATCCATTCCAGACATCATGATTATTTTTACATCCGGATGTTTTTCTCTGATCTTTCGCAATAATTCCAAACCAGAGATGCCGGGTAAGCGTATATCGGTAATGATCAAATCAAGATCACCTTTTGAAATTTCCAAAGTAGCTTCCTCAGCAGAAGGAGTTACAGCAACTTCAATTTTGGGGTCTATCGTAAAAATCGCAGATCGAAGTACCCGCGTAATTTCATAAGAATCATCAATAATCAGTACTTTTTTCTCGGTCATATTCTCTCTCCTTCCAACAATTGGAAGCTTAACTGCAAGAGTTTGGGTTGTTGCGAATGATTAATATTATAGCAGATGCACTTGCTGATAAATAAAAAAACATTCCAGAGTTTCTGGAATGTTTTCGTCATCTATTGAACGATAAAATTACTGCTCCCCACGTTTAAGTCGTACATAATAAGCTGCCCCAATTACACCCATTATTACTCCAATTAATGAGACAAGGAATGATATGAGGTTGAGAAATAGTGTGGATTTAATAACCTCCATTACCATTAAAAATGGTAAAACTACGCCTATTACGAGTAGTAAAACAGCAATCAGGATTAAATGCGTGGGGGTAAGTCGTCTCATTTATATAACCAGCAAGATACCAGATGTTTTTCCACTGGCACAAATTCGGGTGGTTCGTAAATTTCGCATTCACCCTCGATCATCTTGGGACAACGCGGGTGAAAACGGCAACCAGAGGGAGGATTCACCAAACTGGGTGGTTCACCAGGAGGAACATCCTGGAATTCATTAACATTCTTGGCATCCGGATCTGATGTAGCTGCCAACAATGCATGCGTATAAGGATGCAGAGCGTTATTGACCAATTCATCCACACCAGCTTTCTCAATTACTTTCCCGGCATACATTACGAAAATTCTCTCGGAGAAATATCTCACGGTAGAAAGGTCATGTGTTATGTAAATAACGCCTAAACCATGTTTTTCCTGTAAACCACGCAACAGTTTTAAGATTTCTACACGTACCGAAGCATCCAACATGGAGACCGGTTCATCGGCGACTAACAATTTCGGGTTGAGAATCATTGCGCGTGCGATCACAACACGTTGCTGTTGGCCACCACTGAGCATATGGGGAAACTTGGGTAGGAATTCATCTACTGGCGTTAGTTTCACTTCTTCGAAAGCTTTGTAAATGCGTTCTAAGCGCTCATTACGATCTTTCACACCATGCACAATCAGTGGTTCTTCCATAATGTTTTTGATATTCATAAATGGCGCTAAAGCGCCATACGGGTCCTGTTGTACATACCCAACCTGTGCACGATACCAACTCCAGTCTTTTCTGGAGAAACCGGTCATTTGGCGACCTTCAAACAAGATATCACCTTTGGTGGGTACATTGATACCTAAAATGGTTTTCATCAAACTGGATTTTCCACAACCACTTTCGCCTACCAGGGCAATCGTTTCATTGCTTCTCAAATCAAAGCTAACATCATCAACAGCACGTACATAACCAGCGTGACCAAAACCAAATCTGCGTAATTCAAACCAAACGTGCAAATTTTGAATGGATAATAATGTGTCTGGACCAACAGGTTTTATTTTGAATTCACTTTCAATTTTGTCTTTTTTCGAAGCCATTAATTATCTCTCCCTGCTTTATGTATACAACCAGCATTTTACCAAAATGCCATCTACGTTGACGGTTGGTGGTTCTTCCGAACATTTACTGAAGCGTTTATGACAGCGGTCAGCAAATCTACAACCTGTAGGGGGATTGATCAAACTGGGTGGTTGCCCGGTAATGAAGTCAGGTTGGTCCATCCCTCGTAAACGTGGTACCGAAGCCATTAATTTAGCTGAGTAAGGATGTAAAGGAGCAGTGAAGAAACGTCTATTATCGCTAACTTCCACAATCTGACCAGCATACATCACCACCACATCATCTGCCAATTCACTGGAGGTTGATATATCGTGGGTAATAAGAATGAAACTGGTGGCAATTTCCTTTTTGATCCGTTTGAGCAGATTCATAATATTCGCCTGTGTTAAAACATCCAGGGCTGATGTAGGCTCATCCAAAACCACCAAATCGGGAACGGTGACCAATGACATGGCGATAGCTACACGTTGCCGCATACCACCACTTAATTCAAAGGCATAGCGGTTCAGAAAGTCAACCGGCACACCAACACGTTGGAACATGGTCTTGGCTTGGTCCATTGCAATTTCTTTTTCAACACTGTGGTGAACGATGATCGGTTCAGCTACCTGCTCGCCAACTTTTAATACTGGGTTGAGTGAATTCATTGCTGCTTGTGGCACCATGGACATGCGTACCCAACGAACATCGGTGCGATATTTTTCATCGCTCATCGCCATGGTATCTATGCCATTCAATAAAATTTTACCTGAATATTCAGCAACATTTTTGGGCAAAAGACGTAATAAAGCCTTTGCCATGGAAGTTTTACCACAGCCAGATTCTCCGATCACCACCACGGCTTTATTATTGGGTAACGTAAAATCTACACCATCAACAGCCTGCACAATGCCTTTGGAGGCTTTGAAATAGAGTTTCAGATTTTCCACCTGCAACAATGTATTATTATCAGTCATTTTACATACCTCGCAAGCGTGGATTAAAGATACGGTCAAGTGCAAAACCTAAGGAGGCAAATCCCAGACCGGTAATCATCAATAATACAGCTGGTTGAATAATCCAATAATACCAGCCGCGATACAGCGCAGCGTTTTGATAGGCTTCGTTAATCGTCTTACCCCAGGTGGGTAATACCGGATCGCCTAAGCCTAGTAAAGCTAACGATGCTTCCAGGAACACGAAGGAAGGTACTGCTAAAACAAGCCCTGGGATCAACAATGGAATGATGCGTGGAATCAAATATCTGAAAATGATTCGCCTATCACTGGCCCCATATGCTTTGGCGGCTTCAATGTAGGTGGATTCTTTTACCTGCATAAATATTGCACGGTATTGTTTGATACCACCGGTGAAGATGTTCAAAGCGACTGTTACTCCTAGAATGGTAAGAATGCCCCTCGAGTAAAAAGTACCCACCATAATCAAAATGGATAGGAAGGGTAATACCAGGTTGATTTCGGTAATGCGTTGAATGATACCGTCAACGATCCCACCATACCAGGTGCCGATTGCCGCAATACTCATGGTCAATATCGATGTTCCTAAAGCTGCGATTAACCCAAATGCTAACGCTATAGGGATACCCCACAAAATGGGTAATAACAAATCGCGGCGCATATGATCGGTGCCAGCCCAGCCAAAAACCTCTCCTAATATCACAAATTCAGATTGAATACTGGAATTTTCTTCAAAAACGATGGCTTCAATCACCAGCTGGTAAGTACCCTGAACCGGGGTCTGCTCTTCCGATTCAGGTGCCATGAACAAGCCAATATTAGGAGTAATATTATTCAAGGCTTTCTTGAGTTTTTCTTCCTGGTTAATGGGATAAGTATGTGTTTTTGCAACTGCAAAATTATTAATTTTTATCTCAGTACCATCCGGTGTAATCCACTTTAGAGAAACAAATGGCTGTTTCTGCTCATACTCAGAAGTGAAGTACAGCGTCAATTCAGTAGGAAAGCTATTGTAATTAAAATCGAAAGAATAGACGATGGTCCTAATTAAAGTCCCACCTTTGGTAGTTTCCTCTGAGATCGTGGCTGCTTCACTTTCTTCATTAAAGATCATGGTTTCCACTAATTTATCTTCGCGGAACCAGTTATACCATTTTGGGGGAACCGTTCTGGGATTCCTGCCCACAACTGCTTCACCACCCCGCCAGGTATCAATAGCCTGGGTATAAGGTATTTTGACAACAACAATAATCGCGGAAATGATTAAAGTTAATACAATGAAGCCACCGAAAATTGCAGTTGGGTATGAAAGAATTTCTCGGAGAGTGCTTTTAAAACGTTTCATTGTCCGGTCCCTCCACCACCAATTTTCACCCTGGGGTCTACCAAAGCATAAGCAAAATCAAGTAAAAATACGGTTATAGCCAGCAAGTAGGCATAAATAATTGTTGTACCAACAATGACAGGGGTATCGTAAAGTTGGATTGCACGATAAGTAACTCGTCCAAGTCCAGGCCATTGGAATACCGTTTCAGTAATAATCGCACCAGCCCACAAGGTAATTAATAACAATGCAAAGGATGTAATAATGGTGGGTAAAGTGGGTCTTAATATATAACGTCTTTCAATATCGCGCGAAGACAACCCTTTTGCTTTTGCAGTCTCAACGTAATCTTCACTGGAATAAATTAAGAAAAATGTGCGCCAGTTATAAATGGATAAAAAGAATGATGACAGAATCAATGAACTGGCAGGTAAAATCAAGTGTCTACCAACACTTAACGCCCTCCCCAGAAAATCTTTGGGCACCGGCGCATCAATGACACCCCCAAATGGTAATACTTTTAACACAGCTGCAAATAATAAGATCAGGAATATACCATAAAACCATGGAGGGACTGTTGATGTTGGCGAAAGAGTAATAACTAATTTATCCATAAAGCTACCATACCTGCGCGAGAGAGCCAATGCAAGAAACAATGTGCTGAAAAAGAGGATAAGGTTAGCTGTACCCATTAATAGCAAAGTGTATGGAATACGCTCCATAATAATGGCTCTTACGTTTCTGGAACCACTATCACTAGATAGAAACATTGCCCTACCAAGGTTTAGCGTCAAAGCGTTTCTCAGGAATCCAACACTTCTGATCACCAAGGGTTGGTCCAGATTTAATCTTTCAATTTCACTCTGGATACGTTCCTGGGTAAGTTGTGTTTTTGTTGCAGAATCCATAGTTCTGAAAGCCGGATTCATTTGAATTTGCATGGTAACGCGTTCCTGAATTTCAGCTTTCATCATCTGATCCACATAGCCCCCCATATTGGCAATCATGATCGTCAGATAAATACCGACAACCACAGTAAAAAAGAGAGAGATTAATCTTACACCTGAATACTTAAGTACCCGTGATAAAGTACTTGTAGATCCAGATTTTTTTGATTCTTCTTGTTTTTCAGATTTTTCTACTTCCAATCCCATAGGATCGTTCCTCCTAAATTGGATGAGAAGGGGCAAGGTGCAGACACCTTGCCCCTACCTTAATTACATATTACTTTGCAAATTTCTGACGATGATTACTCAATTGTCACAAACTCGAAGGCAGTGAAGGATGGAATAGCTACAGTGTAAGGTACCACTACAGCTTCGATTTTACTGGCACCGGATACCATGGCAGCTGAAACATCAGCTGGAACGGTAATGGTGTAGTAACCATCTTCTACCAAAACACCTTCAATTACCTGAACGATTTGACTGGTTGCATCATAGAGCAAGCCTTTGACTTCTTTGATCTCATCGGCTTCATATGCGGCACCCTGGAAGGTAACCATCACATCAAACACGAACTCTTCACCAAGGATCACGGTGTCATCACCCGTCAATTCAATTTCAGCAACTTTTGGATCACCAAATTGTGCCCATTTGTCTGAAGCATCCGGGAAATCTGGGTTGTAGGTCAATACCGCAACTTTTTCGGTCAGGTAAACTTCATCCAAAATGTATGGACCAGAACCAATATTGAAGTGACCATAGGTCTCGTAGAAAGCTAATGCATTTTCATAGCGAGCTACTGCTTCTTCTGGTGTCAGGTAAGCACTCATTGCATTGGCATATGGAACATACTGATCCGCAATTGCTTGTT
>NPIE01002652.1_pt1 | contig 13174 bp, 14 predicted proteins | sample 8637661 | NCBI WGS metagenome assembly NPIE01 (sample SAMN07420842, study PRJNA396082) | bioreactor metagenome | isolation source: sample BA12 brine-fed electro-methanogenic bioreactor BA | place: Japan: Kochi | collected 2016-12-09 | reverse complement strand
CTTGACGAGTGAAGTAACACTAGTTATGGTAAGGCAGGGCCTCCCGCCCCCCCCCCACTACAGAACCGGACGTGCGACTTTCACCGTATCCAGCTTCTGAGTAACCAGGTCGTTGTCATGGGCACTACTAATGAGGATTGCTCCCCGTATGGTAGTTTTCGGGAGATTCTGGACAAACCCGCCAAGCCACTGAGATCCAGGCCGGTAAATACCATCAAGAGGGTATAGTGGTCATTTTCATGGCCAAAAACCGAGAAATGCCCCTGATAGGGAAGGCCTAACGGCTTCAGAAAACACCCACTAAAACCCCGCAGACCGTCTCATACTGCTCCTTCGGGCACAGCCATGAGCCTCTCCCCCACCGCGATCTGATCCAGCAGTTCCGACGCGCCCTCCAGTACATACCTGGCCGGGGCGCTGGGCGCGTAGACCTGCCAGGGGTGCGCCAGCACCCGGTCCACCACCCGCCACCCGTCATCCAGCCAGAGCACGGCCAGCGGCAGGCCCACGAAGCGCATGTGGATCAGGGATGAGATAACCCCGACCTGCGGATTGACAAAGAGCAGGTATTCGCCGGGGGCTAACTCCTGCCGGAACATGAACCCGCGTGCGCGTTCCCACCAACGGCGGCAGACGCGGGGGCGCAGGGTGAGGCCCTGGGGCGTCTCCAAGACGATCTCTTTTCTCACGTGAACCTCCTTTTTATGAAAATGCTCCCCCCTCGGCGGTGAGGGGGGAGCGGTGGCGGGGATGCTGCGGCGCTGCGCTAGGGCGCGTTCAGGTCGCCGCAGGTCCCATACAGCCGGCACGGTTCCACGATGATGGATTGCACCTCAATCACCGGGAGCGGTACGGCGGTGCCAGGGCCTTCGATGTAGGTGTGTCCTGGGCACCAATCGCCGGCCACACCTTGGGGGGTCACCTCAAACGATTCGTAATACCAGTCGGGATTGCCAAATTCCCGCAGATCGACGGGATACCAGCCGACAAAGGACTCCCGCCATTCGCCCTGAGTCTCTCCAATGCGGCCATACCATTCGCCTGGCTGGATACAGATCCCCGCCGGCGGGGAGCAGTCCTCGGTAGGCCCAGAGGGGCGTCCGGTACCAACGCACTGACAAGCACTCCAGTCCGTCCAGGTGTGATACTGTTCCCATTCGTCGGCCCATTCCGCGATCCAGTAGGTGGGCACGGTGACCTGGTAGGCTGGCAGGGTGGGGGGGCCTACTTTCGCGCAGCCTTCAGCCTCGTAGTCGAAGGAGGGGCCATTCTCCGGCTGCCCCCAGGAGGAGGTTTCGTAGGCATGGACAGCGGCATCGCCGCACACTACCGTGCCATCCCCGAAGTTCCAGCAGGACTCCGGAATCGTGGGGCCGCCGAAGAGCGACTGCCCCGGCAGGCCCATGCGCCAGCGCACACCGATGCGGTAGTTGCGGATATCCCCCTGCTGAGGGGGATCCCGCTCGGGGCTGGGGATGGCGGCGGGGTCCGACCAGAAACCGCCCTCACCTCCGGGGCCGTGGGGGCCGCCTGCCACAGAGTAGGTGGGATCGCGCACCAGGCTGAGCGTACCGGGTAAGGCCACCATCCAGCGGGGGTAAGGATAGCGGAGGGCCTGATGAGGCGGGACGCGGGTCTGGACGAAGATGTCCCAGCCCCAATCGAAACCGTGATACTCGTCCTCGTCACACTCAAACCAGATCCCATTGGGGCCAAAACCGGGCGTACAGGGACGACCTGGGGTGCCTCCGGTGGGTGGGGTACTCTCGCATAGGTCTGCACTGACACAGGTGTAGGAGACGACCAGACATGAGCCAGCCTCACAGTAGACGAGTAGATTAACATACTCGGGGCAATAGCCGTAGTTTTCCGTCTGGCAGTAGTAGGTGCGGTAGACGCCGTCGCCCCAATCGGGGGGCGGTTCCGGTTCGCCAGGGTTGCCAGGGTTACCGGGGTCTCCAGGAGCCGGATCGCCCGGTCCCGGATCACCGGGGCCGGGGCCACCCGGCGGCTGCCCCGGATTGCCCGGCTGCCCCGGATTGCCAGGTTGCCCAGGGTTGCCGGGTTCCCCCGGCCCTATGGGCGGGCCCGGGGGCGGCGGAACGGCACCCCCGCCGCCGTCGCCTCGGCAGAGATCTCTATTGGGTGGGGGGCAGGTATCCTGTGCCCTTACGTTGGCGGTGGTGAATAGTAAAGATAGTGAGAGCAATAGTACCGCACAACCCAGCGCCGTTAGGGCGCGGGTCGCGGAACCCATTGCTCGAAAGTTGCTTTTTTCCATCTTCCGTCCTCCTGATCATACTGCATTTCTAATACGGCCACTCCCAGATACTGCGTGCCATCGAGCAGGCCATCTTCGGGAATGTCGATGCGCGTCCAGGTGTCGGTGCCAGCGTCATACTGGAGGAGATGCGCGGCCATGTAGGTTTCGCCAATGCGGGCGCGCAGGCCGTCTTCGCTGAACCCATAGACGATCAGGGCGCTGTCATCGACGATTTGGATCAGCTCGTTGAACTGCCCGGTGGCCTCATAGCGTTTGCGATAGGTAAACCAGGCGTCCAGCAGGGGGCCGGTCTGGTAGCGGCGGGCCATCTCATCGGTCACCGTCTCCAAGACCTCGGTTTCGGTTCCTTCTCCCATGATGGCAGTTCCTTCCAGGTAATGCGCCTTGATGGTGGCGACGAGCTCCTCGCGCACATCCTCGGCGGGCCACCAGACCTCGGCGTCGTCCTGATACATGCCCTCCGTCCAATAGGCGGGGAAGGCGACCTCCGGCTCTGTCACCACCGGCGCCGGAGGGGGCGCGGTGGGGGTGGGGGGGACTGCGGTAGGCGCCGGCGTGGGGGGCGGGGCCTGGCCCGAGGGCCGGGTGCAGCGCACGCCGGCGCCTAAGATGAGGATGCCCAACCCGGCGACCACGGCCAGGGTGATCCAGCCCAGGGGGGTGAGGGTTTTGCCGCGGGTGTGGGGACTGCGTTGAAAAGACTGCTGGGTGCGATTCATCGGTGTAACCTCCATCTAATTATATTACTATGCAGTTAGTAGCAAAAAGTATACAGGCTGGGCCGGGGGTGTCAAGCGTGGTCATTGGCCCTCCCGCTGAATCCCGAAGGCCGGCACCGCCACGGCTTGCAAGCGGCGGGTGGCGGTGGGAATGCCAATCAAGCGCAAAAAGCGTAGGGGAATCTCGATCTCGGCCTCCAACTGCAAGGCCCAATGGGAACGGTTGGGGCGCACCAGGGTGAGGCCGGTGAGCCGGGCCTGCCCCCCGGTGTAGTGCTCCAGGTAGTGACCTGCCGCAGACACAGCGCCCTGGCTCAGTTGCACCTCCTGGCGGGCATAGAACGCTGGGGTGGTCAGGTACTTAACTGCATCCTGGACGGCCAGATCTGCCGCGTCCTGCCCGGCGCTCTGGGCGATGGCGATGGCCCCCAGATCGTAGACCAGCCCCAACATGAGCAACAGCACCGGCATCATGAGTAACATTTGTACCAGGAGGCTCTGCCCCCGGTCATCTTTCAGGCGACGTAGTAAACGTCGTAAACGATACCGACGTAGTAAACGTAGTAAGCGCCGCATCAGGGCCCCTCCCAGCGGGATTGATAGGGATCGACCAGCAGCGTGTAGGTGGCCTGAAGGGGAATCTCCGGCCTGCCGGCAAACAAACGCCCAAAGGGCACGGCCCGCACGTCTGCCGCGTAGGTGACGGTACACTGCACCGCCGTCCAGCGGTTCCACGCGCCCAGGGGGGCGACGGTGATGGTCGCCCGCTCCGGGTCCAGGTGGCGCGCTTGCAGCGCCTCCCAGCCGGCGCTCTGGGCCTGGGAGAGGCCCCGCCCGGCGTCCAACGTCGTCACGCCCTGGCGGGCGCAGGCGCGGGCGGCGGTCATCACGGTTACCTGGGCCGGACGCACCTTGACCACAAAGGCCGTGAGCCCCAGGAAAAACACCAGCACCAGGACGATCAGGGGGAAGGTGGCCAGTTCGCTCTGGCCGCGCTCGTCCCCCAGGTGGCCGTTATTCCCACGTTGTCGGTGGTCCGTCATAGAAGCCCTCCCAACGGCTGTGACTGCGGGTTTGAATCCGAAAAGGTGGTAACAAGCGGGCGGCCAGCTGGTGGCCCTGCCAGGTGTGATCCCACTGGACGACAGCCGCCCGGCGACTCGGATCAAAGTGTACTTGAGCCGACTCACCGGGCAAGCCCCAGACGGCACCCCGGTCCTGGGCCACCTGCTGCCCGGCGGCGGGGTGATTCGCAGTCCCCGCCATCCGGGCAGCTAAATGTGACGCGCTGGCCGTCCCTGCTTGCTTGACCCCGACCAAAGCCACAACCACAATCATGGTGATCAGAAACCAGAAGGGGAACTGCGCGATAATCGCAGCTACCAGATCGGCTTGTCCCCGTTCATCGGTGGTCAGGCGGCGCAGCAGGGAGCGGGACACGTTAGCCTCCCCAGCTGCCGGCAGCCTCGATATCAGCCCCGACTTTGACGCCAGTGTTGAAGATAGCCTGGTAGAGGACACCCCCGACGACAGCGATGCAGAGCGCCACGATAATGGCGGTGCGTACCAGGCCCTCACTGAGTTCAGCCTGCCCGGTCTGACCGGCCTCGCCGGTGAGAGCGCGAGCGGTGCGGTGCAGGCGGGCCTCGACGTAAGGGCAGAGGGGGGCCGCCTGGGGCACGGTAGCCTTGAGCGGCAGCCAGGGATCAGCCTTGAGTTGTGCTACGAGCTGTTTCATGGTCGTAACTCCTTCTTTGAATGTGATAGGCAACGGTTAATAGAGAATCGTACCACGTCCGCCAGGTAAGGGTCCGGTGCTTACAGGTTCGTGAGCAAAATCCACAGCGGCGGCCCGCCCACCAGGGCTAAGGTCACCAACGTCGCCGCGATGACCACCGGCATTTTCATCCGGCTGGCATTGCGCTGGCCTTGCTCGATCAGGTGGCGGCGCAGGCGCTCCTGGGCGGCGCGGGCCTGCACGTTCAGGGTGGGGGCCAGGGAACCGCCCCGGTCTTCCACCAGTCCCAGCTGGTTGAGGAATTCGGTCAGGGGGGGGAAATCGTTGTGGTGGGCGGTGGCGGTGACGGCCGCACTGAAGGAGGTGGTCACCTCGTAGTGCCGCATGAGGCGGGCGATCTCGGTCACGAAGGGGCCCCCCGGTTGCTGCAGGAGTTCGCGCAGGGCTTGCTGGATGGATTTGCCGGTGGAGACGACCGCCGCCAGCTCGGGAAGCCGGAAGGCCATCTCAATCGTCATCAGGTGTTGGCGACGCTGCACCGCGGCCCGGAGCTGCGCGCCGGGACCGGTGTAGCCCAACAGTGCGCCCAGCAGGCCCACGCCCAGCCCCAGGAACAGAGGATACTCCAGCAGATAGGCCAGCCACAAGCCGGCCCCCAGCGCCAGGCCCCCATAGAGCAAGGCCTGGTGAAAACAGGCGGCCTGGTAGCCCCGCACGGTGAAGAAAGGGGCCTGGAGGTCCGGGGGATTCAGTTCGCCCGGGGCCCAGAACCAGTTGGCCGCCTTGAGGCGCTGCTCCAGGGGAGCATTGGGTTGGCCGTAGCCCACGGCGATGCGGTACGCCAGGTTGGTTCCCAGGCCGCCGCGAATGCGGTCCCGCTCCGGGATGGCGACCCGCTTTTTGGCAGCGGTTGGTTTAGCCAGACCGTAGACGACCACGAAAACGCCGAGGCCGAAGAGCACGGCCCAGAGCCAGGTGAGTTGTGAACTAAGCATGGGAGTCCTGCCTTTCCTGTTTGCCATATTCGGTGGGGACGCGGGAAAGAATTAGGTCCTCGTTGGCGTACCGCATCGCCTGCACGTAGGCACCGACACTAAAAAGGGCTGCGGCGAGGGAGACGGCAGCGCCGGCCGGGGTGGTGAAGAAGTCGGCGCTGAAAGCCTGCCCGCCGGCACCGGCGTTCAGCAGGCGCACCAGGGCCAGGATGACCCAGGGGCCGACGGTGCCGGCGAGGATCTCGCCCCGCGCTGACCGTTGGCGGGAGAGCGCCTCATTGAAGGTTTCCACCTGCTGGCGGCTGATCAGGGCCTGCTCGGTCAACATCTCCGTGGCCTGAGTGCCCTGCTCCTCGGCCACCTGGAGGGCCGTCGCCAGACCGTCGAAGATCGGACTGCGCCGCCGGTCGGCGATCCGTTGGAGCGCCACGCGCAGCGGGGTGCGCGTACTCAGGGAGGCCCGCACTTCGTCGAAATCGGCGGCCACACTTTCCGGAGCTGGCGCGTCTGCTCGGGTGGCCCCGGCTCCCGGCCCATAGGTCGCCACGGCTTGCAGCGCCCCGGAGAGGGTGGGGGTGATCTGCCAGGCGTTGACGATGATCTCCATCGCTGTGGCCAGGTCATGGTGATAGGCGTTGCTACGGCGGTTGCGCTGCTCCTCCAGTTGCGACCCGTAGAAGAGAAAGCCGCCGATGAAGAAGGGAATGAAAACCAGGACGTTGGCGGTCACCCAGGCCCCCAACAGGCCATAGGCTGCCCCGCGCAGCGCGCCCTGCAGGAGGAAGGTGGGGGCGTCCACCCCCAGTTGGGCCCGTTCGAGGTGGACCTGCACGCCCGCGGTGAGCGGGCCCAGCGTCTGGGCCCGCCGGAAGTGGGGACGGGGAGCGGCCAGCGCGTAGATGGTGGTAAAGACCCCAAAGCCTCCCAGGATAGCGAAACTGATGGTGAGCGGATTCATCGGCCCCCTCCCGCGACGTCCCGGCTGAAGTTGAAGCCCGGCACCCGCTCTTCGAGGAGGTCCACGCAATGGGGATAGGTGACGAACTGCGCCACCTGCCCCGCTGCCGGGGACTCAAAGATCGGTTCCACCACGACGCTGTTACTCTCCAACCGGCGCACCTCGCCGATGCCGGCCACGTAGCGCAGGCCGGAGCGAGCACGTTTCAGGTGGACGATGAAATGCACCGCCGCGACGATCTCCTTGCGGACCTCTGCGGGAGCCAGGTCGCGTCCCATCCGGTACATGGTCACCATGCGGTCGATGGTTTCGGGCACGCTGTTGGCGTGGACGGTGAAGAGGGTGCCGTCGTGCCCGGTGTTGCAGGCGGTGAGGATATCCACCATCTCGCCGCCCCGCGCCTCGCCCAGCACAATGCGGGTAGGCCGCTGGCGGAGGGCGTTGCGCACCAGCTGGCCCATACCGATCTCGTCGATCCCCTCGGCGGCGTGACGCACGTAGGACATGGACCAGTCTTCTAAATGCCCCAACTGCAATTCGGGTGTGTCTTCGATGGTCACCACCCGATCAGTGACCGGAAACGCCCGTGAGAGGGCCTGGAGGAAGGTGGTCTTGCCGGTGCCCGTCCCCCCGGCGACAACCAGCGTGCGGTGGGCCTGGGCCAGCGCGCCCAGGAAGTGACGCATAGCCGGGGTGATGGTGCCCAGCGTGATCAATTCATCCAGGTCGGCGGCCACCGGGCGAAAGCGCCGGATGGTCACCTGGAGCTCCGTCCCCGCCAGGGGAGGGATTTGCACAAAGAGGCGGGAACCATCAGGCAGGCGGGCGTCCTGGTAGGGGTGCTTGGCGTTGACGGGGTAGCCGTGCCCGGCCTCGATCTTGCGGTTGAAGAAGTCGCGGGCGAACTCCGGCGAGTGGAACCCGGGCAGGGGCCGCTTGTCGCCCCCGGCATAGATGGCGAAGCCCCGGTCATAGTCGTTGAGAATGATCTCCTCTACCTGTTCGTCGCGCATATAGGCAGCCAGCGGCCCCCAGCCGAGCACCTCTTCGACGATGCGCTGGGCCAGGGCTTCCGGTTCCCCCTCCAGGAGGGGCACGCCTTTGCCGGGCGCGCTGGTGTTGTGCTGCTCGATGAGCTTCAGGGCCTCGGCGCTGACCTTGGCCTCCACCTGGGGGGTGGGGCTTTCTATCTCTTCCGCGGTCAACAGGCGGTGCTGTTGTAGCCGCTGGCGCACGGCCTCCACCACGTCGCGGAAGACCTCGCTCTGGGTCTCGCCGGTGGTGAGGGCCGCGGCCCAGGGATTGTCACCCGGGTCGTAACCCTGATGGTCGGCGTAGGGATCGCCGTAGGGTAGGTCATTTTCTCTTATTAGAGCGGGCATGTTATTTCTCCTTTACAAACAGAGTGGTCAGGGTGCGCCCCACGGCAGCCAGGCCGCTGGTCTTCTGCTCTCCCAGGCCCGGCTTGAAGACGCTGGCGAGGTTGAGGATCTCTTGCGCCAGGGGGCTGTCGGGGGCCATCAGGACAATCGGCTCCCCGCTGTTCTGGGCGGTGTTGGCGGTCAAGGCGTCGAAGGGGAGCGTCGCGATCAGCGGGAGCTGAGGCAACTGGGCCTGAATATCGGCTTTGGTGTATCCAAAGGTCGGATCAAAAGCGGTCAAGACCAGGCTGAACTTTTCCAGGGTCCCGCCCATTTGGTGTTTGAGCGCGGGCAGGGCGTTGCGGGTGTCGAGGATGGCGGTGCGGGTGGGGGGGACGGGGACAATGACGTGATCGGCGTCATCCAGGGCAGCGCGGTGGAAGGGCTGGGTGAAGTCCTGGCCCAGGTCGCAGATGACGAAGGAGCCGCGCCCGCGCAGCAGCGTCAGCAGCCGCCGGCAGAGGTTGTAGAGGAGACCCTTGTTGGAGAATTCCTCGGCGGCAGCCTGGGCGGGACTGGTCAAACCGGGCAGCAGGGACAAATGGGAGGCGTTAGCCCGCCATTCGGCCAGGACCCCGTTAATCTCAGCGGCGTCCATAGCGGCCATCCCCCGCCGGGAGTAAGCGGCGGCCACGCGCACCACCAGGGTGTGGAGGTCTTGCCCCAGATATGCCTGTCCGGTGCGGATGGCTTCGTCCAGGTCGGTGGAGTACCCCAGCAGGGTGTGACAGTCCCCTTTGCTCATGTCCAGGTCAACCAGGAGGGTTCGGGCTCCTCCCAGACTGATGTGGGAGAGGGCCACGGCCAGATTGACGGCGATGGTGGTGCGGGTGGAACCGCCCCCTTTGGGCACCCAGATGGCGATGTTTTTGCGTTCGTAGGAGAGATCGGCGGCCCCCGCGGTGTGGGCCGCCTGGAACTGCACCCGGCCCTCGGCCCGCTCCCGCCAGGCCTGATCCACGGCTTTTTGGGCCTGCGAGAAGAAGGAGGCGACGGCAGCCTCGTCGAGGGGCAGGCTGACCTTACCCGCCGCGCCGTTGTTGAGCATCTCGCGCCCCAGATCGGAGCGCCCTGGTATCATCCCGATCACCGGGATCGGCTTCTCCTCGAACATAATCAGATCCCGGAGCAAGCCGTGGTGGTAGCCCTCGATGAGGGGGTTAATCAGCACCAGGTCGGCTTCACTACCCACGGCATCATCGTAAACCCGCTGGGCCGATTGGTTAGCGTGCGCCAGCACCCAGGGCTGTCCGGGCATCCCCGCTTCGAGGCGGTCATTGTAGCGCGTCAGCCCCTCCCGCAGGCGCTCCAGGTTGACATAGTTGCGGTAGCCGACGACCAACTTGAGGTATTCGGTGTCTTGGCGTTCTCGTCGCACCATACGTGTTACTCCTGCGTCTCGGGCCGGTGGCGGAAGAAGCGGGTTTCGAAGTCCTGCCAGGTAATACCACCTGGGTAGACCTCCCGGTAACCGGCGGGATGGACGGCCAGCACGACGTTGCCATTGTGCAGGGTGAAAGCCAGGACTTCGGCCTGCTCCCGGCTGACGGCCACGTAGAGGCGCTCGGTATCGCCATAGATGACCTGGCGCTCGTCACCCCCCAGGCTGCCATAACCGCCGGAGCCGACGACGATCTCTTCCCGGTCGAGATGGAGGACGGGCAGATTCTGCAAGACCAGGGAGCTGAGGGGGAGGGGGAGGGTGACCGTCGCCGGACCGGTCGCCTCAGCGCCGGCCAGCGGGCGGCCCATATTCAGCGCCGGGGTGGGGGTGGGATGGCTTTGAATAAACTCCACCCGCAACGCGCCCAGGGAGAGGACCAGGTCGATCTCGTCGCCCGTAACGGGAATGTTCCCCCCTTTGTCCGGCGCGACGGGGATCGCCATGAGCACCTGATCGGTGCCGGTGATGAGGTGGGTAAGGCGGGTGACGTACTGGCCCGCGCCCTCGGTGTCTACGTAGGCTTTGTAGAGGGGGCTGCCGGCGGGCACGTCCACCAGGAGGCGGGCGCCCAGCGGGAAGTTGTGCGTCAAGTGGAGGCGCTGCTGGGTATCGGGATTAAGACCGTGCCAGCCTTCCAGCCGGAAGGCCTCCCGTTGGATGACTGTGCCGGCCGGCAGGTCTTGCAGCGCCACCGGCACCTGGGTGGGAGGGGGGTTAAGCAGGCGTCCGGCAAAGAGCAGGCCGAGCACCGCGACGACGGCCAGGACCACGCCAATGATGAGTAACGTCTTATTGATTCGCATCCGGGTTTTCTCCTTCGTAGTAGTGATAGTAGGTCTGATTAAGTTGACTGAACTGTTGAATAGTGGCCAGGGCTTCGGGCTGGCCTGCTGCGTAGGCGTCCAGGGCGGTGGCCCAGGCCGTTAAAACGGCAGCGTGTTGGGGGACGGACGTCGTCCCGGCCAGCGTCCGTAGGGTCTGGGCCGCGTGTTGAGCCTGCGCCGGACGCTGCGCGGCCGGGACCAGGCCCACCAGGGCTACCGTGTCCGCCGCCTCGCGGACGTGGGCTACGAGCGCCGGGTCGGGCGTAGGGGTAATGCTGATTACATCGGTGGCTGACACCTCCGGAAGGGGGCTGGTGAGCATCTGGACACGCACGCCCTCCTGGGGCGGGAGCGGTGTCGGATTAAGATACTCGTAGAAACCCTGGGCCTGGGGCAAGAGCCCCAGGAACCACAACCAGAGCAGGGCCGCGCCCCCCCAGGCCGCAGCGAGGGGGATGGTCTGGCCCCAGGTCAGCCGCTTGAGCGCCAGACCGGCCAGCAGGCAGAGGGAGGAGAGGCAGAGAATGGGCAGCATCCCGGGGCCAAAGGTGAGGCCGAGATAGAGGAGCATCCAGACGTCGCCCCCGGCCCAATGCCCTTTGTGGAGTCCGTAGAGGCCCCAGGTGAAGCCTAATGCCCCGGTGAACAGATAAACCGGGGGCCAGGGTGCGCTGAGCGCCGTGACGAGCGCGACCAGCAGCGCCGGGACGGTCCAGAGCAGATAGACGCGGTGGCGGGTGAGATCGGTGTAGACGACGACCAGGAGCAACAGGCAGTGCGCTCCCCAGATCAGCGGGGAGGTGGTCAACAAGCACAGACTGGCGAACATCAGTGATCCCTCCGGGCCGGGAACCAGGCCACGGTCCAGGCGACTTGATTGGTCACCAAACCGGTGGTCAGACCGGTCGCCTCGGCCTGCCAGACGCCTTTACATTGCGTGCCGAAGAGCAGATCCCCGGCTTCACCGGCATCCAGGAGCAGGACACCAGCAGCGTCCGCCTGGACAGTGTAGGTCGCCTGCGCAGCGCAGACGCCCGGGTCTCCGGCGGTGTCCTCCGGCGCGGTGACGCGCACTTCTACTAACTCCAGAGGCACAAAGTCTATGCCCCGGATTATCTGCGTGGGCTGACCCACCTGGGGGCCATACCAGACCAGCCAGGGATAGTCACGGGTCAGTTGACCGGGGTGAGGCAGGGGGGTCGGCGACGCGGTGGGCGTGGGTGTTGATGTCGGGGTGGGAGTCGGCGTCGGGGTGGGAGACGCGGTAGGCGTGGGCGAAGGGGTCGGGGTGGGCGTGCGCGTCGCCAGAACGACGGTACATTCCCCGCTGCCGGGGAAACTGAACTCGTACCAGGCACAGTAGACCGTAGCGCCATCCGCCACGAGAAAGCCTCCCCCGTCGATGCTGGAGTCGCCCCACAGGAAGAGCTCATCATTCTCCCGGAGCACGTAGCCCCCCAGGACGGCACGATCCGCGACTGCCGGAGGCTGACCGGTGTGGGACGAGAAGCGTCCCCAAGCCTCACGCACCTCGTCGTAGATGGTGCCGAACCATTCATTGAAGCGCACGCCCCCCAGGTTGCGGGCCACCGGCTCGGCCTCGGGATTGCGGACGTGGACGGTGATCCCGGTTTCGAGATACACTTCGAGGATGTAGTGCATCCCGAAGGGATTGCAGTAGTCACAACTGCCATCATTGTAGACCACCCCGGCGAGGACGTTGGTTTCGCCCTCCAGGTAGAGCAGCGTCGGGTCAGGCTGGGCTTCTCCCCAATGCCCGCCCCCAGAAACAGGGTGGCCATTGAGATACCAGTGGTTGACGTTATCGCCAAAGACGCGCAGGCGCACGTCGGTGACGACGTACCCCTCCGGGACCGTGAACGGAGCGCGCATCAGGGACGTGATATTGTCTGGACAACCGCCCCCGGCGCAGCCCGCTCCAAAGACAAGGTTGCCAAAACCGGGCACCGGATGATAGCCGGCGCCGGGCCACCCAGGATACCAACCGGACTGCGCCGTCCCCCACGCGCCTTGCAGCACGTAGTCTCGCATCCACCAGTGACCGTTCTCGCCGCCGGTGGGCTGGTAGGGGCAGAACCAGTCCCCACACCCGCCCATGTAGTCCAGGGCCCCGTAGTTGACGTGCTTCCAGGCGTGGTTTCCTCCGGCCTGGGCGCGGGCCACCTCGTACCAGCCGGCGCTTTGGGCCTGCGGTCGCGCCTGAGCCTGCGCGCCGGTGAGGGCCAGCAGGCCAAGCAAGAGCCAGGAGAGGAACACAAACTTGCGGGGGATCACTCGGGGGCCTCCTCCTCAGCGATCCACAGGTGCAGGGTGGTCAGCTCTTCGTCCTCCAGACCGGAGGCGTAGCAGTCGGCCAGATCAAAGGCCGCGCCCACCGTGAGGCCGTCAGGGTAAGGCAACTCGTCGGTCTTCCAGACCAGACGCAATCGGGAGGGGAGCGAGCCGCTCAGGGGTAGGGTCAGCCAGCGTTCCGCTTCCGGCAGATCGTAGTAGGGGGGGACGGTCACGGTGCCCCATTCCTCACCGATCTCTTCCCACGTCTCCGGGGTGATGGCGTCGTCCCAGGTGCCGGCGTGTAGGGTGATGGTGATCGGTTCGTTAATGGGCGTCCGGGCCGAGCAGAGGCGCAGTTCCAAGGCCGCCGAGATGACGGTGCGCCCCACCAACGCCTCCAGGTCGTAGAAGAAGAAGCCTCGCGTGAGGGTGTAGTAGGGGTAGTAGGCGCTGGGCGGTGAGTTCCAGGCCCCGGTGGTCAACGGCTCCGGGCGCA
>NPIE01014017.1_pt1 | contig 13176 bp, 9 predicted proteins | sample 8637661 | NCBI WGS metagenome assembly NPIE01 (sample SAMN07420842, study PRJNA396082) | bioreactor metagenome | isolation source: sample BA12 brine-fed electro-methanogenic bioreactor BA | place: Japan: Kochi | collected 2016-12-09 | reverse complement strand
GACATAGTCCGGATCAAACGCCTCTCTGTCAAATTCCCCGCCGTACCAATCAAGAAAGGCTTCATGCTCATTGTGCCCGGGATTGTCCATAATGGCGCAGAATTCCGAGTATCCGGGCGGGCCGCCCACATCTTCCGGCGGGCAGGCGTTTTCCCCTTCCAGACAGAAGACATCGGCCCAGCGTTCCGAATTGTCAAACCGGCTGTCTTCAATCATGAGTTCATGGTCCCAGCCGTCGCCGAAATCATAGAGATACCCGAAGGTCCGGCCTTTCTGTTTGATCAGGTCTCCAAGGCGGTATCTGCCGGACACAAGCCCGTCTTCTCCGGATTCAGGATATTCGGTATACCGCTTTTTCCCGATGGTGAATTCATGCAGATGAGAGTCCTCCCATCCCATCACAATCTGAACGACATCATGCAGCCGGTCCAGCGAAATATCCGCAGGCACCACAAACCGCCGCCAGATTTCCGGCTCCATGTCCAGCAGCCTTATTTTCAACAGATAAAACCGGTCACTCATTGTTACACCTCCCCCTTATGGGTAAGCCTTGTTCCCGTTTGACGTCCCGTTCAAACACCCGCCTTAATTTAAAGTGTTTCCAATATGACACAGGGTGATTTGCCATTCAAGCATGAACACAAAAAAAACGCAAAACCGGCCCGCGTTGAAATTGGCATTGAAAAAGGAACTATTTCCAGGTATCTTGTCTCAACAAGCGCCTCTTTTGACAAAAAAGTGAAGACAGCCGGCGGTCATCAGAACGACAGGCAGAAACCGTCCCTGCCCAGAATCATCAGGGATGAACCGAAATCAGCCGAAAAAAAGGCAACATAAGGATATCAATACATCTCTTACTGCTCCCAGGGAATGACAGATGCCTCAAAATGATCTCACAGATAAACGCATTCAAGTGATCAAACAAAATCAAACGCCGGATCAAACAACTTCGACACACCATCAAAAACCCCTGTATTCAATCATGATCGTTTCGGCAATCACGGCCCTGTGCCTTGTATTACCACTCCTTTTCATCAACAATTTATTCTCAAAAACTCCCCCGCCCGGCCCATGGACCGAAATCGCCTTTCCCCTGCCTGAAACAGCCATTGGAATCAACGCCAAAAAAACTGCGAAAACAACACACATAGAGCCTGGAAGGCACATCCGGCCGGGTATGGAACAATGAACTACATTGTCCCTTTATATTTGAAAGACCGAGAAAACATTGCAAATGCACCGGATTTGGTAGCACCAATTCAGGTGTCGGATGAAATGCTTTTGGTTCGAACAGTTCTAGAGCCTTATATGCCATACGCGAATGCACGAGTATCTGTGAAAAGGCATGACCAATTACCACCTTGGATGATTGATACCTGGAATCAGCATGCAGCTGATATTTCAGAAAATGCTATTGATGACCCAGAAAACGAAAGCTAACGAATAAGGATAGATCGTGTGAGAGGAGCGAACCACGATCTATCCTTATCCATTAATCTAACACGACGGCTGAGATTGCCGATACTGGGAAACTGAAACCGAAATCTTGCATAACCGAGGAACTATGAAAGACTTAACCGAAAAAAAGATCCAGCAAAGTATTGAAGACAGAAAAAGAACACACCTGACATTTCTGGAAAATGTGAAGACCTACCGGCCGTTTCTGGAGGTGGAGGAAAAAGCGTTCAGAAACGGGGCGCTCAGCAGGAAAATCAAAGAACTGATGGCGTTGTCCATTTCAATTGTCACCAAGTGTGAGCCCTGCATGGAATGGCATCTTGACCAGGCCCTTCAGCAGGGTGCCACAGACGAAGAAATTTATGAAACCATCGATGTGGCCATCGAAATGGGTGGGGGCCAGGCCGGGGCCTATGCGCGGTTTGTTTTGAAAGCCATGGAATATTTTAAACAGAAAAACGGGTGATAATGCCTGTAATCAATGATTAGGGGAACCCATGCAGAAAATCGGTCTGTATTTGATTGCCGCCATGATGCTGATTTCCGGAATCTTTTCGAACGGATCTTTTGCACAAACAGGTTCTGACCATCAGACAAAAATCGTGTTTGCCGGATCCGCCGACTATCCGCCCTTTGAATGGCTCGATACAAAGGGGCGGGCCAAAGGCTTTGTCATCGACCTTCAGGAATGTATGGGGAGGCATGGCGGAAGAGCGGTGGAACACCGGCTGGGAAACTGGCCGGATGCGGTATCTGCCGCCGAAAACGGGGACGCCGATGTGATTGCGTTTCTGGTTTCAAAGGAACGCAGCCGGCACTTTGACTTCACGCTCCCGTTTTATCACCTGTCCCATGCTGTTTTTTCCCATGCCAGAGGCAGGCAGTTCAGAAGCCTGGAGGACCTGAAAGGGTATCGGGCGGCGGTGGTATCCGGCAGTTATGCGGAATCCCGGCTGCAAAAAGAACAGACCGGCATCACTTTTTTCCCGGTGAATTCTGAGCGGGCCTGTGTCGAGGCGGTTCATACCGGGCTTGCCGATGCCTGCATCGAAGTCGCTCTGACCACCCTGCGGAATGCAGAAGACCTGGATGTCGTTCAGACAAGCCATTCCTTCTGGCACCAGCCCTATGTTTTCGGGGTTCGCAAAGGAAATACCGAGCTGCTGGCGTGGATGAACCTTCAGCTGGCCGCCATGCAGGCGGACGGCACTTTTTTTTCCATCTACCAGAGGTGGAAAAAAGACCTGGAGTGGCAGCCCCAGACACTGGCCGATCACCTGCGCACCGTCGCCTGGATCCTGATTCCGCTGGCTCTGGCAGGCCTGGCCGGATTTTCCCTGTCCTGGTATCTGAAATGCCAGGTGGCAAACCGCACCCGCCAGCTGCGCCACATGGCTGAATATGATGGCATGACAGGCCTTCACAGCCGCCAGGCATTTGCCGGACGTCTTGAACAGCACCTGGTCCAGAAATCCGGACGTCCCCCTGTGGTCGTGTTTCTGCGCCTGAAAAACCTGGAATCCATCACCAGTCTGTTCGGCCGTTCCGGCTATGAAAAGATGGTCAGGGATTTTGCACACCGTCTGCAACATCTGGATTTTCTGGAGACAACCCATTCAGGCATCGGCTATTTTATTCTGGCGGCCCGGTCCGGCACCACGCCTGCCCGGATTTACGACTTTCTCAAGATGTCCTGCAAAATCGATGCAGTGGATGTCACTCCCGAGGTGGTGATGGGGGTGAGTGCCGGCCCGGTGGCCATGGAGGCCTCCGGGCCCAACGCCGAGGAATACATCCGTCAGGCCATCACCGCTTATTCTTCCGCAGTCCGTGAAAATCTGTCATGGCGTATCTACGCACCACAGCTGGAACCTGATCCCGATGACCTGATTCTGCTGCATGACCTCCACCTTCACGGCACCCGGGACATGCACCTGGTATATCAGCCAAAGCTTGATTTGGTCAGCGGGCACATCCGGGAAGCCGAAGCACTGATCCGCTGGCATCACCCGAAAATGGGCATGATCTCTCCGGGGAAATTCATTCCGATGCTGGAGAAAAGCGGCCTGATCCGTCAGGTGACCCGGTGGGTCATCGAACAGGCAACACAGGAACTGATTCGCTGCCGCCAATATGACGTCCGGTTCAGAATCAGTGTAAATATCGCCGCAAACGACCTGGCGGATGAATCTCTGGTGGATTTCATCAAAGACCGCCTGGATCCGGAGATCCGGAAAGGACTCTGCTTCGAGGTGACCGAAACAGGGATCATCCATAATGCCGATCATGCCCGGGAAGTCATCTCAGACCTGCATGATGCGGGAGTCCGCTGGGCTGTCGATGATTTCGGCACAGGTCATTCCTGCCTGACCTATTTGAGCCGGTTTGACATTGACGAAGTGAAGCTGGATCGAAGTTTTGTTAAAAACATTTTAACCAGCCCCCGTGACCGGGACATTGTCGCCGGCATGATCTATCTGTCCCACAATCTGGGGCTCACGGTCACGGCGGAAGGCATGGAAGACGAGGCCACCCTGAACGCTTTGGCAAAAATGGGCTGTGACACGGCCCAGGGATATGTGATCGCCAGGCCGATGCCTGCAAAAGACATTTACCCCTTCATAAACCGGAAACTGGAAAAATAAAAAAACCCGTCATCCCGGAAAATGATTCCGGAAAGACGGGTGTGTCTTTTCAAAATGGTGGAGGCGCCGGGAGTTGAACCCGGGTCCGAAAACCATCTTCCCAGGCTTCTACATGCTTATCCTGAACTTTGAAATTAGCCCTGCCGTCTCCTTCAGGAGGGATACGGCGGGGTGTAGCCTGAAAAATTCAACTGGTCCGTCTCAGGCAGCCGGAACAGCGGTCTTGCAAAGTCGACGCTCCGGTCTGAGATCTGCAAGAGGGATCTCAGGGGAACGGCAGCTGGTGTTAAGCAGCTACAGCGTAGTTATAATCGTCTGCGATTATGTTTAGATTTTGCCAGTTTTACGAGCTGACAAACGGCTCGGCATGCTACCATGGGCTTCAAAATCTCCGTCGAAACCATTTCGCCCCCGAATTTTCAAAGATCAGATGTTCTGATGCTTATTACTGCAATAATATAATGAATCCCTGCAAAAAGTCAAGGTCGGTTTCATGTGGAATACTTTTTGCGCTCCCGGGCCAGGTCCCGTTTGACATCCCGCTCCTTGATGTCCTGGCGCTTGTCGTACAGTTTCTTGCCCTTGCCAAGCCCCAGCAACACTTTGATCTTGTCATTCTTGAAATAGATTTTCAGCGGCACCAGGGTATACCCGCGTTCCTTGATCTTGCCGATGAGTTTGGAAATTTCCCGTTTGTGGAGCAGCAGTTTCCGGGTCCGCAGGGGTTCGTGGTTGTCGTTGTATGCAAATTTATAGGGAGAGATATGCAGCTGCCGCAAAAACACTTCCCCCCGTTTGATATCGGCATAGGAATCCTGGAAACTGACCCGGCCTTCCCGGATCGCTTTGACCTCGGATCCCACCAGCACGATGCCGGCTTCATATTCATCATCGATCTGATAATGGTGCCGGGCTTTTTTGTTGCTGGCAATCAGTTTGATATAATCAGCCATGTGTTAATCTTCCGTTTCCCTGTACGGGAGAATGTCGTTGAACTCTTCCTGGACAAATCCGGTGATTTCCTGAACCGTGGTGAATTGAAACAGTCTATCAGAAAATTGCCGGGCTTTTTCCATATTGATCTCCCGGATCATTTTTTTAATGACCGGAATGGAGGCCGCATTCATGGACAGGTTTCTGATTCCGAATCCCAGCAATGCCGGAATATTGATGGGATCTCCGGCCATTTCACCACACATGATCACATCGATATGGTTTCTCTGTGCCGCGTCAAACGTCATTTTAATCATCTTCAGAACCGCCGGGTTCAGCCCCTGGTACAGGTGGGCCACCCGGCGGTTGCGCCGGTCAATGGCCATGGAATACTGGATCAGATCGTTGGTGCCGATGCTGAAAAAATCCACCTGGCCGGCCAGCTCGTCCGCCATGAGCACTGCGGACGGCACCTCAATCATGATTCCCAGAGGCACATCCTTGTTGAACACCTTGTGATCCCTCTCCAGTTCGACGACCGCCTGGCTGACCAGGGCCTTGACCTGAATCAGCTCCTCCATGCAGGAGATCATGGGAATCAGCAGTTTGATGTTGCCGAATGCCGCGGCCCGGAGAATGGCTTTGATCTGGGTCTTGAAAATGGCGGTATTTTCCAGGCAGAACCGGACCGCCCTGAGCCCCAGGGCCGGATTGGCTTCCTCCACCGGGTCGATAAAGGGATTGAACTTGTCGCCGTTGATGTCCAGGGTACGGATGGTCACAGGCTGCGGGTTCATGAGTTCCGCCAGTTCTTTGTATTTGACCAGCATCTCCTCTTCCGTGGGAAACCGTTTCAGATCCAGATACAGAAATTCGGTTCTGAACAGCCCGATGCCGGCGGCCCCGTTGTCCTTGGCGGATACCACCTCTTCCACCAGCTCGATATTGGCCATGAGATTCAGGGAAACCCCGTCCCTGGTGATGGCCGGCAGATGGCTTTCCCGTTCGATATCGGCCCGGTAGGCTTCAAACCGGGCCAGGCGCTCCTCGTAGCGGAACAGGGTCTCTTCTTCCGGGTTGATGATGATCAGTCCGGAAGACCCGTCCACAATCAGGATATCATCGTTGTTGATACTGGCCGTGGCCCTTGCCAGTCCGAACACGGAAGGAATTTTCAATGATTTGGCCACGATGCCGGTATGGGAATCCTTGCCGCCCCGGTCGGTAACGAATCCCTTGATCCGCTCCAGCTGGATCTGACTGGCATCCGCCGGACTCAGGTCATGGGCCACGATGATCACCCGCTTGTTGATATCGGCAATTTTGATGTCTCTGGCCCCCAGCAGGTTGGCCATGATCTTGTCGGATACCTGGATAATGTCATTGACACGGGACTGCAAATACGGATCATCCACTTGCTGAAACATCAGTTTGATCTGGCGGGACACTTTGCGCAGGGCCCATTCCGCATTGATCTTTTCGTTCTGAATGGTTTCAATGGTCCGGCCGTAGAGCATCTTGTCCTTGAACAGGGCCATATGGGTTTCCAGGATATTCAATGTCCCGCTGACATCCTTGTCCAGGGCTTTGATCACCCTGGCATGCTCTTTTTTGGCTTTTGCCACGGCATGCTTGAACCGGTCGATCTCCTTTGCCAGCATGGCGGTGGAAACCGGATATCGTTCAATAATATTGACCCCTTCCCGGTCCACCACATAGGCCTTGCCGATGCAGATGCCCGGAGAACCACTGATTCCCTTGAGAACCATTTCACGGGGTTTTTCTTGCGTCATGGTGTCAATTCTCCAAACCCGTCGTCAAAAAATGCTTTGATCTGTTCCAGGATTTCTGAATCCCGGCTGGATTCCGCCTGAATATGGATGCGGGTGCCTTTTTTTGCGCACAACATCAGGATGTCGATAATGCTGGAGGCATCCACCTGAGTGTTTCCATCGGACAGCCATATGTTTTTTTCAGCATTCATGGCCATCTGTGCGATCCTGGCCGCTGGCCGGGCATGCATTCCCAGATCGTTCAGGACAATGGTCTGACGGGATACTTGTATCTGTCTATTCAATCCGACGGTCTTTCTTCAAAAAATTTTCTTCTTTTATACGATTCCCCGTCAAAAGTCAATCAACCCGTTGCCGGCAATCGATAACGGGTTGAAGGAACAATGGTGCTTGTGTATGATATATCATACTCCGTCCGGGTTTGCCAGCCGGTTGTCCCTGGATTTTCAGAATGGATTTTATTAAAACACTTTGCCCGCGGGTTTGTTGTATGATATAGGTAAAAATTTCGGCATCCCTGAAACTGTATTCGGATGAAACCATGAACCAGGACCTGACACACGACAGGTACAATCCGACCATGACCCTGTTTAAATCCAACCCGGCTTCTCCCGGGGAATCGGGCCGGTATGACGCCCGGTCCATCGAGGTGCTCAAAGGGCTCGATCCGGTCAAGCGCCGGCCAGGCATGTATACCGACACCTCCAGCCCGGACCATCTGGTGTTCGAGGTTATCGACAACAGCGTGGATGAGGCCATTGCCGGATTCGCCGATACCATCGAGGTGGTCCTCAAACCCGACGGCAGTGTGAAAGTCACCGACAACGGCCGGGGCATGCCCGTGGATGTGCATCCTGAAGAAGGCATCTCCGGGGTGGAACTGATCATGACACGGCTGCATGCCGGCGCCAAATTCTCCAATAAGGATTATGCGTTTTCCGGGGGACTTCACGGGGTCGGGGTTTCCGTGGTCAACGCGCTGTCCGCCCGCCTGGATATCACCATTTTCCGGAACGGGTGTGAATATGCCATCGGGTTTGAAAACGGTGTCAAAACCCGGGACCTGGAAACGGTCGCGGACGCGGATCCGGACAAGACCGGTACCAGTGTTCATTTTTTTCCCAGCACCGGTTTTTTCGAACGGCCCGGTTTCTCAAAAACCGCCATTCAAACCGCCCTGAAATCAAAAGCGGTGCTGTGCCCCGGCCTGACCACCTGGTTTGTGGATGAAAACACCGGAGAAAAACAGTCATGGGTATATGATCACGGCCTGGACCAATATCTCACGGAAAGCCTTGAAAACCGGGACACCCTGTTTGCGAAGCCGTTTACGGGGGAGTGCCGGACCGATGAGTTTCAGGCCATGTGGGCGGTGAACTGGATGACCGAACCCGGACATACCCTGGAGGAAAGCTATGTCAACCTGATTCCCACCCGCCTGGGAGGGACCCATGTCAACGGGTTCCGGTCCGGGCTTCTGGAATCGCTGCGGGAGTTCTGCAAATTCCGGAATCTGTTGCCCAAGGGGCTGTATCTGGCGCCTGAAGACCTGTGGAACACGGTGGGGTATGTGTTGTCGGTGAAGCTGTCCGAAGCCCAGTTTTCCGGCCAGACCAAGGAACGGCTCTCTTCCCGCCACTGTGCAGGCCTGGTGAACCTCCAGGTACGGGATGCTTTCAGCCTGTGGCTCAACCAGCATGTGGAACGGGGGGAAGCCCTGGCGGAACTGGTCATGGACCAGGCCCGGGCCCGGGTGAGAAAAGCCAGAAAGGTGTCCCGGAAGCAGACCGCCGGCGGCGGGGTGCTGCCGGCCAAGCTGTCGGATTGTACCAGTGACGACCTGCAGCGGCGGGAACTGTTTTTCGTGGAAGGAGATTCCGCCGGCGGATCGGCCAAACAGGCCCGGGACAGGCGGTTTCAGGCCATTATGCCATTGCGGGGCAAAATCATGAACACCTGGGACATGGCGCCTTCCGCCATCATGGAATCAAAAGAGATCAGAGATATTGTCCAGGTGATGGGGGTCCTGCCCGGAGAAGCGGACCTGTCCCGGCTGCGGTACGGCAAAATCTGTGTCCTGGCGGATGCGGATTCCGACGGACTTCACATTGCCACGCTGTTGTGCGCCCTGTTTCTCAGGCATTTTCCGGACATTGTCAAAGCGGGGCACGTGTTCATGGCCATGCCGCCTCTGTACCGGATAGATGTGGGCAAAGAGGTGTTCTACGCCCTGGATGACGAGGAAAAACAAAGCATTGTCAAACGCATTCAGCGCCGGAAAAAACCGGGCAGGATACATGTGCAGCGGTTCAAGGGCCTGGGAGAAATGAACCCGGCCCAGCTCAAGGAAACCACCATTGCACCGGATTCAAGGCGCCTGGTGCAGCTGACCGTGGAGAAAGCGGATTCCCTGGATGAAGTGTTTGAAACAATGGACATGCTGCTGGGAAAAAAACGGGCCAAAGACAGAAAAGAATGGATCGAGGCCCAGGGTGACATCAAAGAGATTGAAATGACATGACGGATCAACCGGCTTCCGGAATGGAAGCACATGAACAGGTCGCTTTTCAGGAGTTTGCCAGAAAAGCCTATCTGAATTATTCCATGTATGTGATTCTGGACCGGGCCCTGCCCCATATCGGGGACGGATTGAAACCGGTTCAGCGGCGGATCGTCTATGCCATGAGCCAGCTGGGGCTGAACTCCACGGCCAAGTTCAAGAAATCCGCCCGCACTGTGGGAGATGTGCTGGGAAAATTTCATCCTCATGGGGATACGGCCTGTTATGAAGCCATGGTGCTCATGGCCCAGCCGTTTTCCCTGAGATACCCCCTGGTGGAGGGCCAGGGAAACTGGGGAGATCCCAATGACCCCAGATCCTTTGCCGCCATGCGGTATACCGAATCCAGGCTGTCCCGGTACGCGGACCTGCTGCTGGAGGAACTGAATCTGGGCACGGTGGAGTGGGTCCCCAATTTTGACGGCTCCCTGGATGAACCCCGGATTCTGCCGGCCCGGCTGCCCAATCTGCTGCTCAACGGTACCACCGGCATTGCCGTGGGCATGGCCACCAGTATTCTGCCCCACAATCTCAGGGAAGTGGCCAAGGCCCTGGTGGCCCTCATCGAGGATGACACAGCCTCTCTGGAAGAGCTGCTCAAACATGTCAAGGGACCGGATTTTCCCACGCCCGCGGAAATCATCACCCCGGCCGAAGAGATCAAAGCCGTTTACGAGTCCGGGTCCGGCCGCATCAAAATGCGGGCCCGGTTCCGCATCGAGGACGGGGATATTGTCTACTATGCCCTGCCCTATCATGCCTCGGCTGAAAAAATCCATGAACAGATCGCGGCCCAGATGGCGGAAAAGAAACTGCCCATGGTCAGTGATATAAGGGATGAATCCGACCATGAAGACCCCACGCGCCTCGTGGTGATCCCCCGGTCCAGCCGGGTGGACCTGACTGCGTTGACCGATCATCTGTTCGCCACCACGGACCTGGAAAAATCCTATTCATTCAACATGAACATGATCGGCCTCAACGGCCGCCCGGCCGTGAAAAATCTGAAAACCCTGCTGACGGAATGGCTGGAATTCCGGTTTCAGACCGTGAGAAAAAAATTGAATTTTCAGCTGGACCGGGTCGAGGCCCGGCTTCACATTCTGCAAGGGTTCCGCAGTGTTTTTCTGAACCTGGACAAAGTGATCCGGACCATCCGGGAGTCGGATCACCCGAAGCAGGATCTGATCGCCGCGTTTGACCTGTCTTCGAAACAGGCGGATGCCGTTCTGGAGATGCGGCTGCGCCAGCTGGCAAGGCTGGAGGAGATCCAGGTGGTGTCTGAAATCGAGACCCTGGAGGCAAAGGCAGCAGAGATATCGATCCTGCTGGAAGATCCGGCCGCTTTCAAGGCCTGTATTATCGAAGAGATCCGGACGGATGCCAGAAAATACGGGGACAAACGCATCTCCCCGATCAAGGAACGCAAAGAGGCGGAAGCGTTTTCCGTCACCGATATCATGGAGGTGGAACCGGTCACGATCATCCTGTCTGAAAACGGGTGGATCCGGTCTGCCAAGGGTCATGACATCGATCCGGAAAGTGTCAAATTCCGCTCCGGAGATTCCCTGCTCTGCCACTTGCGCACCCGCAGCGACAAACCCATTGTGTTTCTGGACAGCCTGGGCCGCAGCTATACCCTGTACTCCCATGTGCTGCCGTCCGCCAGAAGCAACGGGGAACCCCTGACCGGTCACCTGTCTTTGCCGGGACGGGCCCGGATCTGCTTCATGTTTTCGGAAATCCTGGCCTGTCATTTTCTGGTGGCAACGGACACCGGTTTCGGGTTTGTCATCGGGTTTGACGATTTTCTGACCCCTGTCAGAAACGGCAAACAGGTGATCACCCTCAAAAAAGAGGCAGCCCTGATGCCGCCCTGTCCGGTGACCGACCTGGAGACGGATGCGGTGGTGGCCGTCACCACCAAAGGCCGGATGCTGATTTTCGCCTTGAGTGAACTGCCCCGCTTGAAAAAGGGACAGGGCAACAAACTGATCACCTTTCCGGCAAAAGAACAGCATGCTTCAGACCCGGAAAAGGTCAAGTTTTTGAAAATATTGCCTTTACATGCCAATATTGTTATACACTGCAAAAAACATTCTCTGGTGCTCAAACCGGGGAATCAGGCGGATTATGTCAAGAAGCGCGGCAACAGAGGAAAACTGCTGCCCCGGGGATACCGCATCGTGGAAGAACTGGAGGTCCGACAGAATGAAACATAAAGCGTGTCAATGAAATCGTTTTTTCTGAAACATTTTATTTTTCTGACCCTGCTGGGTCTGTGCGCTTGTTTTGTCTATCTGAGCTATCTGATTCATCACCGGAATCTGGGGCCGGCACCCGGCACCCTGGAACGGATTCAAACATCCGGTGTGCTGCGTCTGATCACCACCCGTTCCCTGAACAATTTCTATTTGTACAAAGGAGAGCGTGCCGGATTCGAATATGATCTGGCCCGGGAATTTGCCCGGTTTCTGCATGTGGATCTGGATGTCGTCACCCCGGGATGGAACAACCTGCTGATTTACCTGGATCTGGGGAAGGGAGATTTTGTCGGGGCCGGCATGTCCATCACCCGGGAACGGGTGGAAAAGGTGACATTTTCCATTCCTTACATGGAGGTTCAGCAGCAGGTCATTCATCATGCGCTGGTGTTCGGGCCCAAAGATGTGGAAGACCTGGCCTATCGCACCGTTCATGTCAGGCGGGACACCTCCTATCATTACCGGCTTCAGGAAATCAAGGCATCCGGCATCGATGTCCGCTATGTCCTGCATGACAACGTGCCCACCGAGGATCTGATTGCCATGGTAAATGACCGGGAGATCAAATTCACCATTGCCGATTCCAATATCGCCCGCCTCAATCAGCGGCACATGCCGGATATCCGCGTGGGAATTCCGATTCAGAAAAAGGAATCCCTTGCCTGGGCCGTGCGCAAAAATGATCCGGAAATGCTCGAGGAAATCAACCGGTTCTTTCTGCATGTCCGGGAAACGGGAAAACTCAAGGAAATCGTCAACAAATATTACGGAAATCCCAAAGAATTCGATGTGTCGGAAATAAAAACCTTTCACAGAAGGGTTCAGAAGTATCTGCCCGAATACCGGGACATCATTGAGACGCATTCTGAAGAGTTCGGATTTGACTGGCGTCTGGTGGCCGCCGTGGTGTACCAGGAATCCCGGTTCGATCCCGCGGCAAAGAGCATGACCCAGGTGGAAGGACTCATGCAGGTGACCCGGGCGGCCGCCGGTGAGATGGGTATCGATGACCGGCTGGATCCGGTTCAGAGCATCAGGGGCGGTATCCGGTACCTCCACCGGATGTATGACCGCTTCGAAGAGATAGAGGACGAGTATCAGCGGCTGCTGTTTGCGCTGGCCAGCTACAATGTGGGATTCGGGCATGTCCTGGATGCCATGGCCATTGCCGGAGACAGGGGGCTGGATCCCCGGAAATGGGATTCTTTGAAAAAAACACTGCCGCTGCTGTCCAAGCCTGAAATTTACAGAAAAACGAGACATGGATATGCCCGGGGATGGGAACCGGTCCGGTATGTGGAGCGGATTCTCGCCTGGTATGATATCCTCAAACAGATGGACTTTTCCTGACTCGCCGGTGGTTGTAAACACGGCATTCAGGACCCAAACCGATTTTTAGAAAAGAGTGGAGCCATGACAAGAAAAATTCTGATCAACGCCCTGGACCCGGATGTCAGCCGCATCGCCGCGGTCATAGACAGTAAACTGGACCAGTTTCACATTGAAACCCGGGCCCGGGAAAT
>NPIE01010202.1_pt1 | contig 13176 bp, 3 predicted proteins | sample 8637661 | NCBI WGS metagenome assembly NPIE01 (sample SAMN07420842, study PRJNA396082) | bioreactor metagenome | isolation source: sample BA12 brine-fed electro-methanogenic bioreactor BA | place: Japan: Kochi | collected 2016-12-09 | reverse complement strand
CCCCGCGACGTGTTTTCCTATACTATTAATCAGGAGCCTTATACGCCGCCTATGATCGTGGTTTCTTATAATGATCCTTCGGGCAATAAGCGTTTTGCCACGCCAGTAGCGCTTGACCATATCACTGATGATTTGACTCCTTATCTGGATAGTATGAACATCGCGCCGGAATTAGTTTTAGGCTCAGATGCCGCTTTTGACCCGGCGGGCGACAATCAGGTAACGTTGACCTTTATCAATCCGCGCAATGAGCCTATCGAAGGGCATCTTGTGATTGCTTATGCGACCTCAATCACAGGGACGGTAGTGGCTGCGCATGTCATCACCACAACGTTCCAGCCTGGCCCTAATCTCTATGTGGACACCTGGAATACCAGTGAGTTTTCCCCCACTTATCGCTCAGATGTTGCATACAAAATCAAAGCCTATGCAACTGATGCACAAGATCGCGCTATAGATGTGGCTTTCAGCCAGTTTTCTAATCTGGGTATTGGCAACAAGTATCCTGAAATCAGGCTCAGCTCAACTACTTGGAATGTAGGTGAAGTGGCTAGAGGAGAAATCCAGAATACCGAGATAGTTATTGCAAATACAGGATTCAATGATTTGTGGATTCGCATTGAGGAAGCTGCTGACTCATTATTGGGTTTCACCCCCCAAATAATCAAGTTGCCCTCCAGTGAGTCGCGTATCGTTACTTTGACTCTTGATACAGTTGATTTACCGGAGGGCTTGCTTGATCAAACCCTTTGGTTGCGCACCAATGATCCTTTACAACCGTTAGTAGAATTACAAGTCATCGGTGAAGTCTCGGTATCAGCTGCGGAGCCTATCACAAGAAGAGATGCATCACATCCCTGGAATGAAAATGTGGTGCTTTTCGGCGATCACGATGCTCATGAAGTCTTATCATTTGAGATTTCGTTAGCAGATGCTGCTCAATTAGAACCGCTGTATATGTATAACAGCGAGAACACATTGATTGGGAAAGGTGATGCTGCTCTTGAGTGGGGAGAGATGTCGAATCGAGTCTACGCGACAAATGCAAGCATAGGCTCTCAATTCCCGGATTCTGAAACTCGACCTGAAGTATCTCAAATGATATTGGGAGCTTTTTCCAATCCATCGTTTGAAACTGGCACAAGACACCCCTGGGCATTTCTACCGTATAATGATTCCTGTAATTGGGCTATCTATAATTGGCCGTCAGTTGCTTTTCATGGAAATTGGTTGCTAGCAACAAATATGAGAAATAACCCTGCGTGCTCTGGTTTTTACCAAGACGATAACAGCCAACCTATGTTGGTTGGCGACACATATCGCTTTGCTATTTGGGTGCGTGCTAGCGGTCCGACCCGAACTGGGTCTCTCTCATTATGGGGATTGGGAGGGACGCAAGAAGTGGCGCAAACGGGCTTCACGGTTGGTACATCCTGGACATGTGTAGAAACAGCCCTCACCATTCAGCGTAGTGGACATTACGCAATGCGTACCCAAGTGTACCTAAGTTCGGTGGATGCCAGTGATTACTACTTCGACAATGCATCCTTCACACGAAACGGTGGACCGATTTGTCCCAAACCGACAACACCAACATTGGGTAATATAAGCAACAGTGATGGCGATGGTAACTATATAATAACATGGAATTCAGTATCATATGCATTAACGTACCAGTTGCAAGAAAGATATGAAAATGGTAGTTGGAACACCATCTACAATGGTTCTGGTACAAGCCAATCTCGTTCTGACCGCACGCCAGGTACTTGGTGCTATCAAGTTAGAGCGACCAACAATGCAGGAAGTAGCACCTGGAGTACTATCAAATGTACAACTGTACAACCAACAGATGCGCCTATTCTGTTGGATATTTCCAATAGTGACGGGGATGGCAATTACACAATTGATTGGTCTGATGTGACCGGCACACAGTACTATGAATTGCAGGAACGCAAGAATTCAGATGCCTGGCACACAATACACTCTGGGGCTGATTCGTTCAAATCTTTAACAGGACGATCTTCTGGAAATTGGTGTTATCAGGTGCGGGCATGCAATTCTGGCGGGTGTAGCGGCTGGAGCCTTACAAAATGCACGACTGTAAATGTAGCACCAAATCCTCCCTTCGACTTAAATCCCACAGATGGCGCAAGTTGGTTGGGGCGGCATTTGTCGCTTAGCTGGCAAGATGGCGGGGATCCTGATAACTATTTGCGTCCTTATAGAGATTTCAATGTGCAAATATGGAACTCGGCAAACACCTGGCAAAATGATTCGGGTTGGATTATTCCAGAAGTGTGGGGGCCGGTGGTGCCATCTGACGGTATCTATTTGTGGCGTGTTCGTTCAGGTGATGGTGCTGCGCCTAGCTCTTGGTCGAATACACAGCTTATTCGTGTTTCATCGCTTGCAAAAACCGAATCAGATCAGATGAATATTGCATTGCCAACCGCAGTCAGTGGAACCACATATAACGATATTCAGTATGGACTGCGCAATACGTTTACTTCTTCTAATCTTTCGCAGCTAGTATACGTAAATCTGGTGAAACGTTCCTATGCGAATGTGACACTGGATGTAATCCTGGCTAGTTCTGCTTCTCTAACGCCAACTTTCACTATTGACATTGGTAACAATGGCTCACTAGATTGGACAAACTCGTTAAATTGGGATGGTCCTGTACGACTTACTTCTCCAAATTTGGCTGCTGCGTTAACCGATCTTCTATTTTCAACTTCTGACCCGGTTGGTAGCTTGGTAACAGTTCCAATTGCTGTGGGTTTCGATTCTGTTGGAGAGCTGTTTTTGACCGATCTGGAATTGACTCCTGCTATTGATTTAGACGCAGCAATTTCTTCTGAAGATATTCAATTCCATGTGGGTCACCCGCAAGAAACGCAGGCCGTTACAATAACTGCCAATATCCATAATCTAGATACTTTTACAGCGACCAATATGCTAGTGCTTTTCTTTACAGAGGCTGTTGGAAATGCTCCCGCCACTTTCTTGGGTGGTGATTTTGCGGAGCCCATCCCTCCTGGTCAAAGTATACCGGTTCATATTACCTGGAATACTACCGGCTTTATCGGCGAAGTACCTATACATGTAATAGTTGATCCACATAATCATGTAACAGAATCCAACGAAGACAATAATCAGGCCACGGCCAACTTGACGATTCTCACCCGGCCTGACCTGCACCCCACCTTCCTTGAATTCTCCAATCCCGAGCCCGTCGCAGGCGAGACCATCACTGTCTTCTTACAAGTAGAGAACCTCGGTCAGACCGCTACGGGGACCTTCGATGTGGAGCTCTACAATGGAAACCCTGCCGATGACGGTATCTTACTCCAGAGCCTCAATCTCACTATACCTGGAGAAGGTGAGACGGTAGCGCCCTTCACCTGGACGCCCACCACTCCCGGCCCCCACAGGCTCTTCGTCCAGGTAGACGAAGCGCGCGCCGTCAATGAATCCAATCGCGGCAACAATCTCGCGAGGCAGGATATCTATGTGGGCTTTGCCGGTCCGCTGCTCCTGGATAGCGGCAGCGCGAGCGATCCGGCCTATTCCGCCGATTCGGGCTACGGCGTTTTGGATGAAGACCCAGCCGATGTGCTCGGCGCCTGTGGCGCATTGCCTCACGAGAGCTACCGCCTCGATCCGGCGGGGCGGGTGGTCTATCAATTCGACCATCTGTTGCCGGGGCACTTCTATCACCTGGATGTGACCCTGTACGAGTGCGACGGCGCTAGCCGCCAGCAGACCATCCGCGTCAACGGGCATCAGGTAGCCGGGCCGATTGACCTGGGCGATGGGCAGGTTCACCGGCTGTCATTGCTGCTCGATCCCGCGCTCTACAGCGGGCATACCATCCGGGTGGAGATTGAAGCCGAAGGTATTGATGGTGCGGTGGTCAACGAAGTGAACCTGTACGATGTAGACTNNAGACTATCGTTATGCCGATGCTGGCGGGCCGCGCGATCCACAATATCCGGGTGGAGCGTTAGCCAATCTAGGTCGCCCCTACGGCTGGCTCAATGGCATTGCTAATACCGCCTGGGGGACTTTACCCTCGCACAGCGTGCGCGTCAACCAGACCGGCAACCTGTTGGAGTACCGTTTTGATGGCTTGCAGCCTGAGAAACGCTACAACGTCCATCTGTCGTTCTGGCAACCGTCCGGCGCGGCGCGCATCCAACGCATTCAACTGGATGGCCTGGATACCGGCATTACTGTCAACACCGGCGATTATCAGCTGCACCGCGAGATAATAGCTGTGCCACCTTCGGCTTATGCTGCCGATGGGAGTGTGGTGGTGGGCGTGTTGCGTATCAATGCCGCGACCGGCGCCATGGTCAACGAGATCGCGTTGGAAGAGGAGACGATCCCGCGCACCAGCTGGTGCGACGTGCAGGAGACGCCCTACTTCACCGATGTCTACGGGGACGTGGCCATCTTGGGTCAGGGGGCGCCAGCAGGCACGATGATTGAAGCGCGCAATCCCCGTGGTGATACGGTGGGCTGTTTTGTGGTAGGTACCACCGGACAGTACGGCTTCATGCGCATCTATGGTGAAGATACTACGGCCACCCCCGTTATTCCGGGGATGCGCGCGGGCGAGCTGGTGGCTTTCCGTGTCAACGGGGCGCCGGCTGCCGCTACACCGCAGTTGTACTGGCAGGCGGATTACGCTACCCACCGTGTGGATCTCAACGCGGGCAGCATCACCGGCCAATCCATTCTGCTGCAAGCGGGCTGGAACCTGATGTCCTTCCGGCTTGAACCGCCGGTACCGACCGTGCGTCAGGTGTTGGATTCCATTGATGGACGTTACGACCGCGTGCTGGGAGAGACGGGCGCTTATGCGCCCTCAGTGCCGGATGTGTTCAACACCTTGAAGGAGCTGCATCCTGGACAGGGCTATTACGTGCGCATCTCCGACTCAACCAGCGCCAGTGCCCTCATTGAAGGGCTGACCGTGCCAGTCACGACGCCGATTCCGCTACATGCGGGGTGGAACTGGATCGGGTATTTACCTGAAGCCACGTTGCCCATAACTGAGGCCTTGCAGTCTATCGAAGGTCAGTATCAGCGGGTGTTGAGTTTGGATAAAGCCTTCGATCCTGCTTTGCCTGAATACAGCACTTTGCGCTTCATGGAACCGGGGAAAGGGTATCTGCTGTATGCGAATCAAGCCATCACCCTGACCTATCCGGTGGAAACGACTCTCCTCAACCTGGCGCCGCAACAAATGGCAGCTACGGCATGTGCAGGACTATCTCCTACGCCGTACTTTACGCTTCTGCATGGTGAGCTCTTGTTAGGTGAGCGGCTGGCACCAGCAGGAAGCCGTGTAGAAGCGCTGACACCGCGTGGGGAGGTGGCGGGCTGCTTCGTGTTGGAAAAGCCCGGTGTCATCGGCTTCATGCCCATCTACGGTGAAGATGCTAATGCAGTGCCGGCTATAGTAGGGTTCCGGGAGGGTGAGCCTTTAACATTCCGCGTCAACGGAATACCGGTAGAAACCGAGGCGCCGGTGTGGCGCGATGATTGGGGTACCCATGCAATCACGCTCAGGGTAGATTATGTCCCTGTGTATTTGCCGCTGGTTATTCGAGGGCAATAAGTGGGAGCCGGGACCATGAAACAGGTGATTCATCTCGGATTGGTATTACTACTGCTATTGGGGTTGCCTGGGTACGAGGCTGCGGCACGGTGGTTACCGTCTCAATCTGGGGCGCACCTCCAAGGCGTGTGCCCGTCGGTGCAGAACACACCCTTCTTCACGCTGGCCTATGGTGCTGTAACCCTCGATGGGGCGTCTGCATCGGTGGGAACGATCGTAGAAGCACGCAGTCCGCGCGGAGATGTAGTGGGCTGCTTTGAAGTCACCACGACCGGTAACTATGGAATGATGTACATCTACGGTGAGGATAACACCGTGACGCCTTCCATCCCCGGCATGCGCGCAGGCGAGACGGTGGCCTTCTATGTCAACGGCTCACCCGCTACCGCGAGCCCGACACTCACCTGGAGTAACGACAAGACCTGGCATGAGGTCAATCTGACAGCCGTAGGCACGCCCAATGCCGATTTTAGCGGTACGCCGCGCCAGGGGATACCGTCAATGACAGTGACGTTCACCAATCTCTCGACCGGCACCTACACCTCCTGCGCCTGGGACTTTGGTAATGGGGAGAGCAGTACCAACTGCGGGAGCCCCAGTCACACCTACACCGCTCCTGGCAGTTATAGCGTATCCCTCACCGTCAGCGGTGCACTGGGAGATGATACAGAAACCAAGATGGGTTACATCGCCGTGCATACTCCGGTCGACGCGCAGTTCAGCGGCACTCCAACTTCCGGCGTCGCCCCCTTAGCTGTGACGTTCTCCAATGCTTCAACTGGCGACTACACTACCTGTGCCTGGAACTTTGGCGATGGCGGGACCAGTGATGCTTGTAATCCGTCCGCCTACACCTATCACACCCCGGGTGTTTACAATGTCTCGCTTACCGTAAGTGGGCTTGGCGGCAGCGACACCGAGACCAAAACGGGTTACATCACTGTGTATACGCCAGTGAACGCGCAGTTCAGTGGGACTCCTGCCGCAGGCGTAGCGCCGCTGGCAGTCACTTTTACCAATGCTTCCACCGGCGATTACACTGCTTGCACCTGGGCTTTCGGCGACGGCAGTACGAGTAATCTCTGCTTGCCGCCGGCGCACACCTACACTACACCCGGCACATATACCGTCACACTCACCGTGAGTGGGCCTGGCGGGACCGACACCGAGATCCAGACGGACTACATCACCGTTTATACGCCGGTCAACGCCCAGTTCAGCGCTTCACCGGCGGCTGGCGTGGCGCCGCTGGCAGTGACGTTCACCAACCAGTCCACCGGCGACTATACCGCTTGCCTCTGGGATTTCGGAGATGGAGGCACGAGTAGCGCCTGTGCACCCCCTACGTATACCTATGACGCACCCGGCGTCTATACGGTCTCGCTCACAATAAGCGGGCCCGGTGGTACCGATACCGAGAGTAAGAGCGCCTATGTGACAGTTTACGAATCACCGGTAGCTGCTTTCAGTGGCGCACCCACTTCGGGGCCCGCGCCGCTGCTGGTGACGTTCACGAATCTTTCCACAGGTGGTTTTACTACTTGTACCTGGGCCTTTGATGATGGCAACGGTAGCAATGCATGTAGTGAGGTAAGTCATAGCTACACAGCTGTGGGAGCGTACACTGTTACACTGACGGTCAGTGGGCCTGGTGGAGCTGATACCCATACAGAATTCGACTATGTCACCGTTTCGGAACCGGTACAGGCAGCGTTTAGTGGAGTCCCTACTTCAGGATCAGCTCCGCTGACCGTTGCGTTTACCAATGCATCTAGTGGACCTTACGAATCCTGTGAATGGGACTTCGGTGATGGGACGGTTGTCTTCGAATGTGATGATCCAACACACGTCTATGCCGCTGCTGGTACCTACACAGTTACCTTGACTGTTAGCGCTGCAGGAGGGAGCGATACCGAGGCGAAGACGGGGTACATAGTGGTATATGCGTCGCCCACCGCCGATTTCAGTGCGACACCTACCGCCGGGGGAGCTCCTCTGTCCGTTAACTTAACCAATCTTTCGACAGGAGATTTCAGCACTTGTAGCTGGGCCTTTGGAGAGGGCAATACCAGCAACAGCTGCGCTCCACCTCCACACACGTATGAGGCCCCCGGAGTTTACACTGTCATCCTGGCGGTCAGCGGTTCGGGAGGAAGTGATACGGAAACCAAACTTAATTACATCACTGTGCATGCTCCACCCAGCCCCGATTTCATCGCCACACCTCTTTCTGGTGTTGCACCATTGGAAGTAAGTTTCACGAACCAAACCGCAGGTGCATATGACACTTGTCTCTGGGCGTTTGGCGATGGCGGCAGTAGCACTAACTGCAACCCGCAGCACACCTACACCACGCCCGGCACTTACACCGTATTGCTCATGGTTAGTGGCCCCGGCGGCAGCGATAGCGTAAGTAAGAGCCAGTACATTACAGTTCATACACCCGTCAACTCGGCCTTCAGTGCGGAGCCCACTTCCGGTGTAGCGCCGCTAGCGGTCACGTTTACCAATCAAGCCACAGGTGACTATGGCACTTGTCTATGGGACTTCGGAGATGGTAACACGAGTGATAACTGTACTCCTCCAGCCTACACTTACATTACGCCTGGCGTCTACACCGTCACACTTAGCGTGAGTGGCCCCGGCGGAAATGACACTGAGATCAAATCGCAGTACATCACCATCTATACGGCCTTGCAGGCAGATTTCTCAGCCACGCCGGTTCAAGGAGTTGCCCCTCTGGTGGTGACCTTTACCAATCTCTCGCTAGGGGACTACAGTAGTTGTGTCTGGAATTTTGGTGATGGGATCACCAGTACCATGCAGCATCCGACGCATACGTATACTACAACAGGGGTTTACACAGTCTCCCTGTCCATCCAGGGGACCGCGGGTGAAGATGTCAAATCACGCACAGAATTCATCACGGTGGCGGAGCAGTATGTGGTGTTTCTTCCCCTGGTAATCCGTGGAAACTGATAGTGCAGGCAGGATTGCCAGTGTAATTATGTGATCCTTTTTCACCTGGATCGGATTTTTTCATGGAGACTTTGTGAAGCGCCAATTAGAAGACTTTGTTGGGCATTCTCAGATCAGGTCAGGTAGGTGCCAGGGCGGCGAAGAGGGAGCGATGAGCAGTGTCTGGGTTTTGCTCGCCGCCTCTAGCCACTGAACTGCACGGGTCAAGTTCATAGCAGCAGCGATAGCCAAGTTTTGTAGATGGTCTTGGCCAACCCCCAGTAGTGTGATCGCCGTAAACCAAAGGCGCGAGTGCCTTATGAAATGGTACCTTTGCTACAGTGCAGGCAAGCAAGGCAGTCGTCGGGGGCGAACCGTGCTTTGATGTATTCATGTCTATACTTTTCATGGCGCAGATGCCAGCTGCAACTCTGGCGGCCTTGCGGACACGTGATCACTTGCTTATCCCAATCAAGTCAAGCTGACAATCAAATATATAGGGATTATTCCAGAATCAATATCTCCTATTGTGGTCTGTAAGTGCGTTGGATTGAAGGGGGAGATGGCGCGGTTAGGAACCCAGGGGAATTATCCATCCCCAAACCGCGATAACCCCAGCCGGGCCGCGAGTGCCGGAGCGGCGGGTCGGTAGACGCGCTCTCGCGGAATGCACAGGCCGTTTGCGCCCTGCTCGGCCAGCCGCTCCCGCTGCTCGGCGACGAAAGCCGAGATATCCTGCACGGCGAGTAGTTCCCGCCGCCCGAAGGCGGCCAGCGTCTCGCCCCGCAGCCCCAGCTGGAGGGCCCGGCGGGGCAAGGGGCGCCCCTGGGGATCGCGGTCCGGGTCCCACTGCACCAGCACCTCCGCCCGCCGCACTTCCGTCTGCCACGCTGCCCGGCTGGGATAGCGGGCCGGCTCCCAGGTCGTCGGCACCGCCCGAGCTAACAAAGCGTCGAAGAAAGAGCGGCGCAGTTGCAGTGCAAGGACCCGCTCCTAGTTGAGCCGCGTCCCCCAGCCGGAGCGGTACATCATCCACAGGAAATTCGGCTTGATCCAGCTCGTCCGGGTGTAGCTGAACGCACCCCCGAACCGCTGGTGGGCCACGGCAAACTGCCCGATCTCGGCGTTGTAGGCCTGATAGACCAGAAGTGTGTCTGCGTCATAGTGGGCCAGAATGTGACGTCCCTGAGCCGGCCAGTGAGCCAGCTGCGCCAGATAAGGCTCGGTGATCAGAGACCACCTCCCGCCCGGCCCACGCCGGCTAGCGCCTCCACCCGAGTCGCCTGAAGCCAGCCCAGCCCCCAGCGATCCTGCTGCCAGTGACCGCCCACGAGGACCGGCGCCCAGACTGGCGGCGGCGCGACGCCCGTGCCCCACGTGACCGGCAGCCAGGTCGCCCCCTCCCAGAGATAGGCCCGCTCCCGGCTCCAGCCCGGCAGCCGCACTCCCACCACCTGCACCGGCTTTCCGGCGGCGCCCGGCCCCCCACCGGGAACCTGCGCCCCCGGCACCTGCGTCCGCAGCGCGGGCAACCAGGTCGCCAGCGCCTCCCAGGGATATCCCACCATCGCCTGCTCCCAGGCCCAGCGTTGGGCCACCGTCTCCGGCGCGCAATCCGGGGCCAGGAAGCCGAAGGCCAACTGCTGCACGCTTCCCGCCTGCGCGATGGCCTCCGCCTCAGCCAATAGCGCCGCGCGACTCGGCCCCAGGCCGTCGAGAGCCCCGCCCTGGATCAGGTGGGTGAGCTCCCGGGGCTGCAACGCCACCCGCCGGAGGAGCTCGCGCAGACTGGTGAAGGGTCCGGCGGCGCGCGCCGCCACCAGCGCTGCCATGGCGCGCTTCCGCAGGGCGCGCACCTCCCCCAGCCCCAGCCAGAGCACCGGCCGGTCGCCCTCCCCCGCCAGCATCACCCGCCGATGGCTGTGATTGACGTGGGGCAGCCGCACCGCGATCCCCAGCCGTTGGGCCTCAGCCATGTAGAGCGCCGGGTGGTGGTAACCGCCCCAGCCTTGCAGTCGCGCCGCAAAGAAGGCCGCCGGATAGTGGGCCTTGAGGTAGGCCGAGCGATAACTCACGTCGGCGTAGGCGGTGGCGTGCCCCTGGTTGAAGCCGTAGCCCGAGAAAACGGTCACCTGCTCCCACAACTGCCGGGCCTGCGCCGGGGTGAAGCCCGGCCCCTCCGGGGCCGCCCGTTGGCAGCCCGCCTCAAAGGCCGCCTGCATGCCCGCCATCTCCGCCGGATCCATCTGGCTCATCCCCCGCCGCAGGTGATCGGCTGCGGCCCAACTGAGGCCCGCGATCTCCGTCGCCACCCGCAGGATCTGCTCCTGGAAGAGCAGCACCCCCTGGGTGGAGGATAGAATCGGCGTCAGTGCCGGGTGCAGGTAGGCCACCGGCGCCTCCCCCCGGTAGCGGCGGACGAAGGCCTCCGCCTGCCCGCCGGTCGCCGGGCCGGGCTTGAAGAAGGCATTCGCCACCGCCAGATCCCGCACGGTGCGCGCCCGCAACTGGCGCAGCGTGCGCCGCGCCCCCTCCGACTCGCACTGGAAGATACCTACCGTCTCCCCGGCGGTGAGCAGCGCCTGGGTTGCGGCGTCCTCCAAGGGCACCTCCGCCAGACGAAAAGTCGGCTCGTGATCCCGCCGCACGAGTGCCGCCGCATCCGCCAGCACAGTGAGCGCCCGGATCCCCAGCAGGTCCAACTTCGCCAGCCCCAGCGCCGCCACGTCCTCGTGGGGATACTGGGTGATCAGGAAGCCCTTGGGCGCCCACTGGACGGGCAGGACGTCGGTGAGGGGGCCGGGGGTGATGATCACGCCGCCGGGATGGACGCTCAGATGGGAGGGGAACCCTTCCAGGGCGTAGGTGAGACCCAGCAGGGTGCGGAGTTCGGGATCATGGACCTCCGCCAGCACCTCCTCCAGGGGGCGGGGCCCGCCCTGGCGCGGGTGACGGCGGCGGGGCAGCACTTTGAGCAGCGCCTTCAGGGTGGCGTCCGCGACGCCATAGGCTTTGGCCACGGCGCGCCCCGCCGAGCGCAGTTGCAGCGTGTTCACCGTTCCCACCAAGGCCACGTGCTCCGCGCCGTAGGTGCGCCGGACGTAGGCCAGCACCTCGTCCCGGCGGCGGCTGCAGAAGTCCAGATCGATATCGGGGGCGTCGGCCCGGGCCGGATTGAGGAAGCGTTCGAAGTAGAGGTCGTGGGCCAGCGGGTCCACCGTGGTGATCCCGGTGCAGTAAGCGACGAGGGAGTTAGCCACGCTCCCCCGGGTGCTCACCGGGATCTCCTGGGCGCGGGCGTAGCGCACGATGTCGGCCATGATCAGGAAGAGCGGGGCATATCCCTGCGCGCCGATCACCTCCAGCTCGTGGGCCAGCCTGGCGTGGGCTGCGGCGGTGGGTCGGGGGCCGTACCGCCACTCCAGACCGGCCTCCGCCTGGGCCTGCAGGGCCGTCTCCGCCGTCGCACCGGGTGGCAGCGCGAGGGTGGGCCAGCTGGGGCGTCCCTCGGGCAGCGCCGCCACACACTGGTGCGCTAACGCTGCGGTGCGAGCCAGGGCCGTGGGGAATTCCGCATAGCGAGCCGCTACCTCCTCCGCCGTCAGCCAGTGGACAGCGATCTGCGGATCCCCGCCCTGGGGCAGCGCCGTGGGAGGCACCTGCTCCAGGGGGCAGTTCAGGCGCAGGGCGGCCAGCAGCCGCAGTAGGGGACGTTCCTCCGGTTCCAGGCAGTAGACTGGCGGCAGGGCCACCGGCAGCACGCCCAACCGGGCGGCACGCTCCACCAGCGCACGCGCCGGAGCGAGATCCGCTGTCCGGTGGAGTTCCAGCCCCAGGTAGGTCTGCGCCTGGTAGACGTCGGTGAGCCGGGCCAGCCAGCGGTAGGCCAGATCGGGCCGCTCGTTGTGCAGCCACCGCCACCCCCACCCCTGCTGTCCGGCCTCGAGGGCTACCAGGCCCTCCGCGTGAGATCGCAGGTCGGCCAGGGTGAGGCCGTGGGCCGCGCGGGCCTCCCGGTCGGCGTGCCCCTGGATGCGGGAGGAGAGGCGGCAGAGCGACCGGTAGCCTGCGGCATTGCGGGCCAGGAGCACCAACTGTCCGGGTTGGCCGGAGGTGGGCCCGGAGGGGAGGTCGGCGGGCCAGGCGACCGCCACTGTCATGCCCAGGATGGGCTGCACGCCCACCGCGCGACAGGCCCGGTCGAAGGCGACGGCGCCGTAGAGGGCGTGGGTGTCGGTGAGCGCCAGGTGGGAGAGTCCCTCCGCAGCCGCCCGGTGGGCCAGGGCAGCCACGGTGGGCGTCGCGCCGAGGAGCGTGTACTGCGAGTGGACGTGCAGGGGGATCAAGGCCATCTCGCAGTCGGGATCGCGCCCTGTGCCCTGCGCGAGGCCCGCCGTGGCCGGTGGGCTTGCAGCGGAGGCTATGGATTCACAGGACTGGATCGCCAAAGATTCTCTTCTTTCCTTCTGATACTGGCTCTGTCCACGTTGGTTCCAGTATATTGCACAACCCGCCCATCGCAAAGGTGCAATCGAGAGGCATTCGGCTGGTGCCGCCAACTGGTATGTAAGGTGACCCCCATTGTCAAG
>NPIE01006779.1_pt1 | contig 13181 bp, 12 predicted proteins | sample 8637661 | NCBI WGS metagenome assembly NPIE01 (sample SAMN07420842, study PRJNA396082) | bioreactor metagenome | isolation source: sample BA12 brine-fed electro-methanogenic bioreactor BA | place: Japan: Kochi | collected 2016-12-09 | reverse complement strand
CCCTTCACATAGCGGCCACTTTGAGGAATCAATTTGAACAGTTTGAAGTCGGACAGTTGGCTCAAATTGTCAATGCGGTTACCCAGGCGTGCTGAAAGAATTTTGATCCCTTCTTCCCATCCCGGTGATGTTGGTTCAATGTGCTGTGCCTGTACCTTGTAGTTGACTCGTCGACGGGCAAACAGCTCCTTGGCACTGTCTTCATCTTCCATGATCAGAACCGATGCCGTCGGGTTGGCCTGAAGGTTTAATGCATGTATGGCTATTTCGCTCAGCAGGACATAAATTTCGCCGTCCTTGAATGCGAAAGGTGCATAAGATGCGTATGGCTCGCCTTCTATGGTCAGTGATGACAGCATCAGACTGCGACGGCTGTCGATGAAGGACTGGACCTCGGTACCAATTTTCTCTGCCTGGGTAGGGTTCGTCATGCGTCAGCTCCTGTATTACCCAAAAATTCTATGCCTGCACTTTTGATTTTCTTGAACGTTTCAACCTGGTTTGCAAATAGCTGTCCCTCGCGATCTCTGCCCAAAAACACTTTGAAAATCACGTCATCCTGCTGATTACAGAACACGAAGGCGTAGCTTTCGCGCCCACCGCGTGGGGTGTCCTGAAATCGAATTTCGTGGACTTTGCTCAAGTCCAGATGGCCCTGGAAACCAGTGCCAGCGGGTATCAGATTGTAAAAGCCGTGCCCGACTTCCCCTTTGGGGAAAGGGCCTTTGAATTCAAAGACGGACCCGCCGTGTTGAATAATCGTCATCATGTCGCCCCACTCGGCGATGGTTTTCAGTAGGGTCTGAGCTGCACCGCCGGGGAGCACTGTATCGATTTCATTCATCTGTTCCGCTCCTTAAAAACGATAGGTGGTCGACAGAATCAATTCCCGGCCGGCCTCGTCTAACGATTCCCAGGCGCGTCGATAGTGTTTGTCGGTCAGGTTGTTCACCGTCAAATTCAGATCAAGGCCCGGAATGGCCTTGGGTGTATAGGACAGGTAAAGGTCAGTCAAGGTGTACCCATCGTAGCGTATGCCAGAGGTGTTTTCTTCATAGCCAGTGCGGTTCTGGGCACGAGCATGCTCCAAACGAACGCCCGCCAGCAATTGTTCATTCCAGAAACCATGGCTGATATCAGCGGTGAAGGTGTCGGCAGGGATGTTGGTTAAATCCTCACCGGTTTGCAGATCCTTGCCTCGCGTCAGACCATAACCCAGCTTGATTTTCAGGTTCTGAAGTTTGTAGGCCGCACTGACCTCAAAACCGCGGAGGCGTGCTTTATCCACATTTACCCAAGTGGTGTAGCCTGGGTCCATGACAGGGAAAAAAGACGGTCCGACAACAATCTGCTCGATGAAGTCATCAACTTCATTCTCAAAGACTGCCATTTGCAGCTCCAGATTGTCGCTACCGAGCAGCTCAGCCCAGTGCGCATTGGCAACCAATTCAGTATTGGCGGCTTTTTCAGCGTCGAGGTCAGGGTTTGATGCAAAGGTGTTACAAAAACCAGGCCCCATGCAGAAGTGGGTGCCGGTGGTATACATTTCCTCCGAACTTGGTGCACGGAATGCGCGTTCATGGCGTAACGACAGGCTGCCCCAGATAACCGGGCTCCAGGTTAGGGCTGCCGAAGGAGAAAACGCACTGTCAGAGCGAGATCCCAGACCTTCGGCATCAGTCTCGAAATGATCATAGCGTCCTCCCAGTCGGGCAGACCAGTGTTCATTAAGTGCAATGTCGGCTTGCAGGAATGCACCCAACTTATCGGATTCGGCATCCGGTGGAACCGGGCGCCCATTCCCCGAGCGCTGACCACTGAAATCTTCACGACCAGCATCAATACCATAAAGGAACTGCATTTGCCCAAGGCTGGTGAGGTTATTCAAAGTAAACCCGTAGGCGTCCATCTGGGTGCTGTCTTGACGGCCATCACTGAGCCGAGACTCTTCCATTTCAACCTGATTGCGCCAGACCATCAGATTGGCGTTAAGTAACGGTGAGGCAGTATCCAGGTGATATCCCAGCCGAAGGTTACGGCTGCGCGTATCGCGGTCAATCATGAAATTGCTGCTGGCGTTAGACACCGCAGCGCCGTTGGACGGTACCTGTCCTGCTGTATTGACCTCAACATAACTCAGGTCAAGCGTCTGGTCCTGATCAACTTTCCAATCCAGTTTGGCAATGCCGCCTCGGTCCAGAATCTCGGAGCCCTCCAAGGAGGAGTTGTCCCCGTGTTCCAGGTTGTTGCCATCGCGGTAAAACCCACCCAGCATCCAGCTGGCTGAACCTTCTCGCCCCGCGAGGGCCGCGACCGATGCTTGCAGATCGCTGTTGGAGTTGTGTCCGGTTTTAATCAGCCCACCAAAATTCTCATCCCCCCTCAGCAGGTCGTCGGCACTTAACGTCTCTTGCGCAACAACACCGCCGATGGCTCCTGATCCCCACAGTGAGCTGACTGGGCCTTTCAGTACTTCCACCCGGCTGATCAGCTCCGGAGGGAGCAAGTAATCGGGTCGATGTCCCGAGCTGAAGTCCTGCCGCACGCCATCAACAGTTTGCAATACCCGACTGCCGGACAGACCACGAACGTTGACGGTCTGGTTGAGGGGGCGAGAGCCGCCAGCCACGCTCACGTTAGGTACAGCCCTGAGCGCATCGGGCACAGACTGAGGCTGACGCTGTTCCATTTCATCAGTGTCGATTACGCCAACGGAACGGCGGCTGGAAACAATGCTTTCACCAAGGCGTGTGGCGCGAATGGTCAACTCGTTCAGCTCGTAAACTGGCTCGCTTTCGGGAGTTTTGGTTTCTGCTGCTGCGCAGGTGCTGGAGAGAACAGCGCTGATGGCCAGGACAATGCCCCGCTGAAGCATATAGACAGGCCGACTTCTATCAAGCGTGTGCATGATTGATCTCGCAGTTAGTGTCATTTGATTGAACGGTGTTTCAGTATGGAATCAAAAATAATCAATATTGTAAATACAAATCGTTATCAATATCATATGATCTATGTGCTGAATAATTCAACAGAAAGGGAACGGAAGTGGGTATGAGTGCGCGACTGAAGAAGAACTTGGCCAGGCTTACGCTTTTTCTTGCGGTTGGTTCGGTTACACCTGCTGTTCAGGCTGAAGTCAGAAGAATCATCAGTACCGATGGGGCAACCACCGAGATGCTGTTGGCGCTGGGATTGGACGCATCGCTGGTCGCGGTAGATGTCACCAGTACGCTGCCTGAGCATCTTTCGAGCTTGCCCAGCGTGGGTTACCACCGTGCACTATCAGCGGAAGGCATTATGAGCCTGAATCCGGACGTGCTTGCCGGAAGTATGCATATGGGGCCAGCAAGCGTCGTTGAGCAAATACGAGCCGCAGGTGTACAACTGATTCGGCTGCCGCCGTCTTTGGACCTTGATCAGCTTGAGGCTAATATCCAGCAGCTTTCAGATGAGCTGAACGGCGATGCAGCAGTGCAAGCGTTGAAATCCGAGTTGCAAGCCCAGAGGGTACAACTGGAAAGACAGGCGTTACCGGGTACCCGTGCGGTATTTTTGATGGCAGGTGAAAGTCGCCTGCGGTTGGCGGGTAGCGGCACTTCAGGTGACGCTTTGCTAAGCCTTATCGGTGCTGATAACCAGGCTGACTTTGAAAACTATCGTACCGTGACCGCAGAGGCAATTCTCGCGCTCCAGCCTGAGTTAATAGTGCTGTCAGGTGAAAGCGATCAGGCCACAGCTGATCGCTTGCTTAAGCAGGCGCCTATGCTGGCACATACGCCGGCTGCTCAAAATGGCCATGTTTTCACCGTCGATGGTCGTACATTGGTGTCTGGTATCGGTCCGGCTGCGTTGCGTGAAGCATTGCGGATTACAGCCTTGCTGGAGGACGATTGAGGTGCGTTTATCGGCTTCCATTGTTGCTTTGGTTCTGCTTTCAGGGCTCGCTTTGGGTGGTGTTCTCTCTATTACTACTGGCCCAATGGCTTTGTCGATGTATCAAAGTCTGTTGGTTCCATTTGATCATGTTTTTGGCTGGGAGCTGGCGCAGTTACAGGATTACCAGCGGGCCGTGATCATGGAAATGCGTGTACCCAGAACACTGTTGTCGATTCTGACCGGTGCTCTGTTGGCTCAATGTGGGGTTGTGATGCAGGGACTGTTTCGTAACCCACTGGCTGACCCGGGCATTATAGGCGTCTCTTCTGGAGCGGCGGTGGGGGCTGTTTTTGCCATCACTCTAGCACCTGTCGCCTGGGTCGAGTGGTCTACCCCCGTAGGTGCTTTTCTGGCAGGCCTGGCAACGACTCTGGTTGTGTACTCCTTGGCCCGTACCCGTAACGGTACCTCAGTTACGATACTTCTCCTGGCGGGTGTTGCCTTGGCTGCATTTGCTGGCGCCGCCATTGGTCTGATGAGCTATTTTGCCAGTGATCAAGATCTGCGTTCGCTCAGCCTTTGGCAAATGGGATCACTGACATCTTCATCTGATATCGGCCGCTGGCTCGGACTGGCAGCTCTTGTCATGACAGCGGTTCAATTTCAGCGCCGTGCGCTGGCATTAAACGCCATGCTGCTGGGTGAGTCCGAAGCGCGTCACTTGGGAATCAACGTTGAGCGACTCAAACTGGAACTGATTCTGATGACGGCGGTTGCGGTTGGTGTTGCCGTTGCCAATACAGGTGTGATCGGTTTTGTTGGGCTGGTCGTGCCACACATCGTGCGTATGTTAACGGGGCCGGATCACCGCCTGTTGCTGCCACTGTCTGCGGTTTGCGGGGCATTGATGTTACTTCTGGCGGATACCTTGGCGCGAGTTTTGGTACCGCCTGCAGAAATTCCAGTTGGAATTATTACTGCTCTAATTGGTGCTCCCTTCTTTCTGGGTCTTCTGATTAAACAACGTAGTTTGGGCAGGCTTTGATATGTTAAAAATCGATGATCTCGCATGCCACAGTGGTGGTTCCCGGTTGTTGAGTGTTACGCAACTCAAGTTGAAAGCAGGGGAGATTCTGGCGGTTTTAGGTCCAAATGGCGCCGGCAAATCAACGCTGTTGAAGTCCATTTGTGGTGAAATCCGCTGTGAGGGCAGTATTCAGTTGCATGACCGGAGTCTCTTAGATTGGCCTGCTGATGAGCGCGCTCGTCATGTGGGTGTCTTGCCTCAGTCCAGCCAATTGACTTTCCCTTTTTTGGCGCGGGAAGTGGTTGAACTGGGGCTTATCCCGTTGAGTTTTTCACGCGGTGAGGCCAAAACCGAAATTGATCGTGTGATGGAGTTGTGTGACTGCGCTCACCTGAAAAAACGAGCTTTCCCGACTCTGTCAGGCGGTGAAAAGCAGCGTGTGCAGCTGGCTCGTGTGCTGCTGCAGCTGAGTCAGGCAGAGCAGCCCCCGTTGTTGTTGCTGGATGAGCCGACTTCGGCTCAGGATTTGGGGCATCAGCATACCCTGCTGGCACTGCTTAACCAGCTTGCCCGTGACGGATATGGCATCATCAGTATCCTGCATGACCTCAACCATTGTCTGCATTATTGCCAGCGCTGCCTGGTACTGGAGCAGGGCGAAGTTCGTCACCAGGGTAGTCCTGCCAAAGTTCTCGTTCCGGATAACATTCATGATATTTGGCACTACCGTCCGGCCTTCGGCACGCTGGAAGATCAGCGTGCTGTGATGGCGTGAAGTCTCATCAGGACCGGATTTTTTCCACGGAATGATGTTTATCCATTTTTATCGGAAGGCGGCGGGCAGTGAGAAAACAGCACATCAAATCACATCCAGTGGCTAGTCTATACGTTGAGAATCAATCATGGCTGCGAGGCTGGCTATACCGCAAAGTAGGTTGTACACACCTTGCCGCTGATCTGGTACAGGATACCTTCGAGCGTCTTTTGAAACGCGAATCATACGGGGATGTTGAAAAGAGTGGCGCTTACTTGAAAACCACTGCACGTAACCTTGTGATCGATCATTGGCGCAGAAAAGCACTGGAAGCGGCATATATGGAAGCGTTGCACATACAGGGCGAGGCCTACCACCCTTCTCCGGAAGAGCAGCACATGCACCTGGATTTGCTGAATCGGATTGACCAGGTTGTACAGCGCTTGCCGGTCCAGACTAGGCAGGTCTTTCTGCGAGTGCAGCTGGAAGGATGGGGGTATGCCAAAGTGGCTGAGTCGTTGGGTATTTCGGTGAGTACAGTAAAACGGCATCTCAAGGCTGCACTGTTAGAGTGCTGTTTTTACTGCGAGTAATCGATGAGTCAGGATTCGCCCAAACATGCTGTAATTCCCCGGCATATTGCCAATGAAGCGATTGACTTGTGGATGTTGTTACAAGAGGTCGGTGAGTCCGGTGAGAGGCGTCAACTGCTGGAACGTCTGGCTCAATGGCAAAACCGCTCCGTTTTGCATAAGCTCGCCTGGCAACGCCTGACGTCTTTTCAGACAGATTGGGACGCGCTTCATACAGAAAATCTTCAAGGTGTCAGCCGGCGGGTGTTGGGTCGCCGCAAAGCCCTTGGACGGCGGCAGTTGCTTTTGTCCGGTATTGCTTGCGGTGCTTTGAGTACTGGCTGGTTCTGGTCCCAACGGCAGCCGTTTGCTGGTGTGGTATACCGTACCGGCGTCGGCGAGGTTCGTAGCCTGACGCTGCACAATGGCAGCCGAGTACAGCTCAATACTTCGACTGAACTTTATGTAAGTGTGGGAGCGGAAGGGGAAATGCACCTTCGTCTGACCGCCGGCGAAATATTGGTCGAAACCGTTCCTCGCAAGACTTCTACAGCAACGCCGGATCCAGCCATGGTCGTGCAGACCGAGTTGATGCGAGTACAGCCGCTGGGCACCCGGTTCTCTGTGCGCGTGGACGACGCCTATGTCAAGGCGTCCCTGTATGAAGGTGGTTTGCAGCTCGATTCACCGTTGGCACAGGAATCTTGGCAACTGTTGCCAGGAGAGTCTCTGACCCTGTCCAGATCGGGTAAGGTGAGCCGAGGCCAAAGCAACAGCCAGGAACTTGCTTGGCAGCGGCGTATGTTGGTCGTCAACAGTATGCCACTGAAGTACTTTCTTAAGGAATTGTCTCGTTACCATCACATGTGGGTTCGTTGTGCCCCGAGTATTGCTGAATACCCGGTTTCAGGCACCTATCCGATTGATGATCTTTCTTCGGTATTCAAAGTGCTCGGTGATCAGCTTGGCGTGGAATTCAATACTTATCTGGGTGTGTGGGTGATTGCACGAGATAAGTTGAGCTGATTTTAATTCTCATTCGTCTTTGTCTTAAAGCAGCAAAAAACTGACTGAGTGACGGGGCAGTAAAATGGATGGGAATAGCAAACGATACTTTAATCTGATGCCCTTGGCAGGGGGGGTAACCCTAACGGTTCTGGGCTTCTCACACGCTATGGCTGCAATGCCGGAGCAGATGGTAGCCAGGACCACGGCTTCTGTCCAAGTGGAAAAGCGCTATGCTTTTGCAATCAATGAAGGAGAGTTGGCCAGTGTGCTCAATGCCCTGGGTCAGCAGGCAGGTATCCTGATCAGTTATGATCAGGCGCTGTTGCAGGACAAGCAATCGTCTGGACTGAATGGCAGCTATAGCCTGCCGGAGGCGTTGCGACAGATACTTGAGGTGCACGGACTCGGTGTCAAACAGTATGGTCCTGTTAGTTACGCCATTATAGGCGCGGACCAGGCTGACCAACCGCTGACACTGCCATTGGTGCGCGTAACAGGTCGTGAGGAATCGCCCGATATAAAGCAGCTCAAGCAGATCGATATGCGTGATAGCGCACGTTCTGACTTTGCTGAACTGCTGAGCATGGTGCCGTCTGTTCGAGTGGATGACACCGCCAGCTCGAGTCTGCGACAGGGAGACCTAAAGCCAGCCGAATTCTCCATTCGTGGCGCTGCACCCTATCAGAATAAGCTGATGCTTGATGGCTCCAGCATCGACAGTATGCTGGACCCGATGCAAAAAGAGAGACAGGACAGTTACACCAGTGTTGCTGGGCATTCGCAGGGACTGTTTGTTGATCCGGGGTTTGTCAAAGAAGTTAAAGTGATTGACGTCAACGCACCGGCTCGTGAAGGTAATTTCATCGGTGGTGTAGTCAAGGCTGAAACTCAATCCTATGATGGCCGTGATCGTTTTGAGATCAGCCATCGAATGACCAAGGGCAGTTGGACCGAGTTTCATGTGGACGACTCACAACTGGGAGAGTTTGAAGATGGTGCTGCACAATTACCGGTTGGGGTACCGGGTGAGTTTCAACCTGATTTTGAAAAATCCGAAACCACGCTGTCGGGCGCAACCCGTGCCGGTGATTTGGGTCTGTTCTTTGGTTTGAGCGAAAAACGCGCCCAAATCACTCAGAAACAGGCCGTCGTTATCGATATGGATCACTTTTTAGAAACCGGCCGTATTTTCAAGCCTGGCGAGGAAAAGGCGCTTGACCGAAATTCGCGCTATGCCGTGATGCGGATGGACCTACTGGAACGTGACTATGACTTCAATGCCTCGCTGGCTTATAGCGATTACAAAGAAGACAGTTTCCTGATCAATTACCGCAACTCTGATTACAAAAGTCAGCACAACGGCCTGAATTTGAGCCTGAATTTTGGTCAGAACCTGGGTGAAACCCGGATGGACCTGAACTTCAGCCTTGGTACCAGTTCGGATGAGCGTAACTTTGAGCAGAATGTCATCGACCAGTATAAATACACCTCTATTTATGGAGCGCAAGGGATTAATGGAGGGTTTGGGCAGCTGGCCAATACTCAGCGCACACTGGGGTCAACACTGGACTTCATCACGCCGCTGAGTGAGCAGGTGAAACTGAATTATGGCGGTGAATTCAAATGGTCTTATTACAAGCAGGACAGGGGCAACGATTTTACTTTTAACGAGTACACGCTCGATTTTTCCCAACCTCTGCCGCCTCAGACTTCACCGGGGTCATGGGCGCCAGATGCTCAATACCACAGCCGTGAGGCCATTTATGGCAAGGGTGTCATCGATTTTACCAACCTGAATTCAGCTGCATATGCCGAATTGGAAGGCGAACAAGGCCGCTTCTTCTGGCGCACGGGTGCACGCCTTGAACGAGACAGCTGGTTGGGAAATACCAATTTGGCGCCGCGTCTGCTGGCGGGTTTGTACTTGGATGAAGCGCATGACTACCGCGTAACGTTGGGTGCCAACCGCTATTATGGCAAGTCATTCCTGTCCTATAGACTGCGTGAAAAAGAGCGTAGTCTGCTGACCATTCGCGAACGTACCGGTAGCACTGGCGCTTGGGTCAATATCGATCCGAACAGTCAATGGGAATACCGTGATCTGGAAACCCCTTATGACGATGAGTACAGCCTGGGACTATATGGGCCGGTGATGGCGGGCCAGGCCGGGTTGCAGTTGGTGACGCGCAAGGGGCGCGACCAAATACGCACCCATTATGATCCCGAACGAGAAATGAGCTGGTTTGCCAATGATGGTGCCAGTGACACCCATCAGGTTGATTTGTTCTGGCGCTCTGAACCCCTGTCTTTCATGGGCGCCAACTGGACTTTAAACTCTAGCCTGGCCTGGATGGACAAGAACACCGACAGCCGTTACGCCAGTGGTACGGGTGGTTATCTGTCCAGCAGTGATGCAGAAGAAGAGATTATTTACGAAGGTCAGCGCATGGCGCGTTACGAGATGCCGGCAACGGATTTTGCCACACCGATAACGGCCAATGTTGATCTGATTACGCAGACGTTGAACGACCGTCTGTTTGTACGGAATTCTGTGGCATTGAGTGATGGTTATCGTTACCTGAAAAGTTTGGGCAATGACAGTGCGACTGGATTGAAAGCCTATTCCATTGAAGAACAGGGTGCTACAGCCCGATGGGATCTGAGTGTCGAATATCAATTGCTTGCGTCCCCGTCTTCGCCGTATTTGCGTGCGGACGTGATCAACGTTCTGAATAGCGGAAATGCCATTAGTGGTGAATCCGGCGTGCAATTGTTCGGCGTAGGTCGACAGTTCTGGCTGGAGCTGGGATACCGTTTCTGATGAACAAACCAGCTATCTTGAAGTGTATGCTGGGGCTGGTGCTGCTTGCAGTACCGGCTCTGGCGCTTGCCTCGGAATCCACACTGCACGCGCTGGTCGAGCGTTACCGGCAAGGCCCCGACCATTGGCCACAGGCTAACGTGGATACAGGTGTTGACTATCAGCCATTGGCCGCGATCGCCGAGCAGGTGCCGGTTCCAGCAAATAACCCATTAACCGCCGCAAAGCATGAGCTGGGAAAACATCTGTTTTTTGATCGACGTTTATCTGCGTCTGAGCAGATCGCCTGTGCCAGTTGCCATGATCCTGATCTTGGTTGGGCTGACGGTCGGCGTGCGTCCATTGGCCATAACCGCCAGAAAGGCGACATCAATGCACCTACGGTGGTGAACTCGGCTTGGCTGACTCATATATTCTGGAACGGGCGTGCAGCCTCACTGGAAGAGCAGGTCATTGCCAGCTGGACCAATCCAATAGAGATGGCTGCTGATACCGATGTGGCAGTGGAGCGCTTGAGTGAGACGCAAAGTTACCCTGCACTGTTTGAGCAGGCGTTTGGTAGCGCGGAAGTGACACCAGAGCGGGTCGCCCAAGCGATTGCGAGCTTTATGCGAGGTTTGACTCTGACCAACACGCCCTTCGACCGCTTTATGCGAGGAGACACGGATGCAATGAGTGACGAGGCCTTGCACGGGTTGCACTTGTTCCGCACCAAGGCGCGCTGTATCAATTGTCACCATGGTTCGCAGCTGACTGATAACCGCTTCCATCATTTGGGGACGTCTTTTCATAACGTGGGTGATTTTCAGGGGCGCTATAGGCTCACAGGTGCCCGAGATGATGTAGGTGCGTTCAGAACCCCCAGTCTTCGAGGTGCGGCTGAAACGCCACCATTCATGCACAATGGTTTTGTAAAGGATCTGGATATGCTGCTCGCGCTTTATAACATGGGGTGGTGGCAAAATGCAGAACTGGCGGATAAAGGCAACGACATACCCACAGCAAAGCTGTCTCCACTTATCAAACCGTTGTCTTTGAGTGGTACAGAGGTGCATGCGCTAAAGGCTTTTTTGAACAGTCTGAATGGGACGATGCCGTGGATGGAAATGCCAGAACTATTGCCCTGAGGATTAATATTCAATCGGCATTCACCATCACCTGTCTTGAACGTCCGAATGTTAAACCATGTATAAAAACACTCGAACAAGTCGCTTTTGTATTAGGGTGTATGGTTGAGCAGCCCGCGCATAATTAAAACATCGCCTATATCAAAATCTTATGCCTCCGAAAACGAAAGCAAATGGATCGGTCAAAACACTGCATGTAGAGTTATAACATAACATTTGCGTGTTATGTGCATCTCTATCTGCTTTTATTACGTGTCGCATCCCGCGACGCCCTGATCGAGGCGGCATTCCCGGATCGAATACGGCTCCAGTCGTGGGTGGCAGGCCTGCTCGAGCGGACTCCCCTGTGAAACCTGAGCGTCATACCGAAGGACGGCCAACACGTCTTTAAGCGTTATCTGGGGCTTCGTATGTTCAGCTGGAGGTGAGGGCTTGGCCAGCTGGCGCGCCCGTTTCAGCATCTGATGAATGAAGGCATTATAGGCTGCAGGCAGGAGCGGATCGCTGGGCAGAGAATGCCAAATCCAGCGGGTACTATGCCGCTGCCAGGCGCGGGCGCGCAGATACAACTGAGGCGGGGCGGTGGTTGGGGGAAGTTTCAGGTAGGGGCTTGATGCAAGCTGTTCTATCAGATCGGTAACGGGGAGTGCTGGCGTCGCAAGGCACAATGATAGCTCCCAGTCGGTTGGGCGCTCTGGCGTGGTGAGCAGTATCGCACCCCAATGGTTTATTTGAATTCTGAAGCCAGTGTCCTTCAATGCTTTGAATAGCCCCTTGGCCGCATTGAGCGCCGTGTCAAAGTCGGCGTCAGCCACCTCAATACCAGCGACGAAAGCGTCGTGATAGCGCAGGCAGGGCCTTAGTTTGCGGGCACGTCTCAGGTGTTGCAGCTTTTGTGTCAGGTTCATCGTCGGGTACCAGTGGAATCATGAGGTATTCCTGGCGTTTGCCAAGTTGGCCACGCTGGGTGATGTTGGGGCCAGATATAATCAGCTTGCCGTCGTAATAGTGAACCGATTCAACACAGACTTGGCGCCGGCGACCCTGGTCATCAAGGTGTACCACCCAGTCCCCGGGCCGGGCTCCGAAACTGCGTTTGAGCAGGGCTTTGCCCAGGGTTTCCAATTCGAGTTCGGTCTGCTCGTAGTGGTGTTGGCACTGGGCCAGTTCGGTCAACAAGGCCTCGGTATAGTCCGCCAGGGGTGTGTGCACCGGGTAGGTGAGCTTGTGATCCACCCCTGTCAGCGCGCGTTGCAATTCTTCCAAGGCCTCAATCCGTTCGGACAGTTGTTGTTGCTCCTGATCAGCGGCGATGATTTCTTCCATAAGTCCGTCTGGGTAGAGCGTGCGAAGTGATTCCAGGTCCAACGGTATCAGTGGGACGTCTGGGGTCAATATTTCTTTCAGAGGTACCGATGTGGATTGAAATGTGGGCGTTATATCTGGATGCCAGGCGCCGGCAAAACGAACATGATGTTCACTGACTTGGATCCAGGTGCTGGTGTTGATTAGGTAGCGGTCGTCTGGTGGGTAGTACCAGGCTACGGCTGTGGTACGGCGCGACACGTTGCTCAGCTGGTGCTGTTCCAGCAGTTTGCGCAGCTCGGTCAATGTCTCGATCAGTTCCGGAGTCAGGGCGCACAGGCACAGGCTGGGCTGGTTGTGTCCGTAATGGGGAGAATAGCGGTCAGGTGTTGCCTCGGTGTATAGCGGGCGTACACCAAGGCAGTAGAGCCGTGCGGAGGTCATCAAAGGGATCTCCTGTCGTGAGAATACCCACATGATAGTTCAGTGAAGCCGGTGCATCATGGGTGCTATGGTCAATGAACTGGTTCAGTCGTTCTATCCGGCTGACAGCCACGGCTTTAATGCACCGGATTGTGGCAGCTGGGGGCTGAAATACCTGCTACGAGGCAAGCTAGTATTTTACTTTGCAACCGGTTTTGTAGAATACGGCGAGTAGCACGGATAGTTACAGAATCAACCCTCCCAGCTC
>NPIE01026791.1_pt1 | contig 13209 bp, 15 predicted proteins | sample 8637661 | NCBI WGS metagenome assembly NPIE01 (sample SAMN07420842, study PRJNA396082) | bioreactor metagenome | isolation source: sample BA12 brine-fed electro-methanogenic bioreactor BA | place: Japan: Kochi | collected 2016-12-09 | reverse complement strand
ATCCAGTTTTTCAGCATACATATTGCGCCAGGCATCCTTTTTGATCTCATGGTCCAGGTAAAAGAAATTGATGGCCTCTGAGTAACGCTTTGAGGCCAGGTATGCAGAAAGCTCATAAGGAGGTTTCTGAAGAACATTAATGATGGACCGGCGGGATTTGAATCTCATGTGCAATGATCGGATCACCTCAAGCAATTCAAGGTAACGGACCATCTCGGCAGGGAGATCCCCTTCAGCTCCAGTCTCGATGAAGGTGATCAGCTGATCATATTTTTCATCATTAATGTCCATAGAGCATTTGATTTCTGAGGTTTTCAAAATGACGAGACCGGCGGATGTTTTCCAGGGTTTGTGCTGCAGATAAGCTTCCACCCTCAGCACTTTTTTGGGTTTGCATGTCGATTTTTGCCTGGGAAATCAGCCTGCCACGGTCGAAGTGATACCGAAAATCCGATTCGGGATTCTCGAACTCTGCCTGGAGATCTTCCGGAGACAGATCCAGGTACATGGCGATTTGATTTATCGTGTAATTCAAACCGGAGAGCTGCTCAATTTCTTCAGTCTGTTCTATTGTAAAGTCCATCGGTTATGCATTTCATCCGAAAATCATATGCTTTTCGGTCATTGATAAATATGTACTGTTCATGCTGGGCGTTCTCTGACCAGTTTCCGGATCCTTCCACCAGGTAAAAATTCCCTGCAGCCTCAACCAGGGTAATTTTTGAGTGGTTCCAAGCATAATGAACTGTGAACTGCTCAAGCTGATTAACCGTGGAGTTCATGTGATCCACCACCCTGGGCATTCGGTACTTTATAGAATCACTGATAAAGAGCTTTACGTGGCCTATTTTATCCTGGTTAATTTTCTTTACCAGGGAATCAATGATCCTGCGGTTTATGGAGTAGGTCGATAATACCAGGTAATCAATCCTGCCCAGCTCACCGATCAGATAAGGGATGAATGTGAAAGCATTGAAGCTTTTCATGGTCCAGATCATGAACATTTCCCCTTGCCCTGGCAGCCTTCCACCCAGTTGCTTGAGGCTTTCTACCTTCTCCTCATGAAGTGAAAGAAACCTTTCACGCAAAATTAAAGAGCGGTCTTCAGGCATTTTGCCCGGAGACCGCTGCAATTGATCTATATCAAAGAGCTTATTTGCCTTTTTCTTCTCCAATCTTGAGCAACTGATTTACAAGGTCCAACTCACTTTCAAACTGCAGCACTCTTTCTTTCCTTTTTTCTGTATCCTTGTGATCAGGTTCCTCCTTGATCTTTTTCTTTGTCCTGGGCAGCTTATTTTTGAGCTGGTCGCGAAGCTTGACCAGGTCGCCTTCCTTCATCTGGCGAATCTCATCCCTACGTTGGAACCAGTCAAAGATCGGATGCTCACCAAGGACCTTTCCATGTTCCTTGTAATGATTCAGCTCCTTCCAAATCGCCCGGTTCTCAAGGTAATTTTCAACCACGGTCTTGCTCAGCTCCTCAACTTCCTGCTGTGAGATGTTTTCGAAAAGCTTTGCATGTGCCTGGGTATAGTTATCATATGCAGTTAGCATATCGGCAACCAATTCCTTGAGTTCTCCAGGGCAATCCTTTTTTGTCAGGAATGGGAACTCCTCCCTGAGCTTCATGGTATGCTTGATCTTGTCGGGAACTTCCTTTTTCACCTTTTCAAGCTTAAAGGCCTCAACAGCTTTCAGAACATCATTCTTTTTCCTGGAGGCAGGTTTCAAATCAAGGTGTGAAACCAATTGCTTTGCCTTAAAGTAATCAAGCTTGCTGATATCGACGATATCGATCAAGCGGGCCAGCTCCTCGATGGGAAGGTCGTTGATTGTCTTTTCTGGTTCGCTCTGTTTTTCAGGCTGAGCCTTCTGGAGAGGCTTATCCAGGATCTGCTTTAGGATCCTTTCATTGATCCCTCCGTCCATGGCAAGCTCATAACAAAGCTGTTTGAAGGTTTGCTTGCTCTCGGGATATCGGTTGATCATGGTCTTAAAAGCAAGGTTGCTGCCATGCTTTTGGTAAAGGGCTACACCGGTGTTATAATCACGATCGGTTTTGAGCCACTGTAAAATTGATTCTTTAGGGGTCATAGCGCTATGTTTTGTATTTGTAGCAAAATTGGAATTTGCAATTGCATTTTTAAAGGACATTGAGGCCTGCACCGGGGGGCCCTAGAGAAAAGAAAAACCCGGTGCAATTATTTGCAACCGGGTTTTGAATTGGGTTATGAGTAAATCCAATCTACGCTTACTGACGGGAAAGTTCAATGAACTTGTATGTGCCTGCACCATCCTTGAAGGCTTTGAAGGTGATCTTGCTGTTGGCAAGGCCGGTCCAGGTAGTACCATTCTTGAGCAGGAAGTCATTTCCGGACGAAATTGTTGCCGGGTTGTTACCTCCGGATCCAACCAGGGTAAATATCAGGCCATCTGCAGCATTGCTGCATGTGGTAATCTCTGTGGCAGCAGCATTATCCTGTAGCTGGTATTCCCCGGATCCATTTGCAAGATCAACCGTTGTGGCATCTGCATCAACCGTACCGGTGACAGAAGGAAGCGTCACATTGCCTTCATATTTCGCCTTCATGGGCCCTTTGAGAGCGCTTTTAAAGGTCAAAATACTTTTGTTCATTTCCTTGTTGTCAGTGCTTTCAAGCTGAAGCCTCAAGGGGGCACAAGAGGAACCAAATTGATATTTTGCGCCATCACTGCAACGCTCGTCAATGATCAGCACATTTTTGTTGATCCAATTGGCCACAAACTCCAGAATATCCAATTCAGAACCCGGATGCTCCAGCTTGTATTCCTGCATGAATCCTTCAGAATCGATTTCTCCTTCGGAGGTTACCTTCCCTTCATGAGTTCCTGGAGTTACATAAAGCTGAACACCATAGGCGTTTTCTTTAAATGTATGACTCCCGGCAATTAGTACTCCTTTATCATCACGCGAAGCTTCATTGACCAGGTCATCCAGGTCAATGATGGTGACCTTGTCTTTTTTGTCTCCACCTTTACCGGGGCTCATCCCGGAAGGTTTTACAATATTCTTTTTTACGTACATAATAGCTCTTTTTTTAAATGAAGGTCCCCTCCCTGGGGGGAGAGGACCATGAATTCAAATGTTTACGCTACGTTGCGATCCAGTTCGACAAACTTGCCGGTGGAGGCCACGTACTTAACTTTAATCCAGTTGCCTTCCTCAAGGGTAATGGCTTCGGATATCCTGGAGAAATTGCCAGTCTTGGCAATTGTAGTTGCATTAGCATCGGCGCCGCCTTCGATCTTGTACACTTCACCATCAACAGCATTCTCGATGTCTGTCAAAGCTGTGGCCTGGGTATTGGCCTGGGTAATGAAGTAATTGCCATCAGCAGCATCAGCTGTGGTGGCATCAGCAGCCAGGGCAACATAAGGCAGCTGTGAGAGATCCCAGCGCTCAATCTCGACAAAATCACCGTCTCCACGCTTGTAAAGCAGGATCAGGGTGTTTTCTGCCANNCAGGGTAATAGCACCGGTAAGGTCAAACTCACCTGCATTGGCGATGGTGGACTGGTTTGCACCGGTATTCCCTTTGATATATACAAACTCGCCTACATTTACATCCTCAATGGTTGTGATAGCTGTTGCCTGAGTATTTACTCCGGTCTGCAGGCTTAGATGCCTGGTTTCTTCAACGCCGGCATTTGATTTGACGCTCGGGGTAGTGTCATTTGCATCAATCGGGATATATGTTTCAACCAGGTCTTCCACATCATTGCTGAAGAACATCTGGTAGTCTTTGGTCATGGTTTCACCTTCGGCCCATTTCTTACCGAATGCCCATACATGGATACCAAGCTTGTAGTCACCAAATACATAGATATCCCTTTTGAGTTTCTCCATGTTGACCAGTTGTTTTTCCTTTGGCAGGTTCTCCAGGATGGAAATGTTATCCATCGTGGTGATGAACATGCGGTCGGAATCATCAAAATAAGGAAGATCGACAATCTCAATGTTGTCATGCTTGTCAACTGTGAGGGTTTCCGTGTAAGACGGCATCAAACCCTTGAGGAGCTCTCTTTTCTTCAGGTAAGCCAACCTCCAGGAAGAGCTCATGTAGAACTTCATATTGGGAAGATCTCTCCAGTACTCGGGGATTGACATTACAAGTGCATCTACATAATCGACAATATTCTCGGTGGTTGGCTTGCCGATATCCGAAGCCTGGAACATACGATTTTCCTTTGCCCAGTTGATCAGCTTGCGCAATCCATTCATTTTGTATTTTGCCAGGGCACCAACAGTGGCATCATCATCGGTTGGCCAGTAAACACCTTTGATCAAACCGATCTCATCTTCCTCGGAAGCTTTCTTGAGGATTTCACTCACCAGGTAGGCAACAAAACTCATCTTGTATGCCTGGGATCCTTCTTTGTTTACCCAGTTCATCCAGCTTCTTTCCAGTGCCTGGAGCTCATAGCCCTTGATCTCCACATCAATCTGGATGGGATAAACTTTGGCTTTTACGGGCTGAAACTCAAAGTTTCCTTTGGGCAACCATTTTTTCTTTCTGGCCTGTGTTACCTCACCGGTGAAAGACTGTGCATACAGCAATTCATCATTGATATTACTGACGGTATTCCAGAATTTGGGAAGTCTGGACTTAGCCCTGAGGTAAGAAACAAACTGTTCCATAAACTGGCGGTAATACGTACCAAGATCCTGGTTGATCTGGTCGATATCGATACCGGTGTACTCTTCCATTTTGATCTTTCCGGCAGCCAATTGATTCCAGGGGCGGTTCTCAAAAGCATCCCAGGAATTCTTGGTACCCATGAAATGGGTCTTGCTGTGAATGATCGGAGATTTACCGGAGTCAATATGGATATCCTCTAAGTCCGGTTCCGGAGCCCGGGAAAGTTTGATGATCTTTGTCTGGGCTTCTTTGATCTTCTTTTCAGCCTCCTGAGCCTTCTTTTGTTCTTCTTTCAACTGTTTCTGCAGTTTCGTTTTCTCTTCTTTCCATTCCTTTTCGGTCTGGTTTTCGGGTTTTGACGGGGCTTCGGCCTTGAGCAGCTCCTCGATCTGAAGAACTTCAGCTTCCTGGAAGACGTAGTCACCATCTTCATCAGGCTCCACGTTCTCCAACTCGAGCTGATCGCCGAATTTTTCTTTGTAATGATCCTGGAGCTTTTTCCAATTTTTGGCGGAAATTGTCACCTTTCCGTCCTGGGACTCCATGGATGTGTATCCTAAGATACTGAGCAGGGTCGCAATTAATTTCGGGTCCATAGTTTTGAGAATTTAATTATTAATTATTTCGATTTAAATTTCTTTGCCATATCCAGGGCTCTTTCCACTGCATAGTCAAGGTTTCCGATCTCATCGACCAGACCTACCTTTATGGCATCCTTTGCATAGAACATCCTCCCGTTGAGGATCCCTTTCTCGGTGAGTTTGATTTTACCACCACGGAAGTTGCGTACGTCAGTCTGGAATTTTCTTGCCAGGGGAGAGAGCTCTTCTTTCTTGATCAGATCATACTCACCCTTCAAGGCTTTTTCGAAAGGCAGGTTTTTGTAATTGGATTCCGGTGCATAGATTGTGTGAAAAACAACACCTTCTTTTTCCCAGGCAGGACGCACATCGGCAAAACTCATCATCACGCCAATCGATCCAAACTCAGAAGAAATATCATTTCCAGCAACAACCAGGTCAGTGGCAGCGATGGAGTAATATCCTGCACTGGCGGCCATATCGGCCATGCCGATCACAGGCATAACCTGCTGAGCATAACGGGTGGCATCCAGTACCGGGGGAATAGAATCGACTGATCCGCCACCGGTATCAAAATCCAGGATTCCTGCAACGATGTGTTTATGATCGGCCGCCTCACGCAGAAACTGGCTCATGGTTTCAGTACCATAAGAGCTCAGAGAATCTTCTTTCAGCATCTGGTTTTTGATCGGGATAACGGCAACGCTTCCTTCAGGGGCCTGATCATAGATTGATTTCACCTGGTCATCTTCTGATTGCATAAGCTTCTTGCGGGATCCATCTTTTGAATAAACAATGAGGCTGACAGGATCCTTTTCAAAATCAAATTGATTTCCTGCCAGGATGGAAGCAACAAAGCGCCCCTGAGACAGGGCTATTTGCGGATGCATGAACCATTTGGAACGCAGAAGGGAAAATGCCAGATAGCTGTATTTCATCTACAATATTGTTTACCTGCAATATTATAGGTGTACAGCAATGTAAGAAAGGACGCTAAAAAGCCCGGCTTACCTAATCGGGAACGCCTCCGCCGCCCTCTTCAGATTGCGACTGGTAGGTTTGTATAAAAGGTAAAGGGTGGGCAAGTGAACAAACCAGATCCAGGTTGTAACCATTGAATGGCCCGGTTGTTTTTCCCACCTGTTTCACTTTTACAAAATGGATATCGGTTCCCATCAGGTAAATGTTCAGGTTTACATCGGTGATGCGTAACACAACAGGCCTGCCTTTCATTTTGAAGAATAATGAAGAGAGCTCGTTACTGATCTTTGGCTCTCGAAGTCCTATGCGCTGATCATACCGGGTACCGGCTGTGGTTTCCACCTCTTTGTCCAGTTCATGATCCAGGGAACCTGGAGAAAAATAGATTTGCTTCCAGGAAGCTCCTTCCTTTAAACTGATGCTGGCCTTCAGGTCATTTAAATCGATACTGCAGCTTTTGATCTCATCCTGGAAAACATACTCCAGTTTTTTGATCCCGGAGAAGTTTTGACCTGCATTTTTTGTGATTTCTGACATATTTACTTTATTTATCTGATATTCAATAAGGTGGGATTTAAGTACCGTTTAAGTACCATTTAAGTACCGTTTATGTGCGAAAAACCCCCTGAAAACTGGTCAACATTTTTATTTGTTTATATATCATTGTCTTTCAATATCTTATCAAGCAGGTCGATTTTTTTATGCTTTTTATTGCGTGAAATCTTATCACGATGGCGCAACCAGATCCTTTTCATACTGTCATAATTGGCCTTATCGAATGACATTTCGTGATCCTCGCAGAACTTTATGATGGATCCTTTGATCTCATGATTATGATTGAATACCTGGTTAAACATTTCCCTGGTAAACTCAATCTTGAAAATCTGATAAAAATAGCTTTGGATCTCGGGAAAATGTTTTGGGTCGATGTGTTTGTAATTCCTAACATTGATAAGCTCATTATAGGGCAATTCAAACTGAAGTACATTGTCTCCTTTCAGGGGTTTGTATTGCTTAGGTATTTTAGATAGATACGGAAAAAGAAAAGGGAAGATCTTGTTTGAGGTTGAATTGGCCTTGATGGGTTCCTGGCCATACTTGTTAATGAGGTAATCTTTAAGATAGGGTCTGATTTTGATTTCAACGATGATTCCGGATGACATAGAAATATTGGCTTTTTATTAAAGTTAAACTGAAAACTTCCAAATAAAAAGGCCAACCAGCACACAAGCAAAACAAAGATAGAAATTAGTTGCTGCCCCGGAGGTCCCCTGGAGAGGTTTTTTCAGCATACCATTGTTGAAAAACATCAACCGGTACCCCACGGTACATTTTCCCGCGGCATTCATAGAGTAATTCCAGAAACTCCCCGCGGAGATCCTCAGGGATTGATACGGTTTCCCATTTGCCCTGGTCATTGATTAGATATGCGACAAAATTCATTTGATTAAGGTAATGAATTGGTTCAACTTGAAAACAATATTTCATTATGTTATATTTGTTTTCATTGATGTTTGAGAAAAATCAAAATTATCATACAAATCATGAACAAGAATTATGACTACAATTATGATGAGGAACATAAGGTACTCATCAAGAACTACTATGGTACTATTACATTGGAGGATATTATCAATTCATGGAGATTTGCATTTGAAAACGACCTGATCATCAAAGGATGTAAGGGTTGTATCCTAGATTACAGAAATGCGGAAATGAATATTGAAGCAAAAGTTTCAAAACAAATATCCAGCTTTTACCGGGAAAACATCAGCTATTTCAAAAATCAGAAAATTGCCATTCTCACAAATAAGCCACATGATACAATGGTATCCATGTTATTTAGAAGGGAAGACATTGGATATGAATCAAGACCATTTTCCACTTTTAAGGCAGCACTCGACTGGATAACAAGATAAAAATTGAGAAATGTTAACATTTCAGCCACCGGTGACCAGGTTACAGCTGAGCAAATGTTAACATTTGAGATTTGCGGAAATACACCAGGGAAAACATGATTTTCACAAGACCCTCAAAAAAAATCTCCAAAATCCCCAAAAAACTGTAATTTCTGAATTTTTGCCTCTGAAAGGCCTATCAATAGCCAATTACAAAATTACAGTTGTTTTTCACTCAAAATGTAATTAACTGATTTACAGACCGTACATTTTAGGATCAAACTGTAATTAACTGTAATTTGAACATTTTCGGCCCATACTCTTAAGTGTAATTTCTAAGAAATTACATTTTAAATTTAAAACTGTAATTTAAAATGTAATTTACTATAGGCCCAGCCCGCACGCTTTTATGTGTGAAAATTACAAATTACAGTAAATATGTATAAATACAATTTGGGGAGCGGGGAGCGGGAGAAGTGGCAAAAAAAAAGAAAGCCAGGCAAAAGACCTGGCCAGGGGTGAAATGTTAACATTCCGCTATGGGGATTGATTTAATAAGGAATCGTATCGCCTGGAGCGATACTCTTTATTTAATATAAAAGCCCCGCAAGGGGGGCTTTTATGCTCTCGAAAACTTAAAGTTCAATAAAAACCTCTATGACATATTCAGAGTATCTTAACCTTCGAAATTAATCGACCGTAGGTGTCCCTTGATTCAATATAACATCGAACTTCCTTGTCATTTAATTTCTTTTCAAGATCTTGCTTAGATCGCCTACCAGCTGCAGTACTAAGCTCAGGTTCATCCACATCAGCAATTCTAATTGTTTCTTCATTATTATACTCATATTCATTATTAGTTCCAAGGTGAGTTACCTTTATTACAAAAGTGTCCCCATCTTTTACCTTTGTCACAGGTCCTCTTACAATATCAGTCATTTTTACCTCCATTTGATTTGGTTAATATTGAGCTAACCGTTAAATATAGTAAATAAAACTTAAAACGGTAACTCGTCCGGATTTCCTTCAGGATTGATTTCAGTTTGATCTTCCAGATCTTCATCCCTGGTCTTTGCCTCTTCTTCAGTTTCAGTGTTACCACCGGTCCAAATAAAGACCACCTCCCTGGTATTACCATCAATGGTTTTGGTGATCCTGCGGAATCGCTTATTCTCCTCTCCATTACACATGCTTTCAGGATTCAATTCAAATCCATGGTAACGGCAATAGGCCTCCAGGGCCCGGCGGAAGAATGTTGATTTGTATTTCTTGGATTCACCTTCCTCCAGGGTGCCAATGAAGTTTTTATAGGCCAGTTCTTTGATCACATAGCGGTTGTAGTATCCATTATCTTCAGGACTGACATCCTCAGGTTTGCTGTCTGCAGGTGGATTGACAAAGTAATGATTGGCCCAGATGAAAAAGTCTTCATCCTTGCCAAGGCCGCGGGTCATTTCCCTCAAGAGCTGGCGTTTCTCAAGATTGCCCATCGGAGGCTGAATCTTGAAAAAGCGCATCTGCAGTTGAATACAATATGCCATCAAATTGTAAAACTTGATCCATTCTTCCTCAGTAAAATCATCATACAAACGCCGGCCAAATTTGACGAAGGGGGAGCGGGTTTCTTTGTAGTCGTTGTATTTGCTGGACTCATGATAATAGTCACTTACACCACAATTCAGGATCCTGGCCAGGGTGGAGCTGTCGGTATTCTGCAGCTCAAAATTGCTGTCGATATGCAGCTTCCCTGAATCCTCATAACTCAGGGTTTCGGGTGAGATAAACTTTGAGTTGATCTTTCGGGGACCCGAGGCCTGGGTATAAAAAAAGTTGATATCACCATACTCATAAAAATCATCAACGAAAAGGTTGTTGTGATACCGGGTATATCCATCAAAAATGAAGTCTGTTTTCTTTGTGATATCGGATCGGCGCCCCTCAATATAATATGTAGGCCGCACATGTTGCCAGCTTTGAGCAATCAGTCCCTTACCGGAGCGGCCGGCTGATTTTCCCACTTTACTGATCAGCATATCCTGCATAAAGGAAATCCATGGCCGGGCCGGGTTCTTATACTCACTCCCCTGGTAACCCATCACAAACATCAGGTTTGCCAGCAGTAGATCCTGTTCTTTTTTCTCCCTTTCAGTGAGCTCTTGTTTTAGCTCCAACTCTTTGCGCCAATACAAGTAGCTGATATCCTTCAGGAAACGAACAAAAATAAAGTCCGGATCATTGATCTTGACTTCATAGCGGTCCAGTTCATCAAACTGGGCAAGCTCAACGTTCAGGCGCTCCCGCTCATCAATGCTGGAGGCGTTCTCAGCTTTATCCAATAATTCCTGGTATTCCTTTGTGGCATTTACTTCAATGGCCGGCGGTTCAATCAGGCGAATATTGCGATTGATCAGGTGGGATATCACCTCTTTATTGTTTTGCTTCAGGTCCAGTTTTCCCAGGATATAATTTGGTACCTGCTCATGTTTTATCTTTTCGATCTTGTCACGTCGGATCTTTAGGCTTCCGTTTTTGAAGTGAATATACTCGGTTTCTTTGTCACAATTCCGGAATTCAGGATTGATCTCCGGAAGCTGCTCAATTGTATTCTCAGATATCTGCATGCTGGAGTTGATCTTATTCAGGATGGGGATCTCATCATGCAGGTATTTGCTTTTAATCCATTGGCGCGTGAATTTCTTTGTAATACGTTTGATCTCATTGGGGTGGACAAGCTCAATCACTTTACCGCTCATCCTGGCATAACAATATGTTGAATTGCGATGGTAGGAACTGGGCATGGTGTAGAATCCATTCAGGTTCAGGAAATGGAAATAATACTCAAGGTTGATATCATACCGGATGGATTTAAATCGGCCTTCTTTATCCTTCTCAATAACCTTGGTCCAGAACTTTGCAGGTTTTGCGCTTCGTTTCAGCGCTCCGAAAATATTCAAAGTATGATCAATATCCCGGCCGGCCAGGTTAATCCAGTCCTTGATATCCTTGCAGGTTTTTCCTCTCCAGTCTTTTTTGTTTTTGATCCATTCGGGGATCTCCAGGGTGAACAAATTAATGTGCTGCAGGGCAATCTTTTTGGCCTGCTCCTTACCGGTCTCATCCATGTCCAGGATCTGGAAATGATTCTCACAAAGATCATCAACCTGGTTGAACATCCGGGAGGTCATTTCTTTGGTTTCTGAGTTGAGCCAGTACACGTGTTTTCCCAGGCTGGCCACGTTCAGGGCATCACTCTCCCCGGAGCAGCGGAAAACATCATGAACAATGGCATTGGGCTTAAAGTCAGGGCGTTTTACGGCCTCTTCATCTTCATCATTTTCAGTATCTACAAATTCATTTTCTGCCTTCTGGATCTGTTTCAATCCGAACACAAAATCATCAGGGCATTCACCCACCCAGACAAAGCGGAATTTCTTTTGCAACTCATGAGGCTTATAGATCTTCTTGAAATCGCCATAATCAAAAACAAAAATTGGATAGTCCTCATTTGATTTGAAAATGTGGACAATATCCTTATTCATTTTCTTGGAATGGGCGCAGTACTCATATTTCTCAACCGCCCTGCAGTTATACTTTTTCAATGTATCTTCATCCACATACCGGCCGATGGCCTCCAGGTCCTTTTTAGATGGCTTCTTCTTGTAAGTGAATTTATAATTACCCTTTTCATCCTCGGGCTGCATGTCCCGCCACTGGTAATCGGCCGCGAATTTGGATCTTTTAAAACCCGATCCTTCAACCTTCTGATTAAGGATTACATCTTCTATGTAGCGCAATGCATCATAATACTCCAGGTTCTCCCGCTGCATAACAAATGGGATTGCTTTCAATCCTTTTACATCCGGGTTCCCGAAATCTGTGATACGATAATATCCCTGGTACCAGTCAACCTGGGCTGATGCATCATCCTCATCGCGGGCCTTAAATTTCTGACCTGGTTGCAGGTTAGTAAAATAGTGTTTGAATATGTCCAGGCCGTGGTCTGTGGCCTTATAAATCTTCTCCTGATCAATATACCTCACTTATTAATCCTCTTCATTAAAATGATTGAAACATTCGGGTTTAATTCCAATTCAGGGTGCTTACGTTTAAGCTGTGCTTTCACCGTCTCGGCCGGGAAACCATACACAAGCCTAATGAGCGCCTCCGGAAGATCATCCAGTGGAAATTTCCAGGCACCCCAGGCCTCGGCCGTGATGCTCTCCTTTGATTTTGGATCCACAAGCTTGTATTGTGGCTTTTGGCCGTTGACGATTGGGCTGTGCTGATCAGAGTTGTGTGGAACAGCAATGCCGAAAAACTCATGCTTGGGGATGCCGTGGTTTATTTGTTTCATCAGCAATTAGGTTCAAAATGGTGACACGCAACGGCAGTATCAAATCTTTTTATTTCAGTAGGGTTATATCCGCACCATCCTGGAAGGTCTTTACGTTCTGGATAATTAACACTGGGATTTTTCTCCTCATCCCAATAAGCGCAATTCTTACAAATTCGATTCAGGGGTTTGGTATTACATAGTTCATTTGGCCACTTGAGACCCTTCTTTAGCTTGTTTGCAAATTCAGCAGCTTCAACAGCCTGCGCTTTAGTTTTGCCATGTGAAGCAACATGTTGCATACCTTCTGAAGACAACCCAAATATTATTATATGGGTTAATTCCAATTGTTCTCTAATTTGTTTTGTCTGTTTGATTGTAATCATATTCATTTTTCAAATTTTAAATGTTAACATTTCAGTGGTCGATATCCGGATTAAGGGTGAAAAATGTTAACATTTAACCTCCATGGCCAGCTCATCGATGCGCGGATCCGGGAAGCAAATGTTAACATTTGAGATATCATTCTGACAGCCATTTTGAAATTAATTTGCTCAAAGACCTGTCAGCTTCTGATTTCTGAAGTAAGGCTCCCATCAACTCATGATGTTGAAAGTGTTTTTGCCTGGCAATATCCTCAGCTTCTTGAATTTTTTCATTCATATGCTTTCGATCATTCAAATAAAAGTGAATGGCCTTGTTGATCGCCCTGGTGTAAGTATTTTCACCGGTAG
>NPIE01004678.1_pt1 | contig 13217 bp, 12 predicted proteins | sample 8637661 | NCBI WGS metagenome assembly NPIE01 (sample SAMN07420842, study PRJNA396082) | bioreactor metagenome | isolation source: sample BA12 brine-fed electro-methanogenic bioreactor BA | place: Japan: Kochi | collected 2016-12-09 | reverse complement strand
TTCTTGTTTTTCGTCTTTTTCTTTCGTTTTTTGAGCAGTTGTTGCTTCTTTATAATACTTTTCAACATCTTCTCTATCAACACCAATATCTTCAAGAGTAGAATAAATAGTATCTTTATCTACATTTGCGTCTAACAGTTCATTAATTGTTTCTTTTATTAGTTTTACATCTACCATATACAATCATTTTTTATATTACTTATTGTTTTTATTATTTATATGTTTAAAACATTTATAAACATATTGTTTTCTTTTATCTTTGTTATTTTTCCTCCATTTCTTAAAAGACATATATAATATAAACTTTTCTGTTGTATATACATATAGAGAGAAAGATATTTATTATAAAAAAAGGGTTGTAGCATGATTTCACTAAATACTTGGGACATTTTATTTGATGGCAAATATGGTTCTCAAGAGCTAACAATTTTATACAAAGATGATTTTTTTGTTTCTTTTCTAAAATCAAGAGATAAAAAAGATATTCTTGTTCAAATATATAAGTTGTTTTTTGTTCATGGTGATGTAGAGATCTTTGCTGAAACTTACCCAAGCCAGTGTGTTGTTTATGAAAAACATTTTGATATTGGTGAAAAAAACACATATAAATATTTTATACTAAACACAGAGTCAGAGTATGTTGATAACAACACGCTATCATACCATGTAGATAAAAAGATACAAGAGCTAAACAAAAAAACAAGTACTTTAGTTTCAATAATGAAGTCATATGACTTAAAACTAATTTCTTTAAAAAACGTTTCACAAAGTGTGAGAAACAACTTTTACTCAGATCCTTTTATCATAAAAGCAATGACAAACATGCCAATGTCCGCGGATCTTTCTGGGTTTACTTCTATTGATAAGCTTCTTTTAGGCAGAAAAAACAATATACCAATAAATACAACTATTGATAAGTTACAATCTGTTTTAGTTAGTGGTGCAAACGAGGATGAAAGGTTATTTGTTTTAAAACTAATTTCTGAGATTCATCTTCTTTCTTCAAAAACAGTTCTTGTTTTTGATAAAAAAGGGTTTTTTAAAAGTCTTGCATATCCACAGCAAAAAGAAGAAATATTACATGCATTTGATCCTGCTCTTGGCGCTTTTGGTTTTCCTTCTAAGTATATAGATTATTTTTCTTTAATCAAGATACCTTTAGGGTCTATACCTAAACAAGCTATAAAAAACTTGTTTATGTTTGTTAACATTGCTGAAAAGATAATGGATCTTTGTTTTGACAGTTCTTTAGTTTCTATAGATGATCTTATTAAAAGAATAGAAAACATAGAACAAACAGAAGAAATAACTGAATTTGAAATAAATAGATTAATTTCTAAGTTAAAGATAATAGAACATAAATATGGTTCTTACTTTGGAAAAACAGACGTTTCTTTTTTATTTGAAAATAAATATAAACATCTTGGATATTCTAAGATCTTAAAAGTTGACTATGATTGTCCTTTTTTTGCATACTATATAAAAAAAATAATAGAAGATCTTTCTTTACATATAAAAAGCGAACTACTACTTGTTTTACCAGAATCTGAAAGACTTTTTAATAACATGTTTGTTGGAGATGCAATCTCATCAATCATTCAAGAAAATTCTAAGCTTAATGTTGTTATAAGTTCAGAATATCAAACAAACATAAAAAACAAAGAGTATATAAGCACTTATTTTGATGTTATAAGCAACAACGACGTTGTTATAAAATATCCAAACAGAGATCCTTTAAGGTTGATGTTAAGACCAACATTAAGTAGTAGCAATATTGATCTTAAAAAACCATTAGATATTTAATTTTTTTTTAGAGGTAAGGATATTTCTCCAAAAGTCCGTTTATTGTTTTATTTATTATCTTTTGTACCATAGCTGGAGATAAATCTTTAAAATGTATTTGGTTTTTTAAACGGTCTTTTTATTGGCATAACATAACCTTTGTAATTTTTTGTAATTAATAAATAATGTGTAAGCTTATTATTTAATAAACCTTTGGTTTTTTCTTTTTTTAACAAAAAGATACCTTTATATACTTGAAGCGCCCTAAATATTTATATAGGTTTGCTTTTTTAGTTACTATCTTATATTTGTTCAAAAAAACTTATTTTTAATAAAAACTTATTATAAAAAACAATTTGGAGTGTGTTATTAGTATGGTTATGAAATGTCCAGAATGTGGTAAAAAAACTGTTTATAAGGACCCAAAAACAGGAGAACTCGTTTGTAGAAGTTGTCATGTCGTTGTAAACGAAGATCAAGTAGATTTAGGAAAAGAATGGAGAACTTTTCAAGACAACCCAAACCAAGAAAGAGTAAGAGCAGGGTCTCCTATGAAGTATATAAAGATGAACAAAGGCCTTGAGACAATGATTGAAAGATCAGGAAGAGATTTAAGAGGAAATAAACTTTCAACAAAATCAAGAGCACAAATGTATAGACTTATCAAATGGCATAAAAGATCTTCTGTTTCTAACTCTATGGAAAGAAATTTATCTATTGCTTTAACGGAGTTAAGAAGAATAGGATCTTATCTAAACATATCTGACTCACTAATAGAAACTGCTGCTTTACTATACAGAAAAACTGTTGAAAAAGGTTTGATAAGAGGTAGATTGATTGAGGCTGTTGTTTCTGCGGTACTATATTCTGTATGTAGAACATATAATGTGCCAAGAACATTAAACGAGATGGCTGAGGCATCTGGTCTTACAAAAAAAGAGATTGGAAGAACATATAGATTTATTGTAAAAGAACTTGATATTAATGTTCCTTTAACTGATCCATCTTACTATATCTCAAGATTTGTTTCTGTTTTAGGTCTAAGCGGAAAAGTAGAAGCAAAAGGGAAAGATATTGTTAAAAAAGCAATAAAATCTGGACTTATTTCTGGAAGAGGTCCAACAGGCGTTGCTGCTGCTGCTGTTTACATAGCTGCTTTGCTTGAAGGTGAAAGAAGAACTCAAAAAGAGGTTGCTAACGTTGCTGGCGTAACAGAGGTAACAATAAGAAACAGATACAGAGAACTTAAATCAAAACTAAAACTAAAAGTAGATGCATAAAGCATCTTCTTTTCTTTGATAAACCATGTCTGAAAATATATATGACGTTATTGTTGTTGGTGGCGGTCCTGCTGGTTTAACTTCTGCTGTTTATTGTTCAAGATATAAGCTTAAAACAAAGATAATCACAGACTCTTATGGCGGAACAATGTCTGACGCTCACAAAGTTTGCAACTTTCCTTCTTATCCAGAGGTTACAGGAATAGAGCTTACTAACAAAATGATAGAACAAGTAAAGTCTTTAGACGTTGATATAGATTTTGACAGTGTTGTTGATCTTAAACAAGAAGATAACTACCACATAGTTAACACAAAAAAACAAGCTCTAAAATCAAGAAAAATAATTTTAGCAATAGGTCAAAAACGAAGAAAGCTTAATCTTCCAAAAGAAGAGGTGTTTACAGGAAAAGGTGTTAGCTATTGTGCAACATGTGATGCAAATTTTTATAAAAATAAAGTTGTTTCTGTTGTTGGTGGTTCAGATGCTGCTGTGACTGCTGCTTTGTTGTTATCAGATATTGCTCAAAAGGTTTATCTTATCTACAGAAAAAGTAAGCTAAGGGCTTCTCCTGCTTGGCTAGATAGTTTGTTTAAGAAAGAAAATATAGATATCTTATATGACACAGAGATTACAAAACTAATAGGTCAAGAAAAACTAGAAAAGATAGAAACAACAAAAAAAGTTTTGAATATAGATGGTTTGTTTATAGAGATTGGCAGTATACCTCAAAAAGATTTTCTTAAAAAAATAAATATTAATTTTGATGAGAATGGATATATACTTGTAAACAAAAACCAACAAACAAATCTAAAAGGAATTTATGCTGCTGGAGATGCAACAAACGCAACAGATCTTAAACAGATAGTGACTGCATGTTCTCAAGGTGCGGTTGCGGCATATAGTGTTTATAAGGAAATTAAAGAAAATTAGTGTTTTTTTATAAAATATATAATATAGTTAGTATTTTAAATATAATTAGACTATAAATATTATTAACAAATAAATATTTGATATTGTTTATGTGGTGATGAATGTATGAAAACGATTTTTTCCAAAGTTTTTAAAAAGAAACTAGAAGACGGTGGCGAGTTTGAGATAGATGAGCAAGTAATTACTCAAAGTAAAAAACCAAAAAAAAGAGAGATTATTGATTATAAAGATTATAGATCAAAAGATCTTGCTTGGTTATCTAAACACCTAGCAAAGATTGATGAGGTTGTTAACAAACAATCTTTAGGTTCAAAAAACAAATCTTCTTTTATTGTTGATGGTCACAAATATTATAAAGACGATGCAACAAGAGAGTTGTTTAACAAGATGTTTGACAACTACACAGCTTATTTTTATGGTTTAAAAAGATACATTATTGTTCGAAAAGAACTTCTTAAGTTTTTAGACTTAGAAAAAGACGATGCATTCTTAGCTGCAGGCCAGATAAAGGTTCTTGAAGACGAAGCTTCTGAAATAGAAAAAAACCTTAATCTTTATTTAGACAACATAGGTAGAATAAAAAACCTAATAAGAGAGGCAGTAGGATTATAGATACTCTATATCATTCCTTTTGCCATACCTTTTGTTGCTCTTAAACATTTTTTATGCCAATACTGACCACCCCATTTTTTATCACAACCAGGTTGGTTACATAAGGCACATATCTCATTAGGATATTTTGCGTTGGCTAGGTCTATTTGCTTTACTTTTTCTTTAGGCTTTTCTTCCTTTTTCTTAAATATTTTTTTAAAAACCATATTCTTTCACAATTTTGACAGTCATAGCCCGAAGGAGATTCGAACTCCTGTCACAAGATCCAGAGTCTTGTATGCTTGGCCACTACACTATCGGGCTTTTATTTACCATAAACAATTTTTTTTGCAACATCTTTTAGTTTTTCTTTTTTTTGCTGATGTTCTTCAAGAAATTTATTTAAAAAAGAAATACACTTTTGCTTACATTCTCCACAAAGAAGCTTTCCTTTCTTACAATCGTCATAAATATTTTCCACAAACTTATCGTCTTTATGATGGAATGAGAAAATATCATAGATTTTACATATGTTAGGATCTCCACCTTTTTCTTTTTGTTCTTCTAAAGATATCTTTCCACCAGTAAAGGCTTTGTTTATTTTTTTTGCTATTTCTTGTTTGTTATCTGTTAAAAAAACAGCACTATTTTTATCTGAAGAACTCATCTTTGTACTTTCTGTTATACCTTTTTGCATCTTATAGTAAATAAAAGAGGGTAGCTCCATATCATAATTTAGTCTTTTAGTTACGTCTCTTGTTAATCTTGCATGAGGATCTTGATCAATACCTATACCAACGATCGTAGGTGTTTTGTTATTATTTTCTGGTAGCTGTATATGCAATATATCTGCCATCTGCAAAAGAACAGCGGACATTTTTCCTAGATCTTGATGACCATAAATTGCTCTAAACATGTTTTCTGTAATTTTTTTAGATATTTCGTAAGTTAGTTGATAATAACTTTTTTCTTTTTGTGACTGAACGTATATCTCGTGTGGTTCTAAACCTAAAGCTAAAAGATCAGAAACGTTATCTACAGCAATCTCTTTTGCTTGCTCCATAGACTTTATTTTTTTATCATCTCTACTAACATATGCGTCAATATCACATATGCCGTACAAAGATTTTGCACCAAGTTCTCTTATTGCCAAAAAAAGCTCAATATTTAGTTTATGTCCAAGATGAAAAGCACCTGACGATGCGATTCCTGTCATCTGCAAAAACAACTTTTTGTTATTGATAGCTTCTTTTATTTTGTCAAAGTCTCTGTGAGCAATAACGATTTTTCTTCTGAAAAGATAATTGTCTGAAATATCGTAGTCTGTAAACTTGTTTAGCCCAAACTCCTTAAACACATGTTCGTAATCTTTTATGTCACTTGAACTCCAAGGATCTATTTTTTCGCTCATATTTTTCTTTTAATTTACATTTATTATATATTATATGGTAAGAAAATATATTTAAACAAAATGTTTTCTAAAATACCTAGATAATGTTATGTTTTTATATTGTTTTATATATTATTCAATATATATAAGCACCATAAATACGAGGACTATTATGTTTAAAGACGTAAACACACTAAATGTAGGACAACTTCTTGTTGTAAAAACACAAAAAACAACCTATGAAGGCTATCTTTTAGTTCTTTCATCAGACAAGCTAACTTTAAAATTATTAAACAACGATTATAACATAGACGTTTTTTTAGAAAACATTGTTGATGTACAAAAAAAGCAAGAAAAGATTGTTCCTGGAAAATTAGATTCATTTACAACAAAGCCAAAAAAATCTTTACCAAACATCTTGTTAATAGCCACGGGTGGAACCATTGGCACTCACGTTGACTATAAGACAGGTGCTGTGTCTATGTCTCGTACACCTGAAGAGATAATATCTACTGTTCCAGAGATTGTTAACCATGTTAATCTAAAAAAAATTGTTTCTATTTCCACAAAAGGAAGCGAAGACATTTATTCTAAAGACTGGCAAAACATCTCTCAAGAGGTTTACAATGCCTTAAACGATACGTCTATAGATGGTATAATAATAACACACGGTACAGACGTTCTTTCTTTAACAGCAATAGCAATATCTTTTATGATAGAAAACATAAACAAACCTGTTCTTGTTGTTGGCGCACAAAAATCTCCTGACAGAGGTAGTTTTGATGGTTCGTTTAATCTTTTGTGTGCAGCAAGATTTGTTTCTGAAAAATATCCTGGTGTTTTTTCTGTTATGCACGGTTCAATAAACGACGATTTTTGCAACGTTGTTAGAGCAACAAAAGTTAACAAGCTCCACACATCCAGAAGAGATGCGTTTAGACCTGTAAACGATTCTCCTGTCGCAAGTGTTTTTTCAAACAAAACAATTATTCACAAAAAACCAATAAAACCTAAGCAAAAACCAAAGTTGTTTTTAGATTTTGAGGATAAAACATCTATCCTCTTAATACACCCTAACCAAGATCCAAAGATAATAGAGTGGTATATAGACAACAACTACAAAGGTCTTGTTATTGTTGGAACAGGACTTGGTCATCTACCAACTGGTTCTGGTGGGCGTGATAAAGATTTTCCTAAAGATAAAAACTGGTTACCTTACCTTAAGAAGGCTATAGACAAAGGCATGATAATCATTATGTGCTCTCAATGTTTGTTTGGAAGAGTAAACAACAAAGTTTATTCTAACCTAAGATATGTTTCTGACGCAGGTGTTTTATATCTTAATGCTCATGATATGCTCTACTCTGTTGCCTACATCAAGCTTGCTATTGCTCTTAAAAGATTTAATAACAAGAAAGATATTATAACTTACCTAAAAACAAATATCTCTGGAGAGATTACAGAAAAAGAGCTTCCTAAAAACTTTGAAGATTCTTTAAAAGATTTATAAATTTTAATTAAGCATGATTTTAGAAAAAGATAAAATTGACTATAAGAAAATAGGACTTTCTTGTGGCTTAGAGATTCATCAACAGTTAGACACAAGAAAACTTTTTTGTAAATGTGAGTCTACAATAATTAACGATAAACAAAAACCAGACAAGATTATTAAAAGAAAGCTATTTGCAAGAACTTCTGAAACTGGAGAAAAAGACGTTTCTGCTGATGTTGAGCAAAAGAAAAACAAAACGTTTGTTTATAGTTTTTATAATAAATGTAACTGCTTAATAGAAACAGATTCTCAACCACCATTCAACCTTAACAAAGAAGCACTAGATATAGCAACAACAGTCTCTTTATTAACAAACTGTTGTTTTGTTGATGTAGGACATGTTATGAGAAAACAAGTTATTGATGGCTCAAACGTTTCTGGTTTTCAAAGAACATTAATGGTTTCTACAGATGGTTATCTTACATATGATTTTGGAAAAGTAAGAGTAAATAAAATCTTGTTAGAGGAAGATTCTGCAAGACCAATAAAAAGAACAGATTCTGAAGTGTTTTATTCTTTAGACAGACAAGGCATACCTTTAATAGAACTTGTTGTTTGGCACGATATTCATACACCTGAGGATGTGAAAAAGGTCGCAAAAGATATTGGCAATCTTTTTAGAAGAACTTGTAAAACTAAACGTGGGTTAGGGACAATAAGGCAGGATATTAACATATCCATAAAAAAAGGTGCAAGAGTAGAGATAAAAGGCACACAAGATCTTGATCTTATTCCTGTTGTTGTTAAAAGAGAGGTTATTAGACAACTTTCTTTGATAGACGTACAACAAAAACTAGCGTCTAACAATACATCATATGAACAAATAACACCAGTAGACGTCTCAGATGTGTTTAAAGACACCTCTTGTTTGGTTATTAAGAAGGCTTTACAAAATAATAAGGTTATTTATGGTTATAGGCTACCCAATCTTAAAGGCATCTTAGGAACATATCTACAACCAAACAGAAGAGTTGGTACAGAGATCGCAAGTGTTCTTAAGTCTCAAACAAACGTAAAAGGAATCATTCATCTTGATGAGCTCCCTAACTATGGCGTTGTTGATAAAGAAATAACTTTTGTTTCTAAGAGATTATCTCTTGATGCTAACGATTCTTTTGTTATTGTTAGTTGTGATAAAGAAGATTTATTATTAATAACAGAAATACTTAACAAAAGACTTGCTCAGTTGTTTGTTGGTGTTCCTGAAGAAACAAGAATAGCTACGGTTGAAGGAAATACTGAATATCAACGTCCTTTATCAAGTGGAGCAAGAATGTATCCTGAAACTGATCATAAACCTGTTGTTTTTACTAAAGAGCTTATTGATGTTGCTAAAAAAAATCTACCTAGGTCTGTTGAAGAAAGAGAAAACATCTATTCTAAAAAATACAATCTAAACCAACAGCTTATAAGTAAAATGGTGCTTAGCAACTACGCTATTCTTTTTGAAGAGATTGTTGAAAAAAAAAACATAAACGCAACGACGGTTGCTGTTTTCTTGCTTGAAGATCTAAAAAATATACAGAGAGATAAATTAATCAAGAACGTTACTAAACAAGATATAAGAAAATTTTTCTTAGATAAAGAGTTTAGTAAGATTCCAAAATCAAAGGTTGTTGATTCTTTTATTTTGTTTCTTAAAAACGATTGTGATTTATCTAAGGTTGTTAGTGTGCTTGGTCTAGATAACCTAAAGAAGATAGATGTTGATTCTTTGGTTGATGAGATAATAAAAGAAAATAAAGATTTTGTTCTTAAACAAAAAGAAAGATCAATTAATTTTGTTGTTGGTCAGCTTATGAAAAAAACAAAAGGTCTTGTGAACGCAAAAGAGGCGTTAGACGTATCAAAAAAGAAAGTTTCTTCTTTTTTGGAAGATTTATAGTTTTTTATTAAGTTTAGTACTATTTTTTAAATGTTTCTTTTAATATATATCTTTATAACATTAATTAATTTTAAAAAAAAGGATGTGTTTTATATATGCCACCATATGGAAATAGAAGACCTGTAACTAGGATAAGAGCTGAAGCAAAAGAAGCAAAAGGAAAAAAAATAAAAGATCCAAAGATAGCAGCAGAAAAAGCAAAAATACTGAGCGTAAGAAAAGCTGCGGAAAAAAACCTTATTACTGAAAAGGCTTTATTAAAAGCAGGTGTTCCTAAAGAGCTACATGAAGCTGTAAGAATAACAGCACAAAAGATTCATGGTAAAAGATTCGTTTTTGTTCATAATGTTGCAAAAAAAATATCATTAACAGTATAAGGATCTGTTATTGTTGTTTCTGGTGTTACTGCTATGCAGGTGCCTAGGTTAGTAAAAGAGTTTCAACAAAACAAAGTTCTTTTAGAAAGATATGGTCAAAAATATACTCTTTCTGAGTTTGTGAGAAAAGATTTAAGACAGTTTAAGGTTGCTGTAGAAGTTCCTCAAAACGTTTTTTCTAAACAATCTTGGTCAGATTATGCACGAACACACGGTGTTTCTTTTGCGACTGGCGTTGTTGTAGCTGGAACTACTTTAGTTTTAATAAACTCTTTTATAAAAAGAAAAATTAGAACTCTAAAAACAAAAAGAGCACTTAAAAAAACAGGCCAACTATAGCTTGTTTTTTCTTTTTTTATTTATGTTTTTAAAACCGCAATCTATTTAAATAACTAGTTCTTATATATTTATAATAAACAAAAATTGTGATGTACATGAACCAAGAACAACTTTATAAAACTTTAAATAATAAACAAAAAAACTATGTTAATTTTGATCTAAAAGACCCAAACAACGGAGAATATCTGTTATGTGTTTTTCATCTTAAGCCTGGAAAACATCTAAATATTTTACAAGCATCTACTGAAGTTGCTGCAGAGTCGTCAACAGGAACAAATTTTACTGTAAAAACAGAAACGCCTTTCTCAAGAGAGATGAATGCTTTAGTATACAAGATAGCTTTAGATAAAAACCTTGTATGGATAGCGTACCCTTGGAGATTGTTTGACAGAGGTGGAAATGTACAAAACATTCTTACATATATTGTTGGAAACATATTTGGTATGAAAGAGATTTCTGCACTTAAGCTGTTAGATATATGGTTTCCTCCTGCTATGCTGGAACAGTATGATGGACCAAGTTACACAATAGATGATATGAGAAAATATCTTAATGTTTATGGAAGGCCTATTCTAGGAACAATAATAAAACCAAAAATGGGGCTTACGTCTTCTGAATACGCAGAAGTTTGTTATAACTTTTGGGTTGGTGGCGGCGATTTTGTTAAAAACGACGAGCCTCAAGCAAATCAAGATTTTTGCCCATATGATAAGATGGTCACATATGTAAAGCAAGCAATGGATAAGGCTGTAAAAGAGACTGGCCAAAAAAAAGTTCATTCTTTTAATGTTTCTTCTCCTGACTTTGATACTATGATTGAAAGATGTGAGATGATCAGAAACGCTGGCTTTGAACCAGGAAGCTATGCTTTTTTAATAGATGGAATCACAGCAGGATGGATGGCTGTTCAGACTTTAAGAAGAAGATATCCAGACGTGTTTATTCATTTTCACAGAGCTGGTCACGGAGGATTTACGAGAGAAGAAAATCCTATTGGTTTTTCTGTTTTAGTTTTATCAAAGTTTGCTAAGCTTGCAGGCGCATCTGGCATCCACACAGGTACCGCGGGTGTTGGGAAGATGTCTGGAAAGCCTTCAGAAGATGTTGTTGCTGCTAATAACATTCTTTCGTTTATAAGAAAAGGACATTTCTTTAACCAATCTTGGTCAAAGATTCCCGCAAATGATGAAGATTTTGTTAAGCTTGTTAACCAAGATAGAGCACATCATGTTATCTTAAACGACGATAGCTGGAGAGGTTTTAAAAAATGTTGTCCAATAATCTCTGGTGGCCTTAACCCTACGTTATTAAAACCTTTTATTGATGTTATGAAAGATGTTGATTTTATAACAACTATGGGTGCTGGCTGTCATGCACACCCAGAAAGCACAAAATCTGGTGCAAGGGCTTTGGTTCAGGCTTGTGAGGCTTATAAGAAAGGTGTTTCTATAGAGGAGTATGCTAAAGATCATAAAGAACTAAGGCAAGCAATAGATTTTTTCTCTAAAAAACCAAAAGACATAGAGGTTGCGGAAAGTATAGAAAGAAATGTTTAGGTTTTGTGTTTTTAAAAAAAGATAATACCTTTAAATACTTTTCTAACATTAAGATATTTGTAAAAACTTATTTTTTTTAAAATAAAAAAATAGCCCCAGTAGTCTATCGGTTAGGATGCAACCCTGTCGAGGTTGCGGGGTGGGTTCGACTCCCGCCTGGGGCGCTTTATTCTGATTGTTTGAAGTCTGTTGTTGTTTCTCTTGTGGAGTGGAAAGAAAGCTTTTTAAAAGAGGATTACTCTCACAAATACAGAAAACAGATTTTGGCCAAATTACCTCTAATTTTTAATAAAAGTGTGTATAAACATATAAATACATTTTTCAAGAGTTAAATAAGTATTTATAAATTTAAAGTCACATATATATTTATAAACACAATAATAGTTAACTATAATTAATTAAACTTATTTAAGAAAAATATGCCTTTAACAAATAGAACCAATAAAATTAGAAAAAAACAACCAGCCTCTTCTAACAGAATAAATTCAGTTAAAAATATTTCTCAAATCAATAAAAGTAAACTTAAAGAACAGGTATTACAAAGGCTAAAAGAGCGTAATAGACAAATACAAGAAAAACAATTAAGTCAACAACAACTTCAACAAAAAAAAGAAAAAGCAAGACAAAGAGAACAATTAAGACAAAAAAAAAGAAAAAATAGGACGATAGCCTCTCAATCACCTTCTAAAATATCTACACAAAAAGCAAAGTTTTCTTCTCAAAAACCAAAAGAAAGACCAAAACAACTTCAACCATTAATAACTCATGCTCAGAAAAAAAGACCTGAAAAAAAACCATTTTTTACAAAAGAACAACCAAGAGCAAAAGTAATTGATTTTAAACCAGACTGCGCTGTTTCTCAAATAAAAAAGCCAATAACAAAATCTTTACCAAAAACACAGAAATTGCCAACAAAAAAGCCAACAAATGTTCATAATCTAACCAAACAACAAATAAACAATCTATCTTCTATAAAAAGAAACTCTCTTTATCAACAAATAGAAGAAAGATCTAAACAAATAAAAGATCGATTAAGACATCTACAAGTAAATAAACAACCATTACCTTTTGAACTTGTAAAAGAACTACATACTTCGAATAATGTTTTAAAATATATAAGTGGTATAAGAGAATCAGAAGTACAAGCAACATCTCAACAAATGTTAAAAGAAGGAACTTATAATCAAACAATAAGAGCAAGTGCTGAAGAAAAGAAATCTGGTTTTTTGTCAAAATTAGGAGGTGTTTTTACAAAAAGATCATCTTTTAAAAAAACATCTGAAATATTAGCACCTGAACAAAAATTAAAAACAACAAATGCAAAAAAACAAACAATAAAACAAAAAAAAATTAAAGAAAATTTAAAAAAAACTTATGAAGAAAGGTTTTGTGAAAAGATAGGAAAAAAAGGTGAAGAAAGATTAAAAAGTTTAGTGAAAGAATGGCAAAACGAGTATGGGATAAATATTTCAAAATATACAAAAGAGTATTCAAAGATAAATGAAATAAGAAAGATGTTAGAAAAAGTGGAGTC
>NPIE01010876.1_pt1 | contig 13220 bp, 14 predicted proteins | sample 8637661 | NCBI WGS metagenome assembly NPIE01 (sample SAMN07420842, study PRJNA396082) | bioreactor metagenome | isolation source: sample BA12 brine-fed electro-methanogenic bioreactor BA | place: Japan: Kochi | collected 2016-12-09 | reverse complement strand
AAAGTTTTTGCGCAAAAATTAACCAAAATCATTGATATCCGAAGCATACGGCAAACGAAAACTTTTGCTAAGATTAATATCAAACCGGTAACCCAAGGATTGGCAATAAACATTTTTGTAAGGTTTACCCACCACTGTCGACAAAGGGGAGAGCAGCATGGTGCTGTTCTGTATTCTCACACACTTTTAATCTGGAGTTTTTTATGTCTTTAATGTGCAAAATGAGTAACAAATGCTGCGCCACCAAAGGTCCTTGCATTCACGAATGGATGATGATGGGCGTTGCCGCCTTGATGATGTTGGCGGCGGTTGGTCATTGGGTGTTGAACTGGTTCTGAGTTCGCCCAGACCGCTTCTTTAGTATCCATAAGGAGATAAGATGATCAAATTGCTACGTGTTCTCGCATTACTGCTGTTCGCCGGCAGCGTTTTTGCCGGAGAACAGGCTTTTACTCAACAAGCTTTCGAGCAATTGCAAAAAGAAGGCAAGCCGACACTGGTCTCGGTGCATGCCGATTGGTGCCCGACCTGCCGGAGGCAGGAACCGATTGTCAAAGACCTATTGAAGCGGGCGCCATTCAATGAAATCACAGCATTGAGAGTGGATTTCGACCGGCAAAAAGAGGTACTCAAGTCATTCAAAGTGATCAAACAAAGTACGCTGATCGTTTTCAAAGACGGCGTGGAAGTCGGCAGAAGCTTGGGCGATACCAATTCCGATAGCATCGAAGCATTGCTTAAAAAGGCGCTTTAGGGGAAAACTGACATGCTAGCCTCATTCGGTGTCTACGGACTCAGTATCCTCGCCGGGATATTGTCCACATTATCGCCCTGCGTGTTGCCGTTAGTACCGATTTTGGTCGGCACGGCGCTAACCGCTCACCGTTTGGGACCGTTGTTCCTGGCTTTCGGGCTGGCCTTGTCCTTTACCGTGGTCGGTTTGTTTTTGGCGACGGTAGGCGTGATGTTGGGTCTGGATCAGGAATTGTTCCGGAACGTAGCCGCGGTATTGTTGATCGGGTTTGGTTTGATATTGCTATCCGGTCGTTTGCACCAACGCTTTATTTTCGCTACCTCGGGCTTAAGCGGTGCAGGACAATCGTTGCTGGATCGCATTTCCGGCGACAGTCTGACCGGCCAGTTTTTGCTGGGGCTATTGCTGGGCGTGGTCTGGAGCCCTTGTGTCGGACCGACGCTGGGCGCTGCCATGACGCTGGCCAGTCAAGGAGAAAATATCGGCTATGCCGCCGTGGTAATGACGCTGTTCGGCATCGGCGCCGGTCTACCGCTGATTTTGCTAGGTAACCTGTCGCACCATGCCATGCTGCGTTTCAAAAATAAATTGTCCGCTGCCGGTAGAACTGGTAAATGGGCACTGGGGACTTTACTGCTAATACTGGGTATTTTAATTCTGACCGGTCTGGATAAAAGCTTCGAAGCCAGGGTATTGACCCATGCTCCTGAGTGGCTGACGAACCTAACGACTTCCATTTGAATTTATTTTCATACAATTGTAAGGAAAACTTTGCACCGACGACTAAATTGCAGATCCGCTTCGAATCGGCGGACGGTCATTGAAAACACAAAAAAATACACAATCTTAATCATTTAGAGGACTTACACATGAACAAAAAAGCCTTACTTTCCGCTGCCATGGTTTCACTTTCACTTGGCACTGGCGGCTGCGCGATGATGTGCGGAGCTTGTTCGCCCAAATCTCGTTCCGCTCAACAAAATCCTTGCTCTGCCCGCAATCCTTGCGCGGCTAGAAACCCCTGCGAAGCTAGAAATCCTTGCGCTGCAAGATAATTTACCCATCTGGCCGGTAAGGTTGACGATGGCTTTACCGGTTTTTTTTTGATCACTCATCATGTCCATAACGTCTTTCCCGGTTAAAGATAAAATGCCTGACATTCATCCGACGTTCGATTTCGCCAAGTTGGGCGATCATCGAATCGAAATCATGGCCGATGCCGGTTCCCGTATCCTCGAATGCTACCGTGTTCTGAGTAAAGGCGGACTCAATATCGTCGGGGAGCTGTTGAAAGATCAAGGCACTTTTTACGAATTGGAACACTACCCAAAAGACGACGTATTCGATGATGCGACACATAGCCAATATTACTATCACGCCCATCGGCGCGACAGTAGCGAACATGGTCATATACATACTTTTATCAGACAACCCGGCATGCCTGAAGGTATGTCCCCCATTTCTCATGATGGCGATATCGCCTGGCCGACCGGCGACAATGCGCTTACCCATTTAGTCGCCGTTTCAATGGATGGTTACGGCTTTCCGATCGGTCTGTTCACGACCAACCGTTGGGTCACGGGTGAGGCCTGGTACCGAGCTTCGGACATCATTGCCATACTGGATATTTTTTGTATCGATCATGCCTATCCATCCTGGCCGGTAAACATTTGGCTTACCCATTTGCTAAAATTGTTCAGGCCGCAAGTGGAATGGTTATTGATGCAACGCGACCTGACGATCGAACGCCGGCTACGCGATCATCCCGATATCGACGTTTACGAAGACCGCGATCTGGACATTACCTCTTTCTTACCGATCGATGTCGAGATGCAAATCAAGCAAGTTCTTGCGGTTATGCCGGATTGAGCTACCGGCATACACAGCTGAACTTTGATTACACTTTCGACTTGAATCCAAGTTATGATTTAAAACCGAACTGAATCTGAAGGAATTGTCCATGAAAAACACCGGCTTCATCATACTTGTTTTAAGCGTCCTGGCGGCAATCGGGTGGACCGTATCGACCCCCGATGCACTCCAGATCGATCCGCCGGTCGAAAAACTGACGCTGACCGGTTCAAGCACCATAGCGCCGCTAGCCGCCGAAATCGGCAAACGCTTCGAGTCGCTGCATCCGGGCGCGCGTATCGACGTCCAATCCGGCGGTTCGTCACGCGGCATCGGCGACGCAAGAACCGGACTGGCGGATATCGGCTTGGCGTCCAGAGCATTGAAAGCCGATGAAAGCGATCTGCATGCGCATACCATCGCACTGGACGGCATCGCGCTCATCATCAATCAAAGCAATCCGATCCCAAAGCTCGACCGGAAGCAAATCGTCGAAATCTTTACCGGCAAAATAAACAATTGGCGCGATGTCGGCGGTACCAATGCGCCGATTACCGTGGTCAACAAGGCCGAGGGGCGTTCGACGCTGGAACTGTTTTTGCAATTTTTCGGCTTGCAAGGCACCGATGTCAAACCGCATGTGATCATCGGCGACAATCAGCAAGGCATCAAAACGGTCGCAGGCAACGCCAATGCAATCGGCTATGTGTCGATCGGCAGCGCCGCGTACGAGGCCGAACACGGCGCACCGATCAAATTGCTGCCTCTCGACGATGCCGAAGCGACTATCGACAATGTGCGCAACGGCTTATTTCCGCTGTCTCGTCCGTTGAACCTGGTGACCCATGGTAAACCTTCCGGTCTCGCCGAATCGTTCATCGAATTCGCTCAATCCGATCAAGTCCATGATCTCATCGAAGCACAATACTTTGTCCCTATCTTCCGCTGACCGCCGGCTAGGCGCTATCCTCGGTCTTCTAGCGTTTGCAGCGGCCCTGGTTGCCGCGTTGATCTTGTTGTTTTTAATCGATGAATCCTGGCCGCTGCTCGGCCGCATTTCCCCTGCACGATTCATCCTTGACGCTTCTTGGCACCCGACACAGGGCTTGTACGATTTGTCGCCGATGCTGTCGGCAACCCTGCTTGCCAGTTTGGGCGCATTGCTGTTGGCCGTTCCGGTCGGTATCGGCTCGGCGCTGTTCGGACGCTATTATGCGGCTGCCTGGCTTGCGGCAGGATACCGCCGAATGATCGAATTGTTGGCCGGCATTCCTTCGGTGGTCTACGGATTTTGGGGACTCACTACGCTGGCGCCATGGATCGGACGCTTCGAGCCGCCGGGAGTGAGTTTGCTGACCGCAATCCTGGTGTTGGCTATCATGATACTTCCAACCGTTGCCCTGACTACCGACGCGGCCTTGGCCGCCGTTCCCCAAAGCCGGCATCGATGCGCGGCGGCTTTAGGTTTGTCGCGTTGGACCGCGATTAGCGGCGTCCTGTTGCCGTCCGCACGTAAGGGCATCGTTTCCGGCATTTTACTGGCTGCGGCTAGGGCCGTCGGGGAAACGATGGCTGTGCTGATGGTGGCCGGTAATGTCGTACAACATCCGCATGGATTATTCGACCCCGTTCGCACATTAGCTGCCAACATTGCCTTGGAAATGGCTTACGCAGGAGGCGATCACCGCGCCGCACTGTTCGCCTCGGGCCTGGTTTTGTTGTGTATCGTGCTGATTTTGGCCGGTACCGTTCAATGGTACAAAACGCGTGACTTTTATGATCAAAAATAATGCCGCTACCGTTTTGATTTATTGTACCGCGATCTCGGTCGCCGGCTTGTTTTTGTGGCTTTTGACCGATCTTTTAATCCAGGGACTGCCGAAACTATCGCCGGCTTTTTTATTCGAGGCGCCTCGCGATGCCGGCCGTGCCGGCGGCATCGGGCCGATCATCATTGCGACCGGCTGGATTGTCTTGGTCGCGATGAGCGCCGCCGCACCGCTGGCATTGGCCACGGCGGTTTGGCTGGTCGAATTCACGCGTCCGGACGGTATTTTCAGCCGCTTCGTCGAATTCAGCATCGACGTGCTGGCGAGCGTTCCGTCGATTGTTTTCGGCTTGTTCGGCAATGCTTTCTTTTGCGTTTATCTGGGACTTGGCTTTTCGATCGTTTCCGGCGGCTTGACGCTGGCCTGCATGACTTTGCCGATCTTGATCCGCACCGTTGCCGACGGTTTACGCGCGGTGCCGGACGGCTATCGAATGGTGTCCGCCGCGCTGGGCATGACGCGCGGCTCGGCGTTGGTGCATTTATTGCTGCCGTCCGCGGCACCCGCGTTGACAGCCGGTTTGCTGCTAGGCATCGGCCGGGCCGCCGCCGAAACCGCAGCGCTGATCTTCACCAGCGGTTACGTCGACCGCATGCCCGGATCGCTGTTCGATTCCGGAAGAGCGCTGTCGGTCCATATTTACGACTTGTCGATGAACGTGGCCGGCGGCGATGCCAATGCACATGCAACGGCATTGGTTTTGATCATTTTTCTACTCATCATCAACAACGCCGCCATTGGCCTGCTCCGGCATTGGCGAAAGCAACACATTGCCGCATCATGAAGACCTCATTACCTTTCGCCGACCACTCTTCTCACAGCACCGGCTCAACCTGTCCGGACGCCGCCTATACGTTAGGGGAATTGCATGCCGGGGCGCCTTGTTGCGTTCCAGAACCGGTCATCACCGTCGAAAATTTATCGCTGACTTACGGACGCAAGCCAGCGCTCGAAGCCGTCTCGATCGATATTTACCGGGGCTGTATTACCGCATTGATCGGGCCGTCAGGATGCGGCAAGACCAGTTTTCTTTCGGCGCTGAATCGTTTGACCGACATGATCGCCGGCTGCCGCATCAACGGTACGATTCGTTTCGAAGGACACGATATATATGCCCCCGGGAACGATGTGAGGCAGCTTCGCTGCGATATCGGTATGATTTTTCAAAATCCCACGCCGTTTCCGCTTTCGATACGCCGCAATATCGAACTGCCCTTGCGCGAACACGGCATGCGCAAGCAGGCCGAGCTCGACGAAAGGAGTTACCAGGTGTTGCGCGATGTCGGCTTATGGGATGAAGTCAAGGATCGTCTAAACGATCCCGCGATGGCGCTGTCCGGCGGTCAGCAGCAGCGGTTATGCATAGCCCGTGCGCTGGCTCTACGTCCTAAAGTATTGTTAATGGATGAACCGTGCAGCGCGCTCGATCCGATATCCTCCGGCATGGTCGAGGATTTGATTCAAAGCCTCGCCGGCCGCTATACGGTCGTCATCGTCACGCACAATCTGGCCCAGGCTCGGCGTATCGCCAATTATGCCGGTCTGTTCTGGGTCACGGAGCGTGCCGGCCAACTGATCGAATTCGGCCGCTCCCGGCAAATTTTCGCGCAACCGGCGCATGAGTTGACCGCGGCCTACATCAGCGGAGCGCGAGGTTAAAGAACAGTAAGGAGGTGTCATTGAACCCTGATCAAGTCTTCATTCCGCCGCGCTGAATTTCCTTGATCTCCGGCATATCGGCAAATTTCAGCAAAAAAGCTTTGTGATGTTTGTGAGCATTGCAATAATTCAATGTCATTTCGGTCAAGCCGGTTTCACCGTCCATTGTTTGCATCGCTCCGGGCATAATTTTGTACTCTTCGAGAATCGAATCGATTTTTACGCCGGTTTTCCCGCCCAAGTCGTCGTAGAGCAATGTGACTTGCGTATGATAACAAGGCCCTAAATAACGTTTTTCGATGTGGGTGATGAACTGCAAGATCAATGTCAATACGCCGGTCAACAACACCGCAACGCCGCCGAATCCGGCGCCGCACAACATCCCGACAGCGGCCATGAACCAAATCATCGCCGCCGTCGTCAACCCTCTGATGCGAACCGTGTCATGCAAAATCGCGCCGGCGCCCAGAAAACCGATCCCGGTAACGATTTGCGCCGCGATACGGCTTTTATCGCCGCTTTCGCCCACGGCAATCGCCGAAATCATCGTGAATAGCGTCGAACCGAGCACGATCAGGATCATCGTCCGCAATCCGGCGGGTTTTACTTTCTTTTCTCGTTCAACGCCGATAATGGTTCCGCAAATGACCGCCGAAACGGTCAATGCCAAATAAGACCACGGTAAACCTAGCAACGCATACCAGTCGTCCGTTATCAATCTCATGTAAGCCCTCGAATAAACGTATTATCTAAAACCAAGATCAATTCATCGTTCCGATTGAACCAGAACAATTTCGACTCGTCTGTTCTTTGCTCGATTTTCGGCGCTATCGTTGGCGACCAACGGTTGGGTATCCGCGTGTCCCTTGATTTCGACTCGAACCGGATCGATTTTATCGTCCTGTAATAATCGATGGGCGACACTGACGGCTCTCGATGCCGACAACTCCCAATTAGACCGGTGTTTTTCCGTTGCGATCGGTCTATCGTCGGTGTGTCCGCCGATCCATACTTTACCCGGTTCATCGTGAATGGCCGAGGCAATTTTATTTATCACCGCTCCGAACCCATCTTGCAAAATCGCACTCCCGGAAGCAAACGAACCGGCTTCGCGAATGCTGATGACGATATCGGCATCCCTTATGTCGACTGCAACCGAGCCGGTTTCGACTTCCTGAACAAGGTGACCGCGAATCCGTTCTGCCGCGGCTTCCAAATCTTCCTGTTGCATCTTCACGATCGCTTCTTTAAGTTCACCGACTTTTAATTGCAATGCTTCCAGCATGGCTTTTTTATCGAGCGGCGTTGGCAAGTTTGCATCCATGCTTTGCCGAACTTCGTCTAATGGCGTCGGGTCGGTTTGTGCGGGCGAAAAATGTTGTGCAATCACGCTCACGCCCAGCGGCGGATCAAGTGCCGGAACCTCTCGTTGCACTCCGAACGAGTCGTGAAATGATTCGGCAATTTGCTTGAACCGAATTACGTCCATCGTCGAGAACGACAGCAATAACACGAAAAACGCCATCAACAAAGACATCATGTCGGCAAATGTCGCCATCCAAGCGGGCGCGCCGACCGGCGGGCATTTTTTCGTTGTCGAGATTTGACCGGTCATTGGTTCACCCCCTGTTTGTCAACAGCTTAAAAACCGGATCACCCGCGCCGCCAGCCATGATAGCGACGCAGCCAATTCAGCACGGCAACTGGCGCATGCGCGCGCTTCCAGACGCCGGCCGCGTATTTGTTGGCTTCGGCCAGGGTCGGGTAGATATGGATCGTACCGAGAATTTTATTCAGGCCGATGCCGTGTTTCATCGCCAGAACGAATTCGGCGATCAAATCGCCCGCATGCTCGCCGACGATCGTCACGCCCAAGATTTTGTCCTTGCCGGGCTCGGTCAGCACTTTGACGAAGCCGTGCGCCTCGCCATCGGCGATTGCGCGGTCCAGTTCGTCGATACCGTAAGTCACCACTTCATAAGGAATATTTTGCTGTTCGGCCTCTTGCTCGTTTAGGCCGACCCGAGCGACTTCCGGATCGGTGAAGGTCGACCACGGTATCACCGAATAATCGGTGCGGAATTTCTTGAACGTGCCGAACAAGGCATTGACGGCGGCATACCAAGCCTGATGCGCGGCGGTATGCGTGAATTGATAAGGACCGGCCACATCACCGACCGCATAGATGTTCGGATAATTGGTGGCCTGAAACGGATCGGTCGCGATGGTCTTGCGCGGCGACAGGGCGATGCCCAGCTCTTCGACTCCGTAGCCTTGAACATTCGCGGCCCGACCGATCGAGACCAGCACCTGGTCAAACGAAATGTTGACCGTTTTTCCGTCGTGTTCGGCGATTAGGATTTTTTCGCCATTGTCGATGATGAATTCCTTCGCGGTATGTTCCAGCCTTATATCGACGCCATCCTGTCTAAAACTTGCCATCACCGCTTCCGACGCTTCCGGATCTTCACGGGCCAACAGGCGCGGCGCCATTTCCACCTGCGTCACTCGGCTGCCGAAGCGGGCGAAGCATTGCGCCAGTTCGGACCCGATCGGTCCGCCGCCGAGCACCAGTAAACGTTTCGGCAGTTCGCGCAAGTTCCATATCGTATCGGACGTCAGTGCTTCGATGCGGTCAATGCCGGGGATCGGCGGCACGAACGGGCGGGCGCCCGCGGCTATGACGATCGCCCGTGTCGTCAGCGTTTTACTGCCTTCCGAGGTTTCGACCCGCACCTCCCAGGGCGAGATGATTTTCGCTTCGCCAGTCACAACCTCGACGCCGAGTTCGGTATAACGTTCGATCGAATCGTGCGGTTCGACCTTTTTGATGACCGATTGCACACGCGCCATCACGTCGGCGAAATCGAAATCGGCACTGCTGTGTTTGATGCCGAATTCGTTGGCACGCTTGTTATGTGATAACCATTTCGCCGAGCGGATCAGCGCTTTCGACGGCACACAACCGGTATTGAGGCAATCGCCGCCCATTTTGTGTTTTTCGACCAGTGTAACCTTCGCTTTGACCGCCGCGGCGATATAGGCGGTCACCAAGCCGCCGGAGCCGGCGCCGATCACGACTAGATTGTTGTCGAAGGTTTTGGGACGGTTCCAGGGTTTATAGACGCGCCGGCTCTTCAACGCATCGATGGTTTTTTTCGCCAACAGTGGGAACAGACCCAACAGTGCAAACGAACCGAGCAAGGTCGGCGACAAAATGTCTGCCAAGGATTCGACCTGGGCGAGCTGGGTGCCGGCGTTGACGTAGACCAACGTGCCGGCCAGCATGCCGACCTGACTGACCCAGTAAAAGCTTGACAAGCGAATCGCGGTCAGGCCCATCGCAACATTGATCATGAAAAACGGAAACAACGGGATCAAACGCAGCGTGAACAGATAAAACGGACCGTCCCGCTCGATGCCTGCGTCGATCGTGCGGATTGCCGAACCGAAGCGGTCTTTGACGAAATCGCGCAACACGAAGCGCGCGGCCAGAAAAGCCAGTGTCGCGCCGATCGTCGAAGCGAACGAGACGATCACGGTGCCCCACAGTAAGCCAAACATCGCGCCTCCGGCCAGCGTCATTACTGCCGCGCCGGGCAAAGACAGGGCCGTGACTAGAACATAAATCAGTGCATAAACAAAGGCAGCGGTAACCGGTTGCGCGGCAATGCGAGCTTCGATCGCGGCCTGGTGGGTTTTCAGTTCATGCAGTGTTAGATAATCATGATATCCGAAATAAAAAAAGGCGCCGATCAACAGCGCGATCACCGTTATCACTATCAACTTCTGGACTTTCATCGTGTAATTCCTGGTCGTTGCAAGGGTTGGAGTCTCCAAGAGGAGTGTTTGATAGTTGAGTCGGCTGTGACTGCAAGTTCCTTACAGCGAAACTGTCGAAACGGATACTTTCAGTGCATTCAGTGTCCGGCGTGTCATGTTGCGCCAGCACGACTCAATACGCGCAAGAGCTCGGCACCGACTGGTTTCGAGTCATTCGCCAGCGCCTCGCGCCGGTAGACGCCCGGCGTCTTCCCGAAGGTCCGCTTAAAGGCCTTGCCGAACGCCGGCACCGATTCGTAGCCGCAACGCTCGGCCACGCGTTCGATCGTCATGCCCGGTTCTCTCAACCAATGCGACGCGATCTGCATACGCCATTGACCGAGATATTCGATCGGCGATGCGCCGATGGACGCCGCGAATTTCTCTGAGAGCACGGTCTTCGATATGCCGGCACGGCGGCAAAACTCGGCGATGGTCCAGGGCTCCCAAGGTTGTTCGTGAATCAGGTTCAGGACGGTAGCTAATCGCCTGTCTTGCATCGCCGCAAACACGCCGTGATCAACGAGCCCGTTCTCGATGCAATGCCTCATTGCCAAGATGAATATGCTGTCGCACAGGCGTTCGACGACGGAACCGCTGCCGAATCGCGGCGCGGAGGCTTCCATGTCGATCAACTCGATCAAGCGAGTTAACGTATCACCGGCCTGGCTTCGTTTGATCACGATTTCCGGCGGTAAAGATCGCCATATCAAGGATTCGGGCATTCCCAATTCGATCTCACCGCACACGAATCCCGCCTCCCCGTCCGTCCAGGGCGTGAGTTGCGTATCGCTCATCGTGTCTGGCAAATGGTCCTTGCTGTAGGACAAAAAATGTTCGTCCGAATGCGGTAAAAACAGAATCAGGTCACCTTTTTCCAATAATAGCGGTGCGTCCCATTTCGAAGTATAAACCCAACCCTCGCCCTTGCTGAGCATATGAAAAAAAACGGATCGATCCGAATTGTGATCCATCAGCCAACGTCCGCACACGCCGCCGGAATAAATCAATTTTGCATGTAAATTCAAGCCGTTGACGAGCGAAGTCAACACATCCATAAAAGTCTCCCGAACGAACGAACAAAAACACCGGAATTCCGAGCATGGCATACACGGTGGCGATTGCTTACTCTGTAGGCATCGGTTTTGCAGTGCCATACCGAAATCGGCCGCTCAGCATTAACCGTATTGCTAACCGGCAAACGGTAAGTTAGCAGCCTGGTTTTTTAATCATTTTAATCCGGAGATCCCTAATGCCTTTATTCAAAATCCATTCAATCGAACAAGCGCCAGCCGAATCCCGGCCCTTATTGACCGGCGCGCACCAAAAATTCGGCTTTGTTCCGAATTTATTGAGCGAATTGGCGGAAGCGCCGGCAACGCTCGAAGCCTATCTGACGCTGAATTCGATCTTCGACAAAACTTCGCTAAGCCCGGTGGAGCGCCAGATCGTGTTGATCGCCGCCAGCATCGAAAATGACTGCACCTATTGCGTCGCCGCGCACTCGATCATGGCCAAGAATATGATCAAGGCCGACGCTCGAATCATCAATGCTTTACGCGAACAAAATCCCATCCCCGATGACAAACTGCAAACATTGGCAGAGTTTACCCGGAGCGTGGTCGAAAATCGCGGGTTTATCGACGAACAAGCCCTGAGCGCTTTTACCGCCGCGGGTTATTCGAACAGGCATGTTTTGGAAGTCATTCTCGGCGTTACGATGAAAACGCTCAGTAATTACGCTAATCATGTTATGGACACACCGCTCGATGACGAATTCAAAGCGGAGGAATGGTCGAAAGACAATTGAGAATACCGTATCGATATCATACAGGTACTGATTACAAAATCGACAAACCTAAATTCTGCAGCACCGTAGGGATGCTACGCCTACCTTATATCGGGTAAGTATTCAGTCCCCCTCAATCCCCCTTTTTCAAAGGCGGAGGCCAACAATTACGCCTGAATTGCGGTAATTTGCCAACGGGGTCTGAATACTTACTATATCGGCGCAGAGCTACACTTGAGAGCACGTTAAACTACGGGTAGGATTACTGTGGTACGCACAGCGTACCCTACAGTCTTCAAATTTCAAGATTGGTGTAGTATTAATTTCAACTATTAACGCGAACATAGCTATTTTTAAGGATTAACAGAACCCAATGAGCTCGGATAAGGGGAAAAATAATACGACGATTGAATATAGGGATCCGGCGATTTTCGAAAATGATGCTTCAACAAGATTATTGGAGCAATGAGAGGTACTTCGTAGTTCCGGTAACTATCGATCAATTCGCACAGTTCGGCTTTATCGTCGCGGCTGATGTCTTTTTTTAAATGTCCTTGAATATGTTGCAAAACATTGACGTGATTAGCTCGGGTCGGCATCGTCAACAACATGCTCATCAGCTGTAAAATATATTGATAGGCAATCTCGGTTAAATTATCTTTGTTCAGCCCAGCCAATAATTGCCCAAGATCCCGATAGTCGCCGTGACTCATGATGATTAATTTATGCCTCGCATGAAAATCTATCAAGGCACGGGCGCTAAGACCTTCTTTCAACAACCTTTGCCAGCGATACATAACATAAACCCGCTTGAAAAAAAGATCGCGTAAACAAGGATCTTGTAGCCGGATAGATTCTTCGATAGGTACCAACGGAAATCGATGCATGATTCTCAATGTTTCGATCGCCAAACCCTCAATAGCACCTCCCGTTTTTGTAACTGCTTGCTCCGGTCTTTTCATAATATAACCGCAGATTCCAGCCATCTTATCCGTGCCGGAATCGGAAATTGCCGAAGCTTCCTGAATAAGCAAGGACTTTTCTTCTTCGGCCGAAAACGGCTTCCATTCAAAAAAACTCTCGATCACTTCGCTAATCAAACTATCGCGATTAGCCACTTCTTTTTCTCCGGGTTGGTCAAGCAAACAACCACTGATGCCCAATGGGATTTTATTCATAGCAGTCGATACCTAATTGAATCATATTGGAAATTTTCGGTTTTAGCGGAAATATAATGAGTATGCTTCCTTGAGCCACTCGGTCGGGAACTGGGGTAATGAAAATTGCCTACTATTTACCGATTCATCATCAATAAGAGTGTTTTTCTATTCCATTGAGAGATGAATAAACCTCCTCCTGCGGGACAAGTTATTTAACCCGTTCCCAACACGTCTCGGAAGGGGTGACAAACCCATACGCTTCAAGCTAAAAATGGCCAATCCGCATCACGCTCTTTACCAAGCTCCAGCTTGGGAAAGACACCCTAGAAGCTCCCCTTCGACAAGGCTCTCCTGAG
>NPIE01008938.1_pt1 | contig 13223 bp, 11 predicted proteins | sample 8637661 | NCBI WGS metagenome assembly NPIE01 (sample SAMN07420842, study PRJNA396082) | bioreactor metagenome | isolation source: sample BA12 brine-fed electro-methanogenic bioreactor BA | place: Japan: Kochi | collected 2016-12-09 | reverse complement strand
CATCGTACTTCTTCCCGAGACCGATCGAGCCGCCGCAATCGCGATAGCCGAGAAAATGAGACAGGCCCTTGAATCTCTCATGGTACGTTTTCAGGAACGGTCGTTCAGGGTTACAGCCAGTTTCGGCGTAACCGGAGTAGCATCCCCGGAAAGCGCGACCCCCGAGATTCTTTTCGAACGTGTTGACCGGGCTCTTTACGAAGCGAAGGAAAAGGGACGCAACAGGGTCTGCGATGCGTGAACCTTTGCCCCTGAAGCAATTACATCAATGTTCAAGTCTTGCAATATTGCATTTATCTATTACAATGTAAGGTAAGAACCGAAAAAGGCAAAATCGTCGAAAGGCGATGACGCAAAACCGCGGGTCTAACGCTTATTAGCCATGACAGCCGGGTTGCCGAGTTTCAGAGGGTTTTTCCAGAAGCTTCCGGCCCCTTCCGGAGGCTTATTTTTTTGGGAGGTCCATTCTCATGCGCCCGATCACGGCAATCTTGACTCATGGCATTATCAGATCATCCTCGACAAAACCGTACAACGAGTCAAAGGCGTCTCCTTCCTGTGACAGGGACTATCCCTCTCGATTGATTCAACTCCTTAACAAACATTTGCGCGGTGTCTATCCTGCCCACCCGCTGCGAACCCACTTTGAAGGGAGAAGCAAACAATGCAGGACAAAGGTAAGGTAAAGATGGCCCCGGTGGTATCGGGGGAATACGTAAGGAAGCTCAGGATAAGCCTGGGTCTTACACAACTGCAGTTCGCCCGACTCATGGAGGTCAGCAACATCACCATTGCCAACTGGGAAAAAAACGGCCTGGACGGAACCAGGAGTTCCAGTTTCCCAAACTTCAAGTACCTGACCACGCTGTTGAAAAACTCCATGAGGCACCCGGAAATGCTGGAAGCCGAGAAACTAATAAGATATCTCCGGCTTGCGTCGGAACATGAACTGATGGCGTACTACATACCCTATATTGATCAAATGGAGACGGATTATTTAAACGTGATCAATTCCGGAAGTCTTACGGGGGTCCTCTTCGCCTTGCTCTTCGACAAGGAACTCGAGAAAAAGGGCTTGCCGGCCCCCGGTGACGCCGGGGCTGGCATCTCGGGACTAAAGGGTTTTCTCCAGACCGAGGATGAACCACTGCTCGAGGAGATAAGCCGCGAGGCCGCAAAGACAAAGACACCCGGAAAAAAACAGGGGAAAGGCGCCTGAGCGCCTTTCCCTTTTTCGTCAGTTACCGGGGGAGGGGCTGGCCATTTCCGCGAGAGTGGTTCGGGAGAGGTAATCCATAAAACGGCCTGTTATTTCCGGGATCATCTCCCCGAAAATACATTTCCCGAAAGGGCATTTTGCTTTGCCCAGCAGACAGGGCTCCAGCTTAGGCTCCCCCTCTATGGCAGAATAAATTTCCAGGAGAGTTATTTCTGCCGCCGGACGGGCCAGAATAAAACCACCGCCGGGTCCCCGAACCGATGTCACAAAGCCCTCCCGGGACAACCTCTGAAAAACCTTTGAAAGATGCGCCTCCGAAGAACCGGTCACGAGGGCCATTTCGCGGACGCTCAAGCGCCCCCCCTTCATGGCCAGAAGGCCCATTCCGTGGAGCGCCAGCGAGGCAGCCTCGGATATCTGGATTATGTTCTTCAATTTACACCTCGAAATCACAAATTTGCCCCTCTGGAGGGACTGTCCGGAAACAAAACAATAACCGATAAAGGTACCTTTATGCTTAATTATACAGCATGGCGGTTCTAGCGCTCCAGGATCGGAATAACCGGTATTTCGAGGTACTTTCTCAACTGCATCACGGGCATGCCTACCACGACCACGCCCGCTTCCTCGTCCACGTGGTAGTGTTTCCGGTCCTCGTCAAGATCGTGACCTATTACTGTGCCCGGCGGGATCTTGTTATGGGCGTCCACGATGACCTTCCTCAGCCTGCACCCTTCCCCTATCTCGACGCCCTGGCCGATGATGCTCTCTTCTATGATCGTCCCGGCTCTTATCAAAGTCTGTCTCGAAAGGACAGACCTGTGGACTACGGCGCCGAGGATCCTGCTCCCCTCTGCTCTCAGGGTCCCTATCTCAGAGCAGTTCTGACCACCCTCGGGGTAGGAGTAGGCGGGTGGGTCGGAGAAGGAAACCGTCCGGATCGGCCACCTCGGGTTGTAGAGGGTCATGTCCGAGTTGGGTCTGCACAGATCCATGTGCCCCTCCCAGTAAGCCTTTATTGTCCCGACATCCTTCCAGTACGGCCTGTCCCTGCCGGGAAGAACGTTTGTAGAGAAATCGTAGGCGTAGACAGAGCATTTCTCGTGAAGGACCGGGAGAACATCCTTTCCGAAATCGTGGCTGCTCTGCTCGTTCTGGGCGTCGTCAAGAACCGATTCTTCGAGGGCCTCCCTTTCGAAAATATAATTCCCCATCGAGACGTAGGTGTAGCCCGGCCTTCCGGGGATCTCCGGAGGATCTTTCGGCTTTTCGACAAACCCGATTATTTTCCCAGAGCCGTCAACATGGATGCACCCGAACTGCGAGGCCTCGGACCTGGGGACCACGTTGGCGGCGACGGTCACGTCGGCCTTCTTCTCCATGTGGTAGTCGAGCATCTGCTCGACATCCATCTTGTAGATGTGATCGGCCGCAAATATGCATATATGGTCGGCATCATAGAGAGTAACGAGATGGAGGTTCTGAAAGACCGCGTCGCATGTCCCCTGGTACCAATGCTCGCCGCGCCACATCTGGGCGGGGGCAAGGGTCACGAAATGGTCCCGGTCACGCATGGCTCCCCCGAACTGCCACCCTCTCTCGATATGTTCATTCAGGGACTGGCTCTTGAACTGAACGAGGACGTAAATAGAGAAGAGTCCGCTGTTGATGAGATTGGAGAGGGCAAAGTCTATGATCCTGTATTTTGCAGCGAAGGGCACTGCAGGCTTGGCCCTGTATTTGGTGAGTGGCATCAGCCGCTCCCCCTTGCCTCCCGCAAGCACCACCGCAAGGACTCTCCCGTGTTTGCCATAGATCATGTCTATCCCTCCCGTTTAATTGCAGATCCTTCGAGAACAAGAGATCGATAAAGGTTTACGTAGGCACGGGCAGAACTTTTCCACGAAAAATCCCCCTCCATGCAACGCTTTCTGATCGCCGACCACTGCCGGGGAGAGGAGAACCTGGCAATTGCCCTTGCTACCGCATCAGCCAGAGCATCGGAGTTGCTCTCTCCGAAGAGGAACCCTGTCCCCCCGGGCTGTTCTTCAACATCGGATATCGTGTCTGCAAGGCCCCCTGTTTTTCTCGCCACCGGAACGGTCCCGTAACGCATGGCAATCATCTGGGAGAGACCACAGGGCTCGAACAAGGAAGGCATGAGAAAGATGTCTCCCCCGGCGTAGGCAAGTCTGGCCAGTCCCTCATCAAAACCAGGCAGGAAGAAGACCCTGTCAGGTCTCGCCGCGGCTGCTTCCGAAAAAGCTTTCTCCAGGACCGGGTCCCCTGTACCGATCACCGCGAGGTGGCCCCCTCCCTCAAGGATCCTGTCGAGGCACTCAAGGACCAGGTCCATCCCCTTCTGCCTGACAAGCCTTCCCACCGAGACCATTACGGCTCCTTCTGAGGCTTCCCATCCGCATCTTTCAAATAGAGCATTCTTGCAGTTTTTTTTGCCCCTCATGTTACCCGGACCGAAGCGTGCCGGCAGAGCCGGATCTCTCAAGGGATCCCAGGAAATAGTATCGAGACCGTTGAGAACACCCTTTATCTTTTCCTTTCGATATTTCAGCACTCCCTCAAGACCCTCTCCAAAAGCTGGGGTCAATATTTCCCCGGCATAGGAGGGACTCACGGTGGTAATAAGATCAGCCGATGTTATCCCCCCTTTGAGGAGGTTGGCCTCCCCGAAATACTCCAGGCCATCCAGGCCATAAGCCCCGGGACCCATCCCCCACTCTTCCAGAACATCAATGGGAAGGCCCCCCTGGTGGGCCAGGTTGTGGATCGTAAGGAGAGTTGCCGGTTTTTTTGCGAGAAGGGAGTAGTACCTGTGCCATTTCAAAGCCGCGGGGATAATGCAGGATGCCCAGTCATGAACATGGATTATGTCAGGGCTCCACCCGTCAGTGAACACCGGTTCCAGCGCCGCAAGGGAGAGGAAGGCAAAAGGAAGAGCCGAGACTTTGTCCAGCATTGCAGGATATATGGAAGGGTTCTCGAAAAGCAGGGGGTGCTCGAGAAGGTAAACGGGGACCCCGTCAACTACGGTGCTACTCAGGGATCCGCACCAGGCCCTCCACTGCAAGGGCACACATACAGAAGACTTCCCGGGGTCAACGGGGCACCCAAGTTCTGCAAGTCGCCTCATTACCCCGGGCCAGGCCGGCGTAAGGACCCTTGCGTCCACGCCGTTTTCCCTCAAGGCAGAGGGCAGCGACCCCGCGACATCAGCAAGGCCCCCGATCTTGGATAGAGGCGCCATTTCCGGGGTTACATGGAGTACGGAGATACGGGAGCCCAGTGGAGTATCCGTCTGCATCGCCTCCCGGCTACAGGACCCTTGTATAAATGCTATTTTACTATCATTAAAAAATTTTTGCCAATTTACAGAAAATTTACAGCCGTGCCACTTCCAAAACTGCCAGAATCACGATGATCGCCACAGCCACTATCAGAACCACCTTGCGTTCCCCGGTCTTGAAGATCTCCGGGAGGGTGGCCTTTCCGTAGAAACCCCACTTGAGGACCCCCTCGTTCAGCCCGGGGTAAAGGGCCGCAAAGATCCCGGCACCCAACATGATCCCCGCGACTCCACCGAGAAGGGCATCCATGTAGCCGTTCCCTACGGCCCCCGCGATCGTTCCCGGACAGTAGCCTAAAAGGGCAAACCCGGCACCGAAGATCAGGCCGCCGATCACGTTCATCCCCAGAGAACCGGATTTAGGGTAAAGTTCCACCCAGCCCAGCCATTTCATCGTGTAGACCCCTGTCATACCTACAAGCACCGCGGTAAGCATTATTTTTACTACCGTAAAATCTCTCAGCAGAAGTTGCCCCGCTATAACATCGTATTTTGTGACACCGCCCTTCTGAAGCAGAAAACCAAAAACCAGGCCGAACAAAAAACCCTGTATCAGCTGGCTTGTCCGACTGCTCCAGGCACGTGACATGATCTGTGCTGACATCTGCTCATACCCCCCGTCAAAACCCGAAGAGGATCTTTGCCGTAACGATCCCGCCGATGAAGAAGCAGGCAGCCGAGATCCAGCTGGACAGGGCCAGCTGCATTGTCCCGCTTATACCGTGACCGCTGGTGCAGCCATCGGCCCATCTTGCCCCGAAACCGAGGAACACCCCACCCAGCAGGGAAGCCAGGATCCTCTTCACCGCTCCTGTACCGAACCTTGAGGCCCATAGGGCGGGCACCAATTGCAAGTTAAAATCACTGGACAGAAGAGCCGAAAAAAGGGACCCGAAAACTATCCCCGTAACAAGCATCCACTGCCAGTCGATGACAAGTTTCTCTTTCTGGTAATAGGGTTTGCTGTCGACGATCTCTCCGCGGATCATCTTCTCGACCATCCCGCTCGCTTTTGCGAAAGTCGTGGAACAGGCAAGAGGCTTTCGGGATATCAGAAAACTGAGCCAGCTCAGCACACCGATCGCGGCTCCAACAACGTAGGGCGACCAACGGATCTCCTTCAGATAATCCACTTCCTCTTCCCCCATTCTCTCAGGATATGTCCCAGTGTTTACTTACTTCCGAATATTTTGCAAAAAACCTGGAACCGTGGGGGTTCATACAGGCCCGGCATTCCTTGACGAACCCGGCAGCGCTGTAGCCGGACATGCCTCCGGCAAGGTTCATGACATGTCTGAACCCATGTTGCTTGAGAATACTCGCCCCGAGGCTCGAACGGTTGCCCGAGCTGCACATGACCACGACCGGTTTTTCCTTTTCCAACTCCGCATATCGGGTGCGGAGGTCAGAGACCTGGATGTTTACAGCGCCTTCAATGTGGCTGTCCTCGAACTCGAGGGGCGCCCTGACATCCAGAAGAATGAAGTTGGATTTTCCGTCGATCATTTCATGGAGATCCCCGGCGGAGATCGCCTCAATATGGCTTGACGGAAGCCCCTGGGCGGTCCAGTTCGCCATGCCGCCGTCGAGATACCCGACGATCCTGTCCACGCCGACCCTTCGGGCCCAGGTGTTGGCCATCTGGGCACTTTTGAAGTCATCCGCTACCAGCAGGATATCCTTGTCCAGGGGCATTACCCAACCCGCGAAGGTGGGGAAGTTGCCGTTCAGGTCCAGGTGCCATACCCCCTCGAGGTGCTGACCCGCAAAGGCAAAATAGCTCCTTGTGTCAAGAAGGACCGTGCCCGGGTCTTTCATCTTCTCGAGGAAACTCTTCGGATCCAGTTCCTCCATGACGGGAAGGGCTGATACCAGGGTTGGGCCGTGGCGGTTTATATCGCTACACCGGCTGAAATGGTCCGGAGCCGGGGGCATGTTCTCTGTCAGCGACCGTACGAAATCTTTTTTGTCTCCTATCTGCAGGGCAGGGTTGAACTTGCGCTCGTAACCTATGGTGCTGGTCCACTTTGCACCCATTGCCCTTCCGCAGAGAGAGCCCGCACCGTGGGCAGGATATATCTCCACGTGATCAGGCAGTTTAAGGAGTTTCTCGTGGAGACTGTGATAAAGTTTTCCCGCCAGTTCCTCCGCCATGTCGGGGAAAAGATCCGGCCTTCCGACATCACCCACGAAAAGAGTGTCCCCCACAAAGGCCCCAACGGGACTGTCTGACCTGGAAATATCGGTCACGACATAGGCGAGGTGCTCCGGAGTATGACCCGGGGTCTCCAGAACATCGAGGCGCATGTCCTCTATCTCCACCCTGTCTCCCCCGGACAGTGGAACGTGGTCGAAAGTGCACCCGGCCGACCTGGCCACATAGATCGAGGCTCCGGTTTTCTTTGCCAGGTCCATATGACCGGAGATAAAATCGGCGTGGAGATGAGTCTGAAGAATATGTGTTATTTCCACCCCCATCGAACGGGCTTCGCTGATGTAGATGTCCACATCCCTCTGGGGATCAATAACGGCACAGGTGTTCTTGCCCGCCAGAATGTAGGAACTGTGGGCGATCTTCCCTGTGAAGAAGTGTTTCAGAAGCATGATCCTTCCTCCTCTCCGATTTATAAATTTTGACCTTGAAAAACTCTCCGTGACTTCAATTTCAAATGAAAAGAACCAGAAATGCAGTAACGACGACAACGATAAAGACCAGCGTCATCCCCCCTCCGGCCTTGATATAATCAGCATTGGTGTACCCACCCGGCGACATAAGGAAGGCGTTGACCTGGTGGGTCGGCAAAAGAAATGAGTTTGCCACGCAGACGGCAGCAAGAAGCGCAAGGGGGCGGGGATCAACCCCACCGATCACTCCCATATTCATAACCAATGGTGCCAGAACCATAACAGCCCCCACGTTGGACATCAGCAGGGAGAAAACAGTTGAAAGCAACGCCACGGTAAGAACCAATACAACGGGGTGACCCCCCTGTACAAGGGTCATCAGTTTCTCCGCCAGCAGTGCAGCCGTGCCAGTTTTCTGCATTGCCGTGCCCAGGGGGATAAGCCCCCCCAAAAGGAAAACGACCTTCCAATCAATGGCATTGTAGGCTTCCTGGATCGATATTACACCGGCCAGCACCATAACAATGGCTCCGGAGAAAAAGGCCATCGATATCGGGGCCCCCGCCAACACCAGGGCTATTGATCCCAGGAAACATGCAAGGGCCACCCCGATCCTGCTCCGGTCCCTTCTCTCTGCGACGAAGGGCGTGGCCACGACAAAGCCCGCCTCCTCCCTGAGTGCCGTGATATTTTCCCAAAGGCCGTGTACTATGAGCGTATCGCCCGGATCGATCCTGTGATCAGAAAAGTCACCCCTGATCTCCTCACCCTTGCTAAAAAGCATTACGGGCTCGACGGCAAAGCGTTTTCGCAGAGAGAACTGCCGGATCGTCTTTGCGACCATCCCGGACCTGGGAGGTATTATCACCTCGGCAAATCCCGCTCTTCCTGGATCGTCAAGCCCCGCAAATCTTCGGGGTTCTTCTAGAGATACCAGTCCGTTGCTGGACGCAAAAGCTTTTACACTATCATGGCTTCCCAGAAGGGCCAGTTCCTGCCCCGCATGGAAAACGGAATCCCGCCATGGGGCATACTCGGTATCTATTCCTTCGGATATTCCCAGAATATTGACATTGTAAACGTCCCAGGCTCCCGACTTCTCCGTGGAGATACCAACAAGGGAACTTTCTTCGGGAATTCTATAGTGCCCGATATGATGAGGAAGATGAAATGCCTCGATGATCCTGTCCTGCACGGATAATGGGACCTCTCCCCACCCCCGGCCTGGAAGAACATACTTCCCGAAGATCATGAAATATCCGGTGCCCGCGATCAGAAGAATCACCCCGATAGGGGTAACGCTGAAGAAGGTATAGGGTTTGAGCCCGAAATCACGGATAAGGTCGTTGATGAGTATAAGAGGACCGGAGCCTATCATTGTGAGGGTCCCGCCAAGGATCGCCGCAAAACCCACAGGCATTATCAGGGACGACGGAGGTATCTTTTCTCTGCGGGAAATATCGAGTATTCCCGGAAGAAAAAGGGCTACCGCCCCTATGTTCTGAATAAAACCCGAAAGCACCCCGACCGAAAGGGACAATAGACCCGTAATCTTTCTACGGTCCGTTCCAACTTTCTTTATGACGGCCGAGGAAAAACGGCTCATAATACCAGTCCTCGCGATACCATGGCCCAGTATCATGACGGCCATCATTGCTATCACCGCATTACTTGAAAAACCGCTGAAGACCTCCCCGGGGGTCAGGATTCCCGTCCATCCGAGGGCAAGCATGCACAAGATAGCCACAATGTCGATCCTGAACACATCAAAAATCATGATGAACACCGTAACCATAAGTATCGTCAGAACAACAAGCATGGAACTGTCCATCATGTTCCGCTCCCCTTTTTATACCGGTCCTTTCCTGACATCCTTTCAGATACATTGTAATATCTCTCTGAAGAGTTGTCGCGCTTTCCCTTTTGTTCGGGTTTTCCGGAAAGGTTCGACATCCATCTCCGATGTTGAGAAAACCCGGGCACTCTTCCCAAAACCCTGGAATAATAATATCATCTATATAAATCTAGAAACTGCTATCCGGTTGTCGCAATAACATGGGGTTGTATCTGTACACCCCGTATCAGTCCGGGGTCAACCCGGACAATCTGGAGGTGCCATCGATGTATCCTTTTCTTCTGGTATTACTGATGGTCTTTCTTTACATGTCGCTTTTCTTCCTGATAGCGGTCGTACGGAAGGATAATTCCCTTGCCGATATTGCCTGGGGGGGCGGCTTTGTCCTTATAGCCTTTGTCACTTTCCTGATGTCCCCCGGATACGCGGAGGCCAGGCAGGTACTAGCGACTGGCCTTGTGACTCTCTGGGGCTTGAGGCTTGCTATCTATATCCACTTCCGGAACCTTGGCAGGGGAGAGGATTACCGCTACGCAAAGTGGCGAAAAGACTGGGGCAAGAATTTCCTTATCAGGAGTTTCCTTCAGGTCTTCATGCTCCAGGGAGCACTGATGATCCTGATCGCCTCATCGGTGATCTTCATCAATTTGAACCCCGACAGGGGGCTTACCCTTCTCGACGCTCTGGGACTGGCGATATGGTGCGTCGGGTTCTTCTTCGAATCCGTCGGTGATTACCAGCTCTTCCAGTTCAAGAAGGACCCCGGGAACAAGGGGAGGGTGATGCGTTACGGGCTGTGGAAGTATACACGGCACCCCAACTATTTTGGCGAAGCGACCATGTGGTGGGGGATCTTTCTGATGGCTCTCTCTCTCAAGGGAGGCCTCGTCGCGGTATTAAGCCCCCTGGCGATAACCTTCCTGCTTCTGAAGGTATCGGGCATACCGATGCTGGAGAAGAAGATGGCCGAAACCCAGGAGGGCTATAAAGAGTACATGAAGAACACCAGCCCCTTCTTTCCGTGGTTCCCGGGGAAACCTGCCGGCAGATGAACCCTGCTGTTTTTTCGTGGCCCTTTGCGTAAATTTGGCATGCAAGATCAACAGATGACAAGGAGATGGGAAAGTGAAAAACCAGGTATACGTTATCCTGCTGGTATTTGTTCCGGTCCTTCTTTTTTGTGCCGCTTTCCCGGTTCTGGCCGGAGAAGCTGTTCCCCCCTGTGATCTTTTCACAAAACCTGATGCCGAAGGTCTGTTCGGCTGCCCTGTTTCCGAGGGAGTCTTTCGTGTGGCGACCTCCCCTGCAGGAGGATCGTGCAGATACTCCTACGAAAAGGAGGGCAACGTTTACGGCATCACTGTCCGGGTGGCCGATACCGTTTCAATAACGGAGGAGGGCATCTACGACTCCGCAAAAGATGTCTTCGACAGGCAGGTTCGTACCCGCAAGGCAAGTGAAGAGGCTTCGAAAAAATTTATGGAGATCGAAAACCTCGGGGTCGGGGCTTTCTGGGAGGGGACTTCTCTCTGGATGCTTCTGGAGGATTCGCTGGTGATCATAAAGGTCAATTCTTTCCTCCCCGGTTCCTTCTCTGGCCAGGAGCAGATGGATTCGGCCCGGGAAGAGCAGGATCTGTCCTTTTCCCTGAAAGCAGCGGATATGATCCTCCAACGCCTGAACAAATGAGAAAGAAAGGGGACCTGAAAATGGCAAGGAACGTTGCGTTCGCGATTATAGCGTCGCTGCTGCTGGCAGTATCTCCTGTGACGGCCGCCACGGAGGTGCCTTTGGCCGATATGCCGGGATCACAGGATTGCGACCTGCTCGGCCGTTTCGAGGGGTCTGTTATTGTTTCCTTCGAGAAAATGGACTTCAACGAATTCACGGCTCCCCTCTCCCCGCTGGAACCCGTCAAGGACAAAAGGGATCCCCATAACAATATCCTGTTCGAACCCGCGGAAAAAATGACCCTCGAAGGGGAGCACTGGCGCATAGTCTATCTAATACCGGAAGGAGCCTCCCCCCTGGAAGTTATCAGGAACTACCAGCAGGAGATCCTTGAAGCGGGGGGCAAGACCCTTTTCGAATGCAAGGGTGCCGAATGCGGCGGCGACCCAAACAGGGGGAGCAGCGGGGGAGGCGGTGACATGAGCCTCGCCATGTACCTCCGTCCCGACAAAGGCATCAAAGACATCGAATTTTCACCCGGTTCCTGTGCCCAGAGGGAAAGGATCACAGACCAGAGATACCTGGCAGCGACCCTCCCCGAAGGGGAGCTTGTCTCGGTCCTTACATACAGCATCAACCCGGGAAACGCATGCAAGCTTTTTCGGGACCGGACGGCAGCGGCCGTGGATATAGTTATTCCCAAGAAGAGGGAACAGAAAATGGTGACGGTGAAGGCCGAGGAGATGGCAACCCAGATATCCAGCACCGGCAGCATTGCCCTTTACGGCATTTTCTTTGATACCAACAAGTGGGACATCAAACAGGAGTCGGAACCGACCCTCGAGGAGATCGCGAAATTCCTCAAGAACAACCCTTCCATCTCGATCCTGGTAGTGGGTCACACCGATAACGTGGGGACCTTCGATTTCAACATGGAACTTTCCAGAAAAAGGGCTGCATCAGTTGTCTCTGCCCTTGCAGGAAAGTTCGGCATCGACAGTAAACGGCTTTTCCCGGTGGGAGTCTCCTTTGCAGCCCCTGTGGCTTCCAACAGCACCGAAGAGGGAAGGGCAAAGAACCGCCGGGTCGAACTGGTGGAAAACTGACGGACGCACAGGAAGGGCTCCTTCAGGGAGCCCTTCCCCGGACGGAACCCCTTTGAACCCCCCTGGTGATTAAAAAATCGAGGCGAGACATGGATCCAGGGACTCCATCGCACCCTTCCTTTTGGGAACATGGCAGTCGCCTATTATACTTGTCACGTGTCGGGTTTAAGGACCAGATCTTAATAAAGGAGTGATGTGCTTGTTCGCTCTTTTGAACCCTTATTCGATCGTTGAAATTCTATCGGTGGTCCTGTCAGGCATCGTTATTGCCACCGTTTTTTTGATGTTTCGGAGCACCCGTTCCGGTGCGGCAGATATGGAAAGTGACCTGTCCCTCATAGTCAACGGGCAACTCAACATGAACGTCAGGAAACCCGGGGTCAAATCCCTTACGGGCATGGCGGATCTTGTTAACCATTTCCTGGACAGGATAAGGAAGATGATAGGCAAATTTACCACCCTCTCCGAGAAGACCACCAGGGAGTCTCATTTCCTCAAAAAGCAGGCCGAGGATCTTCGAATAACCTCCGGAGAGATAGCGTCCACGGTCATGAATATATCTGAGGCGGTGAACAGCCAGGCAGAGTCCACGGCGGAGGTACAGGGTAGTCTGGAGGCCTTCGCGGCGGGAGCCGGGAAGATCCACGAGAACGCTCTCGAGGCTCTGGAAGAGGCGAAGAATTCTGGCCATGTTGTCGAGGAGAGTTTCAGTTCCTTCAAGGAGGCCTTCGGCAAGATAGAGGAGATCAAGACCTACAACGAGAAGCTTCTTGAGGACATTACGGGGCTGAACGATACCATAAGGCAGATAAGCGAGATAACCGAGGCTGTGGAGGCCATATCTTCCCAGACTCATCTTCTGGCCCTCAATGCCTCAATAGAGGCGGCAAGGGCGGGGGATGCCGGCAAGGGTTTTGCCGTGGTCGCCTCGGAGGTGGGCAAACTGGCTGACGACTCCTCCGCTTTCGCCAAGAAGATCAGGTCCCTCGTGGACAACACGGTGAACTCCATAAAGGGCCTTTCCGCCAGCATCAGCATGGAGACCGACCTGGTGTCCGGGAACGTGGCCGTGGCCACCCGGTCCCTGGGAAGGTCCGATGACATCAACCGGGCAGCGGAGAAGAACATGAGGGCCGCAGAGACAATAGTGGCACTGGCGGGCGAACAGAAGTCCGCTATAGAATCCATAACGAAGGCCATCGAGAACATCAACGACGCCACACAGCAGAACGCGGCTGTGGTCGAAGAGATAACGGCCTCCACGCAGGAACAGCTTTCGATCATAGAGACGGTGTACGACTCTGCCTCCAGCCTTAGTGCCTCTATCGAGGACAGCAACGAGGTCATTGCCGATTTCATGAAAGGCTTCAGGATTACCGACGA
>NPIE01007249.1_pt1 | contig 13229 bp, 27 predicted proteins | sample 8637661 | NCBI WGS metagenome assembly NPIE01 (sample SAMN07420842, study PRJNA396082) | bioreactor metagenome | isolation source: sample BA12 brine-fed electro-methanogenic bioreactor BA | place: Japan: Kochi | collected 2016-12-09 | reverse complement strand
CGGAGTGAGTGTCCACGCCAGGATGAACAAGGAAGCAATGGCGCTCAGTATGAACACGATCAACACTCCATATTCCTCGATAAAGTACACGATTAACCCTACATATTTCTTGGTAAACGTGCTCATGGTCAAACCTCCACAGAGTTAGTTAGTGTCTAATTTTTGAGATATTGTTGATTGTTTGCAATGTGTGCCAGTTATGGAGTTCTGGGGTCACTGGGGACAAAACCCCAAAACTGGTTATGGGGTTTCGGGGTTTTGTCTTTTTGTACCCCGAAACTGTATAGAATTGAGAAGGTCATGGTCCTTTTCCTATTTCACAAAACGGACGATGAGAGTCGTGATGAGGACGCCCGCGATCACTCCGATAGCCGGGTAAATGATGGGGACTCCGGCAGCGTAGGGGATGAGCGCCAGCAGCCCGGTCCCGAGCACCATGTACGCAAGGAAGAAAACGAAGGTTCGAGTATCGTCTTTCATTTTTATCACTCCCCGATTACCACGCATTCCTGAATTTTTCCATTGGCACGGTCTTTCATGGGTAGAATACCTCCATCTCCCCAGCCGTGGTAAGTCCGAATCTATCACAGTTGAAGTTAGGACACATACCAGACCTCTCACTTGGGTAATTTCTGTCCATGAGAGGCTCACCACATGCGGGGCAAACACACTCAAAATAGCTGCAACACTTCAAGGCGATTTGTTCATCCTCATGCTCCATACGACAAATGGGGCAAATATATACATCAATTCTGCGTACCTTGGGGCGGCAGCACTCTTCAGCAGCCTCTCGAAATTGATGTATGCTCAAACAAACGTCACATACCCAACGGACCACTTTCTCTATGATGATCGTTTCTCTCACCATGACTAAACCTCCACAGTGTAGGTCTTATCATCGTCATCAATCTTGACGATGCGGTAAGGTAGACCATTGCGTCCTAACCAGAATCCCAGCGCAAAGCAGAAAGCAGGTACAAAGAACAAACCACCAAAGCATAACCAACCTGTGAACTCCATAGATTCCCCCTTTGGTATTGGATATTGGATATTGGACACAGTTTTTCGGGGACGGATACCCCTATACCTCTGACACTAGCTCGATTCTGCGTGGTTCTTTTCCTCCATCGGGAGGATTTATAATATAAGTTTGTCCTTCTAATTCTATGAGCTCCCCATCGTAGGCGCTCAGACTTTTCAGGTAATGGTGTGTGACCTTGCCCCCGAGCGCTTGGTAGAGGGGCTGGCGGGCCAGCGATCCGCCCATGTTCTCCAGGGCAAACTTGAAGATCTCTTCCGGCGTCATGGCCTGCTCTTTGGTATCGACCTCCCCGGCCTTGACCCGTGCGATCACACTCTTGATCTGCCCGGGTGTGATGAGCGGGGCCTGAATCTCGTAGCGGTCCAGTCCCCGCTTGTAGATAAATCGTCCCAGCGGCGTGGTGTCGTCAAATCTGGCGGCCTCGGTGGTGTCCAGGATGGTGCGACTACTCGCTTGATCTGTCATGCGGAACGCTAGCCGACCGTCCATATTGGCCTTGATCAGACCAGTCACCACCGCGACTTCCGGGCGCTGGGTGGCAAGGACAATGTGAACGCCAGGGGCACGGCCTCGGGCGCTCAGGTCAGCGAGCAGCGGTTCAGCGTCGCCCTTCAGCGACTTATCAAGCATGACGTTAGCCAGCTCATCGATGATGAGCAGCATACGGGGTAGCTTCTGCCGGTGGGTGTAATTCCAGGCAGCGATGTTCTGCACTTTCCCCCGGCGGAACTTCTCAAGACGTTTCTCTACCGTCTCGTAGAGCAATTCCAGGGCAGGGATTACTTTCTCTTTCTCGTAGATGATCCCATCCTCTACCAGATGGGGCACTCCCTCGTAGAACTGGGCTTCTGCCCCCCCCTTGAGATCTATAAAGATCAAGTGTAGCTGGTCGGGGCTGTTGTGCATAAGCAGCGAGCAGGTCCAGACGTGTAGCAGCGTGGTCTTGCCTGCTCCCGTCGCCCCCCCGACCAGGGCATGGGGCATGTTAGCCAGCGAGCGATAGACCAGCTTCCGATTTTCGCCTACCCCCATGGGGACCAATAGGGGCTTAGATGTATGCTCTGGCCAGTGATTAATCACATCGGACCATGTTAGCTTACGCGGGATTCCCCACGCGCCTACTTCGCGTTCTACGATTAGCCATGCGCCTGAGTCCGTTCCCTTTCGAAAACGTATCGGACGGCGGCAAGTTACCGTTAGATCGTCTAGAATCTCGTCTTTGCAAAGATCGGATAACGAGATCCCCCTGGGCAGCCGCAGCGTATCGATTTCTAGGTAAATCGCCTCAGGTGTGGTTACCGCTCTGTTGAATTTGACACTTTGTAATCCGTGCTTCTTTTCGCTGGTCTTGTAGCGATAGCACACCCCAAGACGATCTAGCTTGCGGATAATTAGCCCAGCATAACCGCGAGCCTCCTTCGCGAGTTGTGCTTTGATCTTGCTTTCCGGATCACTCTTCGGGAATAGAGATAACAGGTTCATCGGGTTCAACCTCAATCTGGGTAACGGGATAGCGAAATACATCATGAATATGCAAGGCTTCGTTGGTTGTTTTTTCCAATGCAAATGCAATTCGGTGTCGGAGTAGAAAAGCATCCCTGGGTCTACCTAAAATTTTCCGTAACATAGCCGGGTTAATGTCGTTAGACACGGTAACGGTAATAGTGAATTTCATAAACTTCTCCCTTCCAGGAACGTCAGGATGATAGATAAGGCTTGATCGGACAGCGGTTCCGTTTGGTAACAAGGATCAGGTGTGCCTTGAATATGATTGCGCGCATTACGTTCGTAGCGCGCCTCTGTAACCAGATCAGCTAGGTCTAGATCGACATTGACGATGTCGCGAAAATCTTGCTCGGGGACTTCTCCCTTTCGGGCCTGAGCGATGGCGTATCCAGCCGGGTTTTTTATTCCCGATTGGGTATACGCGTACAGTATCCAGCTTGCGACGTTCAAAGCCGTGCCGTTAAGATCATCAGGATTTAGATTTTCATGACTTAGTAGGGATGCAGCAGCAGCAGGCAGTTGCTTTGTTGCTTGTTGTTGTTGTCCAGTTTTGTTCTTGGGTCTTGTTATATTCGTTTTATTCTTGGGTGTTGTTCTTGGGTGTTGTTCTGTAGCTGCTGGGCAACCTAGGTCATCTGCTGAGATACCTACCTGGGTATCTGAGATACCTACCCCTGGGCTTTCCAGATTCCTACCCTGGGTATCTGAGATACCTACCCCTGGGCTTTCCAGATTCCTACCCTGGGTATCTGAACTACCTACGATGGGTAGCAGGGTATAGATGTTAGAACGCCAGCAGCGGCTTACCGGATCATAGCGGTGAGAAACTGCGATAATCCCCCGCTCAACTAATTTCTTAATCCCGGCGTTGACTCCGTAGCGACTCAGTCCCGTGAGTCGCTGAATGTCAGCTTTGCCGGGCCAAGCCTTGCCTTGCTCATTTGCCCGGCGGGCCAGGGCATTGTAGACGGCAATTCCCGTAGCTCCTAGATCTGCTCCGTATTCATCGAGAAAGTCGTTGTCAATCCAGTAGAAGCGGCGGTTACGAATGTCCCGTACTTTATCCATGCTAAACCTCTTCCAGAATGCGATAATCCGCGGGCTGCCCCGGAAATTCTTGATGATAGTCAATCATGCCCCACTCCCTAAGGTCGGATAGTGCGCGCTGGACCGTGGCGATACTCCATCCGGTGCAGTGTGAGATTCCCATGATCGAGGGGCGGCGCCCAGCGGAAAGAATCTCACGGAGCTTCTGGTAGACGTCCTTGCGACTACCTTTCAGGGTTTCGTGCATGTAATACCTCCACCAGGCTAGGGTCATGTGGTCCCTCCATGGTTTACTTCTTGTTGTTCTCGTCTTTCATACTTCGATACATAGCGTATATTAAACTCACAGCTAGAGCGAAGGCGAACATAGGCGAAAAGGCGGCGGTCACTGCGTCAAACACCTGCACATTCATGGCGTCCTCCACACTTCACAGGGGTAGGCCAAGCGTTGGCGATCCCAGTGAGATCTATACCCGTCTATGTCTATATAGCGTTCGCAGCGTGGCGGGGCAATGATCTTGACCAGGAACCACCCCGCAAGGGTGTACCAGTCTTCCGGCAGGGCTTCACATTCGGGGATCACAGTCACGACGCGAACCGTTGACCCAACCGGATGGGAAAGCCAGAAGTCTGTATCCATGTTCCACTGCTGCCCGTTGATTGCGACGCGGGGCGCTCCATCCCCACCCAGAAGCCCAGCATCTGCCCGCCAGGAATGGGTAACGGTTTGCTCTGTTACGCGGGTGATGTTGCAATGCTCCGTTGCCCATGCTGAAGCCACGCTCATGGGTACGATACCCCCGAAGAGAAGCAAGAAGATTGACGCTCCGACTTGCAAGACTTCAAGAAAGCGTTTCATGGTTCCCTCCGTAGACGTGGTTTTCCAGATTCAGGATCCTCTCTGCCAGACCGTAGATTCTAGCGTGGAACTCTTCCCATGCCTGATACTTGGCGCTCAGGTCGCGGGTCTCTCTGATCAAGGCGTGCAGAATGGAGAGGTTGATAAACGACAGCAGGAATGACAGAATTACAATGACAGGGGCGGCTTGCTCGAATGTGATCATGGCCCTACCTCCCCCCTCACGTAGCCTTCTACGAGGTTCCCGTCATCATCTGTGACATACCCCTCGTCAAGGACAGCGCTGGGGATCGGCCCGGCTTTAACGGAAGTCGCACTCCGTATGATCTCACCGGGATGCTCCCCGTATTTGCATAGGAAGTCGATAACGATCTGACCGTCATCCAGTTTGTGATCGTATTGCTCGTAGGGAGCTTCGAGGTCGTCGATCCAACCTTCGAGGTTGGCGATCTGGTCCTCGAGGTGCTGGATGTGGGCAATGAGGTAGTTAATTGCATGCCAAAAATTCTTCACATCGTCCTTTTCTCGTTGGTGGTGATATAGTCTTGGATCGTGGCGGGATATTACTTTTTCAAGAGAGCGGCGTGCCTTATCAAGATTCGTTTCCATCGGTTCCCCCTTGTTGTGTGTATCAATTTGATAACCTATTCTCATTATACGGAAATCCCTCCAGATGTCAATACCTGTTAGTGTTTAAATACTTTTCAAGACATAGCCTAACGACTGCCCCGGCTTTAGGTTTCGCATCTCCATAACTAGCTTGACAAAGAATACATCTGCTTCATTCAATAAGACGCGGTTTTTCTCTTTCCCTACCCGGCGGATATATCCAGATCGATACCAGCGGCTCAGACTACTGCTAGGTATTCCGTAGAGACGGGACGCCCTCGAAAGATGGATAGGGCGCCCCTCCATCTCTGCTATATCCTCCTGGGTATCGCCCAGAAGCCTTTCTACGCGTTTTACATCGTCTAAGGGTATTAAGATATGCCCTTTCAGGTTTTGGGCCTTCTGGAGCAATCCCAGGGCTATTAGACGGCTTAGTAGATCTTTACTCACACCGGTTATCTTTACCGCTTCGTCTATGGTGACCATCGTTGCAACATTCATTATTGCCTCCTATATATATTATGTAAAGCGGCGCATATCAGAATGATATTGCTTGTGGAGGGGCTTTATTGCTATGATATATGCATGTTAGGCAAGTCGATGATCATCCTGGTGGCTTTTCTCGTTTTGGCGGTTCCGGTTCCGGCAGCCGCTCAGGACCCTACGCCTGCACCGGAGGTGATTCCCCTGGAGGTGGAGGGTGAATCGGGGATATTCTATGTCGTGCCGTCCGTGACGTATGGAGAGGGCGGCGTTATCGTCGGCTTGTTCTTCGTTTCCGGATTGTTGCTCGCCCAGATTGGCTTGGAGGTAGTGCGGTGGCTCAGGGAATAATTTACTCGCTGGCTGGGTTTACGATTGGCCTGATTTCGCTGACCGTGGGGGCAGGGTTTGCCTCCCTGCTGCGGAGATTGCGATGAACGAAGCAATCTGGTATGTCATCCAGGATGCTGTTGTTCTTACCACGGCGGCGATGATCTCAACCTACGCGTTCTTGACCATCTTTCAAGTCATCTTCGGGGGCCAACGTAACGACTTTTGGGCCGCTTGGCATCGTAATAAAGGTTCTGGAGGTGTGGGCAAGCTAGACAACGCAGATCGATTAGAGTAATTAATCCTATCAAATCAAATTAGGCCCATGGAGGGGGCCAATACATGACTATTTCGATGAGTGTCGCCAGCATCTTCACCCACGCGGAGAGCATCATCAACGCGCTCATGCCCGTCGTCTATGTGGTGGGGGGCATCGGCCTCGGCTTTGTTGTCGTCAACCGGATCATCGGCGCGCTGCGCTAACCCGGTTAAGAATCAATCACTACTTGAAAGGAGATACATGAACATCACGCTCGACACAGCGCAGATTTTCACCCACGCGGAGAGCATCATCAACGCGCTCATGCCCGTCGTCTATGTGGTGGGGGGCATCGGCCTCGGCTTCGTCGTCGTCAATCGCATTATCTCGGCTCTTCGGTAATCGCGGAAGGGTGGCCGCATGCACGGGGGGACGTTTGCCCGGCTTGATTCCGGGGCAGCGTCCCCTCGTAATTACAAGGCGCTGGTCGGTAGTATCATCTTGGCCGGGTATCTGCTATTATTTTTCTTGGGGATTGGACCCATTCTCGGTCCGCTTGTGGAGCTTGAGCTCCGGATCCGCAAGATCCCCACAACCACCAACACGGTCATTATCACGCGGGAAAATTATCTAGAATTTGAGATAGACAAGATCAGGGGGAACTGATGAAACGTCTAACAGTATCGGTACTTATCGCGCTGCTGGCCCTGGGGGGGCTGGCGCTCTTGGCGTGGGAGCCGGTGATAGTCGCGGCTCAGGAGCCTATTTCGGTGCGGTACGGCAGTACCACGGGAACCCTCATTCCAGAAGGGGAGTGGCATCATACCAGCAGCACAGGAGATTCCAGCTTATCGTCGCAGTACTACATCCTAGGCGGGCCTGGGAATATTTATATCGAATTTTCTATATCAGGCGCGGGATCAACGAGCAGCGGATTTTTCAATTCAAATCCTGGGGCCTATATCGATTTTGGATACCAGACGGCCTACCCCGGGCACATAATTACGTATGTGAATGTGTCCGGGGTTTCTGTTGGTACAGGATACAACATCGGGCCATTTACGGTTGACGAAGTTAACGAGAAATTTTTATGCGGCGCATCAAAATCTAACGGCATTACGGCCTACGAATGCACAGCCAGCGGTTCGGGTATCGTTGCGTTTTCATATCTAAACAATGGCTTTAAATCTTTGACTCTGCGCGTGGCAGACTCCGCATACTTCAACACGGAGTACGGTAACATAGCATTTCGGTGGTTCCTGGAGGAACCGGATAACTTCTGCCCCGATGGGACCGAAGCCTTAAGCGGCGATCCGGTTGATATTCCCATTGGCTACTCGTGGCAACTGAGCACAACCACGGCCTTGGATTCGTGGGCGGTGCGGTATCTGATCACTCGTACCTCTGAGATTGCCCCTTCATACGTGCATGGGAGGGCATATGCGGGGCCGGTATCCGTTGTCGACTTTAATCAATATGCGGTTCCCGTGACTGTGACGGTTCCACTTTCCTATGGGGTTCCCGGACCGAATGTAAACCTGAGGGTAGATAATACGGGATCTGCAGGAGCGGATTCCGACTTTACGTTGCTATCGGCGTGCATCATCCCCGCTCAAGAAAGCCCCTACTGCCCCAATGGTATCGAGCTGGTCCCGCAATCGGAACCGCTTGATGTTCTGGAGCGATGGTCTACCGTGGTTGACACGGGCTTTGATTTTATGAACGTCACGGCGCATATTGGCACCGGGGGAGGGCTGCCCAGCGCATACTTTAATGCCAACAACGAACAATGGGTTATGTATACGAACCCACCAGCGGGGGACGTGATCTCCTGGACCATCCCCACCCCACCGGCGCAAGCTATCTTTGGGCCAGATCTGAGCGTGAGCTTGACCAATGGCGGACCGAGCGAATTTGATTTACTCTCGGTTTGTGTGGAAGAAGTCGAGGTACTCTTAGCCCCGGCGCAGTGCAATCTATACAACCATGATCTACTAACCAATACGCTAGGCTTTGACGGAGCGGCGGGCACCTTCACGTGGGTGCCCGAGGGCAACGGGGCCGGTGAACTGGCATTATCAGGAATCCCCGATTTTGCCCTGGTGCATCAGGACTTTGTAGATTATGGCTATGACCCTTTAGATGGTCCCTACCGGGTCATGGCGCGCGTTCGCGGCGTGCTCTCTGACACGACGATATCCCTGTATCTTCAAGACGAGACACTTAATAACTACTACGAGGTTTACACAACCACAGTAGGAACCGAATTTACGACGATTCAGGCGGATTTCTACGCGCTGGATGCAACACGCTTTCAGGCTCAGACATCGTATGGAGACGCGGTCTTCGACTGGTTTTGCATCCTGCCTCTTTCAGGGATTGACGGCGGGAACTGGTTGCCCCGGGTCCCGGCGTGTATTTTTCCGGACTTTTCAGATCATCCAGAATTCAGCATTACAGATCTTCTTTTTGCGGATCCATCGTCTAACTGGTTCTGGTGGCTGGCGACGAAGCTGGGAGAGCTGGCTGAATGGGTCGTTTGCATGTTCGAGCGAGCGATTCTGCTGGCCACGCGCATGATCTTAGATCTCATTCGGCGGATGGGGATCTCGATACCAAACCTGGACGATCTCAATCTTGCAGGCTTCTTTCAATGGCTTAGCGAAACGATTCGGGCCATTATTCTGTGGCTCGTAGAATCGTGGAGCAATATCCTGCAATCGTTGCTTTTTTCCGGGTCGAACTTCGGGGAATGGCTGCGTAACCAGCTGGTAACGTTCGCTGAGTGGCTATGGTATGACATCCTGTTGGCAATCATCAGCTGGTTTATGGATCAAGCCGTCGCGGCGGGCCTGATCGGCGAGGATGCGGTAGACCGTATCCTCTGGATGTTTCGCAATGGAGATATTTGGATGCAAGCCGTTGCAGACGAAGTTATATTTGAGATTCAATCGGCGGGGATGCTCTTCTCTGATATTGTGACTATCTTCTCGGTTCTCCTGGAGGGCTTAAGCTCTGGCCTCCAGGGGGACGACGTTCTCGATATGGGGGAGGATCTCGGGGGCTTCGCGGCTTATCTCTGGCGCGGGGTCCAATTCATCAATGAGATCGTAGCAGCTACACCCTTAGCAGGCCTCAACGTAGTAGCGCTGGGGATTATCACATGGGGGCTAGGAACATGGACCGTTCACAGATTCGGCAAAATGCTCCAAAAGCTGCACTGATCGTCGTGCTGGGGATGCTCTTGGCGACTCCAGCGAGCGCGGCTCCTAATCCTGGGGTCGACGTGGCACCCTTGCCGCTTCCGGTCCCTTATCTGGGGTCTCCAGTGGCGGTACAGGCTTTACAGGTGGCAGACATCCCAAGTCTCAGCCGGCAAAATCTGCCACAGGTGAGCGGCTTGCCCAGCCGCTTAGGGGCTATCAGTGCAGCAGCGAATCTCAGTAATGATATGCTCTCGCGAGCGGAAGCGCGGCTGGATAGTACGTTGATTTCTGCATCGGCCCAGATCGATCTTAGCCGCTCTCTGGTCGCAGATCTACGCGCGCGCTTGGGTTCTCCTACGTCCTCTGTCATTGCGCAAGCCCGAGATGCGGGGGGGAATATGATCAGCTATACCGCCTATGATGCGGCGGTAGAGATGCGGGATAGCATCTATACCAGCACGGCATATCTGCGGGGCCTCTCCAATCTGGGCGGCGTGGGCTTGAACCTGACTTTCATCATCATTGGGATGGCGTGGATCGCGCTAGTCAACTTTTTAGATCTCGTTTTACAGATCTCTGTTACCCTGGTAAAGTTTATAGCACGCTTGTTCCTGCTGATATGGCTAATTCTGAAATTAATTATCGCGGTGGCCCAAGTAATAGCGGACTGGATCAATATCCTGACGGGGCCACTCACATGATTGGGGTATGGCTTGCGATATTGGTGTCGGTGTTCGCAGTCGCGGCCCCCGTCCAGGCGCAGGAACCAACATGCTTTTTGGATGGTCCTTTCGAGATCTCGACATTTACATATAGGGAAGTTTTTTTTCAGGTAGAAACCTGGGATACCAGCTTCTACCGAGTATGCGTAGCGTCGGGAAATGTCGGAATTACAGCGCAAGGTGGGCAAAGCTCAACCGGCTATGTAAAGGCCGGTGAATGTCACGATATGTACTGGCCCTGGGGAGAACAGGATTGGGAGGAATGGGGGGCGCTCAACTTTAACTTTTCACTGGATCCTCAAGATACGGTAATTTACGAAGAGGGCTTTTGCTACGATACCCCCCCGCCCACCCCAACGCCCACGCCCACGCCCACCCCAATGCCCACGCCCACGCCCGTAGCTGGCTCTGAGATCCCTGTCGTTTGGCATGATGCGGGATGCATTCAAGCGCAGGTTGCAAGCTGCGCTGCTAACACGGTCACGCCTCGGCTCTATGCCAACGGTTTATATATCAATTTATGCCAGGATGCGGAGGGGGCGATCTTTACCGCACGTCCCTACTTGTCGGACACAATCACATTAGTCGATACTGCGCCCTTTACCCTAACGAATCTTTCCATCGTCTGTACGGAGTATCTATCAGGCGCGCACCCCCTACCCACCCCGACCCTCAGCCTCATGGTAGCCGAAGAGATCACGCTGACAGCCGAACAAGAAGCAGTGTTAGCGGGCAGCGGCGGCTATCTGGGGATCGACTTCGGCGGTTCCCTGTCCAATCCGAATAGCCCCATCAATCGCTGGCTGGGCCACGGGACCGACTTTGTAAACATAGTGAATACTGGCAATATCCTATACGTAATCGGCGCGGTAGCTGCGGCGGGGGCCGTGCTGGCCTGGGCTATCGGCATCGTTAAGAATCCTGAGAGGTTTTAATGGGCAGGCTTAAAGTACAGTATGCGGAACCGGGGACGGATCCCACGCGGCAACCCAGCGAAGCCCCATCCGTAGGCCTCGGGGCGGCAATCAAGGATAACTGGCTTTTGCTGGTGGGGATCTGCGGCTTGCTGATCTTTGCCCCTCGGATGCTCAATCGGGGCAAAGATCCGGAGATCCAAGCCTCCCCCACCCCCACGGCGGAGATTATCGCGGTAGATGCGTCCCCGATCGGTGACGATCCATTTGGCGAATGGTGCGAAGGTCCGCACGGGATCTTTGCGCCCCCGGGCGAGTATTACATTGGATCAGATTACAAAGTATGTCGGAGGGGCAGCTGGTATGTCGTTAACCTGGGGACAGCAGAAACAACCGAATAAACGCTTCCGGCGGCGGCCTCGGTGGAACTCTGAGAAGCGAAAAGAGATCCCCCGAGCGGTAACACGGCGGGGGGCTTATACCCAAGCGGGGTTAAAGCGGCGTGAGGAAAAGATGGAGAAAACGGCGGGTTTCTTTGTCAGGATTAACAACTTTGTCAATCGGATTATTAACAAGCGGCGGGGCAGGTTCTACCCCCCGCCTACGGACTGCAAGTACCGCATAGATACGGGAGTATAAAATGTCTGACTGGGTAGTCATGGCCTTTATCAAGATACTGCTCTGGATCACGCGCTCGGATTACTTCGCTTGTCGGAATTGTGAATTGCCTACCTTCCCTACCGAGATCCAGGGCTTCCTGCAGCGGGGATGTGAGGACTGTGGATCTGTTAAGCTCAAGCTAATCAAGGCTTGACTTGAGATAGAGCAGGCTCCCGGCGCGCTTCTGGTTCCCCCTGGGCGCTCCGGGGGCCTGCTCTGTGATTAGTTACCTGCCCTCTCTATCTTCAGGGGGATATACTCACAGATCATGATCTCGTTTCCGTAGGCATCATTGAAAACGTCGTCGTAGATCTTCACGGCGTCCTCCCATTCCTGGGCTTCGCCCCGTATCCTATACCCTTCATATAGCCCTAGGTTCTCGATGATGAGGTATCGCTTATGTGTTGGCATGATTACACAAACCACGATCCAATCCAGTACAAGGCCACGCAAGCCAGGGCTGTTACCGCCAAGAGAAGAGCCACTGTGATTAGTCCGGATAGCATCTGGGCCAAACCAAAATGCTGTATGCTCATGACTGCGATTGTGAGCGGCATCCCCAGACTAAAGACGATGAATGCCCCAACCATGAAGCGCCTACCGTGTTTATCCATCGATCACCTCATGTAGCGGTCTGTCTGAAAGTCCCAGGCAGATACCGTCAACTATTGAATCAAAGATCATCTTGTATCCGTAACGTTCCCCCGGCTTCCTGCAGGACCGGTGATTACACTCGATCTCGAATCCCTCATTCAATTCCCAAATTTGGATACGGTGGCTTACCCAGTGTTGACAGCGAGGGCAAGTAAATCCCACCACGATTAGGGATCCCTCTTGTACTTTTCGGAATTCAAGATCTCCCGGTGTAATGCCATTTGTATAGCTCATGCTGTTACCTCCTGGTAAGAAAGGTGAGTTGCGCCCCGGCTGGGGCGGGTTGCTCCCCCTTCAGGATGGGACCGACCCACAGCCGGCCCGTCACACGTAGAATCTGTTGTGGCTCGTAGCCGTGGCGCTTGACGAAAGCGGCGCGGGCCTGGGCCTCGTCATGTTCATCAGTGAATACCATGTAGTCCCCGCGAAGGTCTTTCATGTCAGACCCCTTTCCTCTGCCCACTTGGGCGCGGTCCCGGGAAGCCAGGATTGCCCGGGCTTGTACTGCGCTTGAAGGCGCAGATGACATCGTTGGCACAATGCAGCAAGGTTTTCGTGTTTGCAGTTGGCCTTGTCCCCATCCAGATGGTGAACAGTAAGGCAATACCCTGCCTGGGGATCGTGGACTTTCCCGCAGTTTTCACAGTGCCAGTGGGAAAGATGCTTGATTTCGTTGGCAATCTCCAGCCAGTTTTCTGGGTAGTCGTTCATGGCGTCCCCCGACAAGGTGTGAGGCTAGATCTTCGCGTGTTAGGATATTCACGGTGGTAAATGTCCAGGGTTCCCCCAACCTCTACTCGATACAGGATCAGATCACGCGGGGGAAAGGTCCACTGTTCAACATGGTTGATCTCAGGAATGCTAAGAACCACGATGTAGTTGTTGTCTGCATTGTATTCCACAAGCATAACGTTAGCGGTGTGTGGTGTGCAGGATAG
>NPIE01000495.1_pt1 | contig 13229 bp, 14 predicted proteins | sample 8637661 | NCBI WGS metagenome assembly NPIE01 (sample SAMN07420842, study PRJNA396082) | bioreactor metagenome | isolation source: sample BA12 brine-fed electro-methanogenic bioreactor BA | place: Japan: Kochi | collected 2016-12-09 | reverse complement strand
TTGTTGCGCAATAAGCAATAAAGTCTTTCAACCGGAGGACTCCCACAACCATGCGTAGAGTCGTTGTAACCGGGATCGGTACAGTTTCACCCCTGGGCACGGGTACGGAAAAGAATTTTGAAGCACTGTCCGAAGGACGTTCTGGCATCGATACGATCACACGTTTCGATGCCTCTGATCTACCTTCGCAGATTGCTGGTGAAGTCCGTGATTTCAATGCAGAGGATTACATTGAAAAAAAAGAGATCAAGAAAATGGATCTCTTTATCCAGTATGCATTGGGTGCGGCGGACATGGCCCTGAATGATTCGGGGTTTGAGATCAACGAACAGAATGCCGAGAAGGTCGGTGTTCTCGTGGGGGCCGGCCTGGGTGGTCTGCCGACCATCGAGAAATACCACGAAGCCATGCTCAATGGCGGCTATCGGAAGATTTCACCGTTTTTCATCCCCATGCTGATCATCAATCTCGCTCCGGGCCACATTTCCATCCGTTACGGTGCCAAGGGGCCTAATGTCTCTTCTGTCTCAGCCTGCGCGACCGGTACTCATTCCATCGGCGATGCCTATCACATGATCGCCCGTGGCGATGCCGATGCCATGTTCGCCGGCGGAACCGAGTCTACCATCACGCCCCTGGGAATCGCCGGCTTCAGTGTCATGAAGGCCCTTTCAACCCGTAATGATGATCCGACAGCTGCGAGCCGTCCTTTCGATAAGGGCCGCGACGGTTTCGTCATGGCTGAAGGGGCAGGTATCCTTTTTCTTGAAGAGTACGAAAGTGCCCGCCGTCGCGGTGCGAAAATCTATGGCGAAATTGCCGGCTATGGCCTTACGGGCGATGCTCACCATCTGACCGCCCCCGCACCGGGTGGCGAAGGCGCTGCGCGCTGCATGAAGATGGCGCTGAATAATGCCGGCGTATCCACGGAGCAGATCGATTATATCAATGCTCACGGCACTTCAACTCCCTTTAATGATTTGTACGAGACGATGGCGATCAAGTCGGTATTTGGGGACCATGCCCGTAAGGTTATGATCAGTTCCACCAAGAGCATGACCGGTCATACGCTGGGAGCTGCTGGAGGCCTTGAAGCGGCTTATTGTCTTCTCGCCATGGAAAGAGGCCTTGTTCCGCCGACCATCAATTACCAGGAGCCTGACCCTGAGTGCGATCTTGACTATGTTCCCAATGAAGCGCGGCAGGCGAAGGTCGATTTCGCCTTGAGCAATTCTTTTGGTTTCGGCGGGACCAATGCCAGCCTGCTGTTTCGCAAAGTCTGAGGACACGGGGAGAAGAATCAATGATTGCAATCGGAAGTGACCACGGTGGTCTCGCTCTCAAAGAGGCCGTCATTGATCTGCTGCGCCGCCGCGGTCTTGAAGTGACCGATATCGGTACCAACAACCTTGATTCGGTTGACTATCCTGATTTCGGCGAAAAGGTGGCGCGCATGGTTTCCAGCGGCGAGGCCGAAAACGGAATTCTTATCTGCGGCACCGGGATTGGCATGTCCATCGTCGCCAATAAGTTTCCCCGTGTTCGTGCAGCCCTGGTGACCGATGAGTTTATGGCGCAAATGGCCCGGGAACACAACAACGCCAATATCCTGGTTCTCGGAGGTCGTGTGGTCGAGCCTGACCTGGCTTGTCGTATGACGACCGCCTGGCTCGATGCCTCGTTCGAGGGGGGGCGGCATCAAAATCGCCTCGATAAGATCTCGCGAATCGAACGCGAAATCGCTGCGCCCGACACTGTCGGCACAAACTGAAAAAAGGATTCTTCGGGCGGGCACTTTGCCTGCCCGTTGTTTTTCCAAGTCTATCTCTAGCGGAGCAGATTAATGTCTCAAAATCTTAATCAGTTTGATCCCGAGATCGCACAGTCGATTCAGGCCGAAACCAGACGCCAGGAGTTCAGCCTGGAACTGATTGCCTCCGAGAACTTTGTCAGTGAACGTGTTCTTGAGGCTCAAGGCTCGGTCCTGACCAATAAATATGCTGAAGGCTATCCCGGCAAACGTTACTATGGTGGCTGCGAATTCGTGGATCAGGCTGAGCAGCTTGCCATCGATCGTGCCTGCGCGTTGTTTGGTGCTGAACATGCCAATGTCCAGGCCCACTCCGGCTCCCAGGCCAATATGGCGGTTTATTTTGAGGTTTGCCAACCGGGCGATACGGTCCTTGGTATGAACCTCGCCCACGGAGGACACCTGACTCACGGTTCTCCTGTCAATTTTTCCGGCAAATTGTTCAACATCGTGCCCTACGGGGTACGACAGGACACCGCCACCATCGATTATGACGAAGTGGCCTCTCTGGCCCGCGAGCATCGCCCGAAGTTGATTGTCGTCGGGGCCAGTGCCTATCCGCGCATCATTGATTTCGAAGCCTTTCGAGCCATTGCCGATGAAGTCGGAGCAATGGTGATGGTGGATATGGCTCACATTGCTGGCCTGGTGGCCGCCGGGGAGCATCCCAATCCCGTCCCCCATGCTGAATTCGTGACCAGTACGACTCACAAGACGCTGCGTGGGCCTCGTGGGGGAATGATCCTGTGCCGGGAAGAATTCGCCAAGAAGCTCAACAGCAATATTTTCCCTGGTATTCAGGGCGGTCCCCTGATGCACGCCATTGCCGCCAAAGCTGTGGCCTTCAAGGAAGCCCAGACTGACGAATTCAAAGCCTACGCGGCGCAGGTCGTCAAAAACGCCAAGGCTCTGGCGGATGCTTTGTCGGAGCGCAATTTCAACCTTGTTTCCGGCGGCACCGACAATCATCTGATGCTGCTTGACTTTACCGGTACTGAATTGACCGGCAAGGTGGCGGAAGCCACCCTGGAGCAGGCCGGAATCACGGTAAACAAGAACGCCGTGCCTTTTGACACCCGTTCTCCCTTTGTGACCAGCGGCGTGCGGATCGGAACCCCCGCGACCACGACTCGCGGTTTCAAAGAAGCGGAAATGGTCCAGATTGCCGATTGGATCCGGAGGGCCCTGGATAATATCGACAATGAGCAGCAGTTAAAATCCATCCGTAATGAAGTCGAGGACCTTTGCCGACAATTTCCTCTCTACGCCCACCGACTCGACTGAGAAGGGCCACTGATGGAAAGACCTTCCTGGACTCAGTACTTCATGGACATCACCCGCCTGGTGGCGAAGCGCTCAACCTGCCTTCGCCGCCAGGTCGGCGCTGTCATCGTCAAGGATAAAAATATTCTTGCGACGGGCTACAACGGCACGCCCTCCGGGATCACCCATTGTTCCCAGACCGGGTGTCTGCGCCAGAAAATGCAGGTCCCGTCGGGGGAACGTCATGAGCTGTGCCGCGGTCTCCATGCTGAGCAGAATGCCATCATTCAGGCGGCCAAGCACGGCGTCAACATCGCCGGTGGAACCCTCTTCTGCACCAACACTCCCTGTATTATCTGCAGTAAAATGATTATCAATGCCGGCCTGTCCCGCGTTGTTTTTGACGATGGTTATCCCGACCGGCTTTCTCTCGAGATGCTGGCCGAAGCGGGAATCAAAACCCTGCGGTTTGCCGATCTTCAGGAAGATGATGGAGTGTTCGGCCCGTGAAGTGCCCTTATTGTGGATTCAATGATACCCGGGTGATTGATTCGCGCCTGGGGAAGGAAGGCAACAACATACGTCGTCGCCGTGAATGCGTTCAGTGCGAACGTCGCTTTACGACTTACGAGCGTGTGGAAGAGGTATTGCCTCTTGTTATAAAAAAAGACGGCCGGCGCGAGCCCTTCGATCGCGCCAAAATCATCGCGGGGATTCAAAGAGCCTGCGAAAAGCGCCCTGTTTCTATCGATACCATCGAAAAATTCGTTGATCGCCTCGAGCTTGAGCTTCAGGAAACCGGTGAAAAGGAATTTCCTTCCGCGCGCATTGGCGAAATGGTGATGAATGCCCTGCATCGGATCGATGAAGTGGCTTATGTGCGATTCGCCTCGGTTTACCGGCAATTCAAGGATATCAATGAATTCATGTCTGAGCTCAAAGATCTCCTGGCTCACGGCGGTCGAATTCCCGACTGATTTTTACAACCACTCCGGCCTTGATCTCGTGTTTGTTTTTCGCGTACCCTTCAATGCGTACAATCATGCGGGGTACCTCTCATGACGCACAATCCTGAATTTTTCATGCGCCGCGCCCTGGAACTTGCGCGCAGAGGGGAGGGGCGCACCCGGCCGAACCCCCCCGTGGGTGCCGTGATCGTTCGCGAGGGGCACATCGTCGGTGAAGGTTTTCACCCGCGTGCCGGTGAACCCCATGCGGAAATCTTCGCTTTGCGTGACGCCGGCCAGGCTGCAAAAGGCGCTGATCTTTACGTCACCCTCGAGCCCTGCTCACATCAGGGGCGCACCGGGCCCTGTGCCGATGCGGTGATCGCCGCGGGCATCAGGCGGGTGTTTATCGGGTGCCAGGATCCCAACCCCCGGGTGGCGGGTAACGGAATCAGACGGCTGCAGGCCGCAGGGCTTGATGTGGTTACCGGTGTGCTCGAACCTGACTGCCTCTGGCTGATTGGTCCGTTTGCCTGCCATGTTAAAACCGGGCGTCCCCTGGTCATGCTCAAATCCGCCATGACGCTCGACGGCAAAACCGCCACCGCTATCGGCGACAGTCAGTGGATCAGCAATGCACAGAGCCGAACATTCGTCCATAAGGTGCGCAACCGAATTGATGCGGTCATGGTCGGAATCGGAACCGTTCTTCGGGACGATCCCAGCCTCAATACCCGCTTGCCGGAGGGCGGCCGCGATGCGGTGCGTGTCGTTGTGGACAGTCAACTGCGCATCGCCGAACACGCACGGGTGCTGACTCTCGATTCCTCAGCGCCCACGGTCATCGCCACCACGGAAAAAGCTTCCTACGGCAAGATCAGAAGGCTGCGCGATCTCGGTGCGCGTATTCTGGTCCTGCCTTCAAGTAATCAGCGTGTCGATCCCGGTGCCCTGTTGACTGCCCTCGGGGAGATGGATCTGCAAAGCGTCATGCTTGAGGGAGGCGCCGTTCTCAGCGGGGAACTATTGCGTGCCCGCCTGATCGATCGAGTGATGATCTTTGTCGCACCCCGGCTCATCGGCGGAGATGACGGAAAGGGAATCTTCGCCGGGCCCGGCGTGGTCAGCCTTGGCGACGCACCAACGGTGCGAAATCTTCGCTGGCGCCATTTCGGCGATGATATTCTGTGTGAAGGAGAGATCGAGTATGTTCACGGGGCTGGTTGAAACAGTCGGTACCCTACGTCAACTCCACAGGAGCAGTGATTCCTGCCGCCTGACAGTGGACAGCGATTTACCCGTGGATGAGCTGACCCTGGGAGAGAGCATCAGTGTCAACGGCATCTGTCTGACCGTGGTTGATTTCGGTGCCGGCTTCTTCACCGCAGACCTGTCGCCTGAAACCCTGCAGCGTTCGACCTTTGAGCATCTTGCGCGCGGCAGCCGGCTCAACCTTGAACGCGCTCTACGACTTGGCGACCGATTGGGAGGACACATTGTCACAGGTCACATCGATGGACAGGGACGTGTGACTCGCATCGAGAAAGCCTCCAATGCGTATTTTTTCCGCATCGATGCCATCCCTGACCTGCTGCGCTATATTGTCGCCAAGGGATCAGTGGCACTCGACGGCATCAGCCTGACCGTCAACGAGGTCGACTCGGCAGGGTTTTCGCTGGCCATCATTCCCCACACCCTTGACCGTACCAATCTGCACGCTTTGCGAGTCGGGGATTCAGTCAACCTGGAAACCGATATCCTCGGAAAATATGTGGCTCGCCTGCTGGGCGGGTCAATTCCTGATTCCGGTAAAAGCCGCATAGATCTTGAATTTCTTGCCAATAATGGCTATCTGTGACATAGTTTTTCGTTCTGGAAGGAAGGCACGCTCATGCCCACAGCTAAAATCGAAGAAGCACTTGAAGACATCCGCAACGGTAAAATGGTCATCCTGGTCGATGATGAGGATCGCGAGAATGAGGGCGACCTGACCATGGCTGCCGAGATGGTGACCCCCGAAGCCATCAACTTCATGGCCCGTGAAGGGCGGGGGCTGATCTGCCTTTCCATGACGGAAGATCGCGCCGATCAGCTTGAACTGCCGCTTATGGTGCAGGACAATACCTCGTCGTTCAACACGGCTTTTACCGTTTCCATCGAAGCCCGCCAGGGGGTGACCACCGGAATTTCCGCGGCGGACCGTGCCCAGACCATTCGTGTCGCCATCGACGATGCCACCAAGCCGATCGATCTTGCACGTCCCGGTCACATCTTCCCCCTGCGCGCCAAAAAGGGTGGAGTGCTGGTGCGGGCCGGACAGACGGAAGGCTCCGTGGATCTCGCCCGGTTGGCGGGATTGAGACCCGCCGGAGTGATCTGCGAAATCATGAATGACGACGGCACCATGTCGCGCATGCCTGATCTTCGCAAGTTTGCTAAAAAGCATGATCTCAAGATTGTCACCATTGCCGATCTTGTCGCCTATCGCATGTGCAAGGAAATGTTGGTGCGCCGGGCTGCCGAAACGGTAATTCCGACCCCTTACGGTGGCGAGTTCAAAGCCATTGTCTATGAAAACGACGTCGATCAGGCCCATCACATCGCGTTGTATAAAGGGGAAATCTCTCCGGAAAGTCCCGTGTTGGTTCGAGTCCACTCCGAATGTCTGACTGGTGACGTATTCCATTCGCTGCGCTGTGATTGCGGTGATCAGCTTCACAGCGCCATGGAGAAAATCAACCAGGAAGGTGCCGGGGTTGTTCTTTATATGCGCCAGGAAGGTCGCGGCATCGGCCTGATCAATAAACTCAAGGCTTACGCTTTGCAGGATCGCGGCCATGACACGGTGGAGGCCAATGAGGTCCTCGGATTCAAGGCCGATCTACGCGATTATGGGATCGGTGCGCAGATTCTGATTGATCTCGGTGTGCGCAAAATTCGACTGATGACCAATAATCCCAAGAAAATCATCGGGCTTGAAGGTTACGGCCTCGAAATTGTTGAACGTGTCCCTATTGAGGTGGAAGCCAACCGCTCCAATCTCAAATATCTCAAGACCAAGCGCGAAAAAATGGGGCATCTGCTGGAAAATATCTGAATTTTCGGGTAACTGTTCAAGGAGAAGGTTCATGGGAAATACAATAGAAGGGCGCCTTGATGCCTCCGGACTTAAAATCGGTCTGATCGTCAGCCGCTTCAATAGCTTTATTACCGACCGTCTGGTCGAAGGGGCACAGGATGCCCTGGTGCGCCATGGGGCTGCCGAACAGGATATCGATATTATCCGCGCTCCCGGGGCGTTCGAGATCCCGCTGGTTGCCAAAAAAGCTGCTGCTGCCGGTCGTTACGACGCCCTGATCTGCCTGGGAGCCGTGATTCGCGGGTCTACCCCACACTTCGACTATGTCAGTGCCGAGGTGTCCAAAGGGGTTGCTCATGTTGGTCTTGATGCAGGGCTTCCCGTTATTTTCGGGGTCCTGACGACCGATACCATCGAGCAGGCTATCGAGCGTGCCGGAACCAAGGCTGGCAACAAAGGCTTTGAGGCGGCGATGAGTGCTATTGAAATGGCCGATCTTCTGAAGAAACTGTAAATCATGGTTTGTGCTGCTGATACCCAAAATACCCCGGATCAGAATTCCCGGCCCCCTCGACGGACTACGAACAAGCGCGGCGCGCGGCGTGTCGCGCGCGAGCTGGCGCTCAAAGTGCTCTTCGATTTTCAGCGGGGGGCTGATGTTCGCCAGGTTCTGGATCAGTTCTGGGCCAACTTTCGTTTTGCCGAGGATGAACTGGGTGAGCCCCTTGAAGAGGCATCGCTGCCGGTTCCGTTTGAGATCCAATCTTTTGCTGAAAGCCTGGTGACGGGAGTTTTCTCCAACCTGGGTCGCATCGATGAGATCCTCAAGCAGTACTCCGCCAACTGGACTCTCGAGCGTATGGCTCGAGTCGATCGGGCGATCTTGCGCATCGGCATTTATGAACTGCTTTACTGCCCACAGGTGCCCGCCAGTGTCGTGATCAATGAAGCGATAGAGATCGCAAAGCGTTTCGGCAGCAAAGAGACCCCAGGATTTGTCAACGGGATTCTCGACCAGGTGGCCCGCTTGCGTGAAACGTCTTCGTAAAGGTTTAAAAGGAGTTAGTTGTAATGAAAGAGATTAATGTTGGATTGATCGGTTTCGGTACCATCGGAACCGGTGTCGTTCATATTTTTCAGCAAAACGCCGATGTCATGGAACAGCGCCTCGGCGCACGCCTGAATCTGAAGAAAATAGCCGATCTCGATGTGATCACAGACCGTGGCGTGACTCTCGATCCGTCAATTCTGACCACCGATGCCAACGAGATTCTGCACGACCCCGAGATCGACATGGTCATCGAACTGGTAGGCGGATATGAACCCGCGCGCACTTTCGTGATGGAAGCCATCAGCCAGGGCAAGCACATTATTACCGCCAACAAAGCCCTGCTCGCGCTGCACGGAGATGAAATCCTCGCCGCGTCTGAGGAGAAAGGCGTCAGTGTGATGTTCGAGGCGGCAGTGGCCGGCGGCATCCCGGTCATTTCTCCCATCAAGGAGAATCTGTGCGCCAATCGTTTCCGCACCGTGCTCGGCATTCTCAACGGAACCTGCAACTATATCCTGACCCGCATGAGTCAGGAAGGCGATGATTTCGCCGATGTTCTTAAGGATGCGCAGGAAGCCGGCTTTGCCGAGGCAGATCCAACCTTCGATATCGAGGGCGTGGACACGGCCCACAAGCTGGCCATTCTCACCTCTCTGTGCTTCGGGACCAAGGTTGACTTCGACAGCATCTACACCGAGGGTATTTCCCGCCTGAGCAGTCTCGACCTCCAATTCGCGCGCCAGTTTGGCTATGAAATCAAACTTCTGGCGATCGGTAAGATCGGCTATGGCAAGGTCGAGGCACGCGTGCATCCGACAATGATTCCCATCAGCCACCCTCTGGCCGAGGTGCATGGTGTTTTCAATGCCGTACGGCTGCTCGGAGATTTTGTCGGGCCTGTCATGCTGCACGGGCAGGGCGCAGGTATGGAGCCTACCGCCAGTGCCGTGATGGGCGATGTCATGTCCGTCGCACGCGATATCCTCCATGGCAGCCCTCTGCGAACGCCGGCCATGGGCTGTTCGCAGAAGAATTTTGAGGATCTGCCGGTGAGGCCGATGGAAGAGTTGGTCAGCCAATATTATCTGCGCTTCGGCGCCCTGGACCGCCCCGGGGTGCTGGCCCAAATCTCGGGCATCCTCGGCAACCACGATATCAGCATCTCATCCATGATCCAGCCCGACCGTCAGATCGGCGGCACGGTCTCCATCGTGATCATGACCCATGAAGCGCCGGAAGCCAACATTCGCGCCGCTCTTGCAGAGATCGACGAGCTCGAGGTCATGCGCGAAAAGAGCCTGTTCATCCGCATCGAGAACGACCTCGGGTAACAGCCCTGCTGTTCTGGAAAGGTCCCTGTTCAGCAGGGACTGAGAATCTTGCAAAAAAGGCGCCCTCTTCCATGGTGAAGGGGCGCCTTTTTTCTTGTGGTTGCCGGTATTGCCGTTGGTTATGACGATTTGTTCTTGTTTCTGTTTTTGCGCTCGTGCTTGTTTTTCTCCGAAGTCCCGAAAGAGGAGGCAGGGATTTCGGCCTCAACGGCGAAGCGTTTAATCTTGCGGGTGGTTGTTTTAGGCAGCTCTTCTTCGCGCAGGGTGAATTTTCTCACCCGCTTGAAGTCCGCCAGGCGCCGGCAGGCTTTGACCACCTCCTCGCGGATGATGGCTTCGACGTCCTTTTCGTTCAGTGGGAAGCTGTCCGTTTCATGGGCATGAGCGTCAAGGTTTTCCTGGTCAGGAACGATGATGGCATGCACATCTTCGGCTGAAGGTGAAATTTTGTGTCCGTAGACCATCGCTTCGGCGATAAACGGGCTCTTGGTCAGTTCGTTTTCCACTTCTTCCGGATAGACGTTTTTACCGTTGGGGGTAACGATCAGGTTTTTAACCCGTCCGCGGATCGACAGATAGCCTTCCTCATCGATACTTCCCAGGTCCCCGGTGTGATACCATCCATCGGTCAGAACCTCCTGGGTGGCACGCTCGTTGTTGTAGTAGCCCTGCATGACATTGGAGCCTTTGACCCATATTTCTCCAACCCCTTCCTTGTTCGGCGATTCGATGCGGACTTCGACCCCGGGCAGGGGGAGGCCGACTGTGCCGCGCTTCTGATGTCCCGGTCGTTCTGCCGCTACAATGGGGGAGGTTTCGGTAATGCCGTATCCCTGGTAGATGTCGACGCCGAGCTGCGCCATGCCGGCAGCTGTGTCCGGATCGAGTGCTGCCCCGCCACTGACGAAAATCGTACCGTCACCCAGCAGGCGGCGAACCTTTTTTGCGACAATGGAGCGGGTAGGGGAAAACCGGAACAGCAGGCGGGAAATCGATTTGTCGTTGATTCCCTTGAGAATGCGGGCGTGAAGTTTATCAAACACCGCAGGAACGCCAAGCAGAAAGGTAGGTTTGACCTCGGCCAGATTGCTGCCGAGTTTTTTAAGGCTTTCGGCAAAAGAGACCGTACCGCCGACAGAGAGCGGCAGAAGAATGCCGCACACCAGCTCATAAACATGATTGATGGGCAGAAACGAAAGGGTGCGCATATCCTCATTGAGGGCAAAGATGCTTCTTGCCGCCTGTATATTGGAGGTGACGTTGGCGTGGCTGAGGATCGCTCCCTTGGAACGCCCGGTCGTGCCAGAGGTATAAAGAATCATGGCGGGATCATCCGCCTTGCGCAACGATTCGGTGCAAAGGTCATCGTGCATGAATTCAGACAGGGCAATGGTCTTCGACGACAGACCACGATCGGATTTACCGATGCGAGGCAAAAGGGACTTTTTGCGTCCTTTGCGTTCCCGACCTGCCTGCTCCGCACCTGGAAGGCCTTCTTCGATTTTGCGCAGCAACTCCTGCAGTTCCTCGGCGTCTTTCTCCTCGATTTCGTAACGTTGGGCCAGGTCCGAGAGGGTGCGAACCAGGGCATCGAGGTCCTCCTGGATTTCGAGCCGGTCGCTTTCGATTTTGGATTGGTGGCGGTCCGCTCGCAGGTAGATAATGTGCTCAAGGTCTGGAAGGGCCGGCAGCAGGTCTTCCAGGGGGTCGTTGAAGGCAGGCTCGGTAAACAGCACCCGGGCCTGGCAGTCTGTCAGAACATGCCTGATTTCGGTGGTTTTGAGTTCCTTGTCGACGGGGACGACAACTCCGCCGGCTTTGAGAATGCCGAGATAAGCGCTGATCCAGTAGCTTGACGGGGGGGCCAGGATAGCGGCAGGGGCTCCCGCTTCAAACCCTGTGGCCAACAGGCCGGCGCCAATACGTTCGGACTGATCCGCGAGCTGCTCATAGGATGTTTCAATCCAGGCGCCGTCCTGCTTTTCGCGCAGGGCTATTTTCCCCGCAAGCCGCTTGCAGGTCTGTTCGATCAGTTGGTCGATGGTTTCCAAAAAAAAGCTCCCAATGACGGTGTTTTAAAAATGAGCTATGTTAATGGTTCCGGCGTTTTCCGATCAAAGAAAAAGGTGTTAATTTGTTTCATCGCCGAAAAGTGCTTGACACCGCAGAATCAGTTTTGATACAAGTTACCGGCATTGCGGCTGTAGGCACGTAGCTCAGTGGGAGAGCACTACCTTGACACGGTAGGGGTCGGCGGTTCAATCCCGCCCGTGCCTACCATTTTAACCCAATACAACCGCACACTGACGCTTGAGGCATCTTCGGATGCCTCTTTTCATTCGCGGAGAACGTCATGAGCATGGTTCAGGTCGAACTTCCGGACGGGTCCACGAAAGAAGTTCCCGAAGGCAGTTCCCCCAAAGATATCGCTTCCTCCATCGGCGAGCGCCTTGCGCGTCAGTCCGTGGCCGCCCGGGTCGACGGAAAGCTGGTCGATGTCACCTATCCCCTGCATCAGAATTGCCGTCTGGAATTGATCACCTTGAACAGCCCCGAAGGGTTGGAGGTCTATCGCCATTCGGCTGCCCACCTGATGGCCCATGCGGTTAAGGAACTCTACGGTGAAGAGGTTCAGGTCACCATCGGCCCGGCCATCGAAAACGGCTTCTACTACGACTTTTACAGCGATACTCATAAGTTCACACCGGAAGAGTTCGACAAGATCGAAGCGAAAATGGCAGAACTGGCGAAAATGGATCTGCCTGTCGAGCGTGAAGATATGAGCCGTCAGAGCGCGATCGAGCTTTTCCGTTCCATGGGTGAACAGTACAAGGTCCAGTTGATTGAGGATCTGCCTGAAGAAACGGTTTCGATTTACCGTCAGGGATCCTTTGTCGACCTCTGCCGTGGACCTCATCTGCCGTCGACCGGTTTTCTCAAGGCGTTCAAACTGACCAGCGTCGCAGGTGCCTATTGGCGCGGCGATGAGCGCAACGCCATGCTGCAGCGTGTCTATGCCACCGCTTTCCCAGACAAGAAGGAATTACGCGCCTACTTGCACAAACTGGAAGAAGCGCGCAAGCGTGACCACCGTAAACTCGGAAAAGAACTTGACCTGTTCTCCTTCAGCGAGGAGGCCGGCGCCGGCCTCGTGATCTGGCACCCCAAGGGAGCCCTGCTGCGGACTCTGCTCGAGGACTTCGAGAAGCGCGAACACCTCAAGCGCGGCTACGACATCGTCATGGGCCCACAGATCCTGCGTACCGACCTTTGGAAGACCTCGGGGCATTACGATAACTATCGCGAGAACATGTACTTTACCGAGGTGGAAGGGCAGAGTTACGGCATCAAGCCGATGAACTGCCTGTCTCACATGCTGATTTACCGATCCCACATTCGCTCCTATCGCGATCTGCCCCTGCGATTCTTTGAGCTTGGAACGGTTCATCGCCACGAAAAATCAGGTGTTTTGCACGGCTTGACCCGTGTCCGTGGTTTCACTCAGGACGATGCCCATATTCTCTGCACCCCTGAACAACTCGACGGTGAAATTAAAGGGGTCCTTGAGTTTGTGCGCGACGTCATGGGCAAGTTCGGCTTCGAATATGAACTCGAAATTTCAACCCGCCCTGAAAAGGCTATCGGCAGCGACCAGGACTGGGATCGTGCGACGAACGCCCTGATGAGTGCCTTGAAGGACACGGGGCTGCCGTTTGAAATCAACGAGGGTGACGGGGCTTTCTACGGG
>NPIE01004661.1_pt1 | contig 13230 bp, 11 predicted proteins | sample 8637661 | NCBI WGS metagenome assembly NPIE01 (sample SAMN07420842, study PRJNA396082) | bioreactor metagenome | isolation source: sample BA12 brine-fed electro-methanogenic bioreactor BA | place: Japan: Kochi | collected 2016-12-09 | reverse complement strand
CCATAAGATTAGTGATAACACTAAGCCCCTTCTCACAGTGCTCCATTTTATTTCTACCATATTATAACACCTTCAAACCATGATAATAATGAATTTGAATTCTGAAAAAATGTAACTATGGAGTATCCGAGGTGTCACTGGAAAGAGTAATAAAAAATTAATTACCAGCGTTTTTAGTTCCATCTGTGAACGATGTTATGCTTATTAATTTTTAAATTATACTATAGCGCAAACTTTTATAAAATAATTGTGATTTATATTTGTGATTAAAGAATTTTTTTTAGAAAAATATTATCATTAATTTTTATTAGTGATCACAAATAGGTTATCAGTGGAATTCTCTTATAAAAATGCGTTATGCGGACACTTTTGTCTGCAATGTGGATGGGCCTAGAATACAGTGTACTATTGAAAAATTTTTATCTAGAGTGGGTACTAATAAACAAATTTATTATAAGTAACTTTATCAATAAGAACTGAAAGGAAAAATTTATTATTAATCAGATATGTTTCATTTATATTTAAATTTGTGGGGAAATGATTAAATGGAATCTGTTGGAAAAATAAAAAAAGCAATAATAACCTTTTTAATTTTGAATTTCGGTTTAAGCAGTATTTTTTATTATCTTATGGTTACCGGAGGGAATAGCCAGTTTTATGTTTATCTTGTAATGTGGTGCCCCGCAATTGCCGCCATAATAACTAGCTTAATTTTTTATAGGAGTATTAGAGAGTTTGGATGGAGACCGGGTAAGGTTAAATATCTTATAGGAGCTTATTTCATTCCCCTAATTTATGCTTTGGTCTCTTTTGGTTTTTTCTGGATTTTAAATCCCGGCACCTTAAAAGGAGGGATAGCTCCTATTGGGGTGTTTATGGCGGTGATATCTGGGACTTTAACTTGTGTCCTGACTGCTTTGGGGGAAGAAATTGGTTGGCGTGGTTTCCTTGTACCTCAGATGGCCAAAATAACATCATTCACCAAGGTGGCGTTAATAACTGGAATTATTTGGGCTGTCTGGCACTATCCGGGAATGATATTTGGCATATATAATGCAGATACTCCTTTATGGTATGCTCTGCCAGTGTTTACTGTAGCGATAATTGGAATGAGTTTTTTACTGGCATGGTTCCGTTTGAAATCGGGCAGTCTGTGGCCAGCAGTGTTATTCCATGCCAGTAATAATCTATTCTTGCAATTCATTTTTGATCCAATGACCATGCAAACCGGGATAACCAAATACTATTTAGGAGAAACCGGAGTCTTCACTGTGGTAGCTATCTTACTGTTTGCATTCATTTTCTGGACATGGAGAGATAAATTGCCGGATACTTTGATTAAGAAGGATCAGGAAAATAGTGTCAGTTAAAAATAAACTCTGAATTGAAAATTTGGAAGTGATGTGCGAAAGTGGGGGTATACGTATTAAACTTTTAGAAATGTTTTTTTAAATCAATAAATGTCCATTCCATATGATGTGGAACATTGAACCATATTTTTAATTCTTCAGGTTCTATTACCATTTGATAGGATGTTCCTTGATCAATAAAAGGCCCTCCTTTTTCAAGGGGCGTACTTATTATCTCTTTCATAGTTTCGGGAGTGATTTGTCCTTTATTCTTTTCATTAAGGGTTAAAATATTTGTTCTCCTGAGGATGCTCCAGGAGATGATCAGGTCCTCTTCACTTCCGGGTTGTATCGGTTCAAGTCCCCAGGATTGATTAACAAACCAATTGGTTGCTGTTAATGCACCATTTGCATCGGGTGTTCTCCTTTTATTATCTTGTGGGGTCTATTCATAGGAATAAGACCCATCATTACTGGCTACATTGATAATAATGCCTCCGGGGGTGTTTATACCCTGGAAATTTTTATCCAACTCATCCAGATCTGCAGACTTTTGAACCAATTTAAAAAGTTCTAAATTAGGATCAAATTCCAATTTTTCTTCTTCTTCTTCTTCTTCTTCTGGTTTTTTAGACAAATTTTTCTGGATATGTTCTAGAAATTCATTCCAGGATAAATTTGAATTATCTAATCGCTGAGCACATATTTCTCCGTTGTTTAACTCTAGAAAAACACCTTCTTTATTTAAAGCGGAGGTGACATAAACTGATCCTACATACCCTAATATTGCAACGGGTATAGTTCCATCATCGAAATTGTACACCACTACCTCTGTATAATTGGCTAAATCCGGGCCCAAATCATAGTTTCTTCCAGCTATCATGTGAGAATCTGTTGTATAAGGTCCCCATGTGGCATTAAATGAACATTGTCCCTGTGATTGTGCATTTAGCATGGTTTGTTGCATAATATAAAGTTCTTTCGTTATACTGGCAACTACATATGCTTTGTTTCCCAGCCCTGATGTCTCTGCAATCCCCTGAATGATTTCATTGTAGTTTGGATATAGTGCATATTTTTCCATATTTGGTTGTTCTAAATCCTTCAGATCCTTTATTTTGAAAGAGGATAACCAGGACGTATCCTGGCTCATGATTTGGTATATTTCATTTAAAACATCTTTACGTAAAGCACCGTACTGGCGGCCCATATCTCGATAACTTCCATGTAACTCAACCACATGAAAAGAACCATATTTGTAGAGGTTTCCTTCTTTATAAGTATCCACTAAGTAACCAAAGATTTTATCAGCTTGTTCTTTCATTATCTAGTCTCCCCCTCCAAACATATCATTTACAATCTTATATTTCAGGAATATTTATTCTATTCTAGAAAAACTTATGTGGACACCCTTTGTCTGTAATTAAGGTGTTCCAGTTTCACATGGTTTGAAAAATGTTTTACATAAATTTAATGGATTAAATCTAATTTAGCTATTTTTAGTGAATTACTAAATGAATTTATTATAGATTCCATTTAACCCTATTCAAAGGTCTAAATTGGGATTATTTGGAAAATAAGTTTTTTTTTTTTTAATGGTTTTAGAATATTTAGTCAATATTGGAATATTAATTAATTAAATTTGAATTAACCAATAATTAACAAAATCAATTCATTAATTCAATCATTAGATCTTTTAAATATTTTTAAAAAAACAGCCCTTTTTGAGAAATGAATTTCAGCCTGGGTATTGTAACTTTTAAACAAGCTTTCAAACTCCATTGCCATAATTTTAGCCATATTAATGCCTAAATTGTTAGTTATGATTATGGTATGGCAGTCATCATTTTCTATATGATTTATGGTGTCTTTGGGACCTAAAATATTCATACCCATGATTATTCCATCGACTAATTCCTGTAAACTTAACTCTTTAATCGGTTTATTATACCACCATTCACATGTGAACTCCAATGGTTTTTGATCATTAACATATTCTCTAAAACCCTCAATATCAGCAGTTTCTAATAACATTCTAGCCGTGTTTTTATTGAAAATCACTAATAAATCTTTTATTTCTCTCCCTATCCTCATCCAAAACTTTTCTTCAATAGATAATGGGGGGTACTGTTTTGAATTGTTTTCCAAGCATTCTATGGCGGTTTCTAAGACTTTTTGTTGTGTTCCATGTTTTTCTACGTGCTTTTTAAGTAATTTGTAGTGTTCTTGGGAGATAGTAGTGTTAATACGACGTTTTTTCATATTTATAACTCCTTTTTCCCTTATTCTTTATTATTTTTAGTATTTTTTAATCCTTTCTTAAAACTTATCTTCACGTATAATATAAAAACATACGTATGTCATACGCATGTCGTGCAAATAAACTATAAATAATTGCGCATAAGAATAAACTTTTGAGAGAGACTTGCCAGTTAAATGCAAATTAACCGGAAAATAGCATATTAATTCTTTAGTTGGAGGATTGAAATTGGATAATAAAACTTTGGGTGGAATAATAATAATTTTTGTAATTATAGTAGGTGTAATAGGTGTAATGTTTTTTAATTCAACAAATCCGAAGACATCTGGAGTAAATACCCCTACTGTAAGCACAAATAACCAAACTATAAAAAATAATACCACCACTACTAATAATAATTTTTCTCCTTTATCTAACTCTGTTATAACTTTAATTCCATTCTCAAATTATCAATCTGCACCTACACCAAATCCAACACCTAAGCCTGACCCTACTCCGGACTCTATGGATCATATCATCAGTCTTTTTGATGCTTATCTTACATCTAATTATGATCAATCTTTGATACCGGGTATGGCGGTAGTTATAGTCCAAAATGGTAAAATAATTTACATGAATACATTAGGAGTAAAAGATCTATCTTCAGGGGAACCTGTTGATGAGAATACTTTATTTGGGATAGGTTCTAATACTAAGTCCTTTACGGCTGTCAACGTGGGACAACTGGTGAGTGCTGGATTAATGAGTTGGGATGATCCTTTATATAAATTCTTTAATGCTTCAGATTTCAAGTTGTACAGCGATTATGTCACCACTAATATGACCATCAGAGATGCTTTTCTTCATCGAAGCGGACTACCTACATATGATGGAGATCTTATATGGGCTGGATTTAATCAACCTTATTTGAATTTCACCCTAGGAAAACTTCGTTACAGGGAGAATAATACTCAATTCCGTAGTACATTCCAATACAATAACTTAATTTATGCTTTACCGGGTTATGCTACAGAAAGTGTGACTAACATGACTTGGAATGAATTTTTCGAGACAAACCTCTTGGAAAAATTGGGAATGACTACTGCAACTACTAGTTACTATAAATTTATGAATTCATCAAATCATGTTACTCCGTATTATCTACTTTCAAACGGTACCATGCTACCGTTTGAAGTTAATCCTGATACTATTGCCCCTGCAGGAGGTTTGTTCGTCTCCATAAATGAGATGAGCAACTGGTTGAAGTTCCAGATAAACGCTACAGGGTATTATGAGGGAGTTAAAATCTTAAATAAAACTGAGTTTGACGAAACACACACAGGACAAATGAAGATGAATGAATTATATAGTTATGGTTTTGGGTGGGGTATTGCCAATGACAATTCTTCTTTCAAACACAGCGGAGCTCTTGACGCGTTTAGAAGCCAGGTTACAATTTATCCATCAAAAGGTTTAGGAATAGTAATCAATACCAATGGAGGAGATTATGGTGGTGCCTTCAGAACAGCCCTAAATAATAAATTTATGGATTTATTAGGGGGTAATGAAATCAGTGATCCATGGCCTGCAGAAAAAAACAAAACTGCAGAGTCATTGAAACCTGTGCCGCCCACACCACCTATATATAATACTACACTGCCGTTAAGTAGCTTTGTTGGCGTTTATAGTAATGAGTTCTACGGAAACATAAACGTTACACTATCCAATAACAATTTGTACGGCTATTTCGGTGTTAATCCCAGACCATTTGAATTGGTACATTGGAACAACAACACCTTTAAAGACCCCGTCTTAGGCAATTATTTAACCTTCAATGATAGTGAAGGAAACGTTACACAATTAACTCTAAAACAACTATCCGAAGGAGTAGATGAAACTTCAATATTTAACCGTACAAATAGTACTTAGACATATAATGGAGGATCGCTTAATGGATATTAAAATTATAAGTGGAGTATTCCTGGTTTGCGCTATAATAGTTTTTGCAGGCATATTATTTTGTAATCATGATTTTAATACACCTCCAGTTAATAAAGCCACCAATAACACAACAAATAACAATATTACTAACACAACACCGTCAACCAGTCAATTGACTTTAACTGTGCTTCCATATAACCAGCTAAACTCTGCTCCTAGGCCCTCATCCTACTCAAATCCAAAGTCCGGGCCAACCCCTACTCCAGATTCTATGGATCATATCATCAGTCTTTTTGATGCTTATCTTACATCTAATTATGATCAATCTTTGATACCGGGTATGGCGGTAGTTATAGTCCAAAATGGTAAAATAATTTACATGAATACATTAGGAGCAAAAGATCTATCTTCTGGAGAACCAGTTGACGAGAATACTTTATTTGGAATATGTTCCATATCCAAACAATTTACTTCAACCAATATCGCCCAGTTAGTAGATAAAGGGTTGATGGGCTGGGAAGATCCCATAGCTAAGTACTATCGAGTTCCAGATGAATTCCTGTTGTACAATGATTTTTATGTCAGCAATAATATCACTATCAAAGATGTTTTGATGCATAACAGTGGATTAAGTAGGGAACTGGGAAATGAGTATCCTACATACTTTAATGATTCATTTGATGAGGCTATTTTTAAGCTCCGATACGTAGAGAATGCCACTGCTTTCCGCAGTACATATGCATATAATAGTTTGGTTTATGCATTGGGGGGTTATTGTGCAGCACAGGCAAATAATACTACTTGGAATGAATTAATCAGGGAAAACCTCCTGGATCCATTGGGAATGACCACTACAACTACTAGCTACGTGGATTTCTTGAATTCATCCAACCATGCCACACCTTATAAACTTCTTAAAAACGGCACCATGGTGCCCTATGATATTATCCCTGATCCAGTTGGACCCGCAGGAAGTATATACAGTTCCATAAGTGAGATGGCCAACTGGTTGGAGTTCCAGATAGCCGATACAGGCTACTATGAAGGCGTGCAAATTGTTTCTAAAAAGGAGTTAGATGAAACACGCACCCCACAGATAAATATTTCTGACCCCACTGAATCGGCCATGTATGGTTCAGAATATGGTCTAGGCTGGTTTATCCATCCTGAAGATGAAAATCTTCCATATTATATAAGCCACCCCGGAGATAGCACGGATTTCCATGCCCAAATTACAATTTATCCATCACAGAATTTGGGCATAGTAATATTGACCAATGGAGGAGTATATGCCAACAATTTCAGAAGTATCTTAGATTCTAAATTCAGGCAGTTATTAATTGGTAATGAAGATTTTGATCCATGGCCTGCTACTAAAAATGCACTTGACGCTGTATGGAAACCCGAGTCTCCCTCACCACCTTTAGTGGGTTCAACACTAAATTTAACTGGTTATGTTGGTGTTTATTCCAACATGGTCTGTGGAAACATAACTATCACATCATCAAACGACACTTTGATCTGTAATTATGGAACCAATAACCAAAACTTTAATTTAGAGCATTTCAATGGTGATGTGTTTAATGAACCGTACAACGATTTTACATTTAACTTCACCGACATTTCCAATGATAAGACTAATAAATTAGCAGTTTCACTGCCGGACTATACCACTTATCCATCTAACAGTACAACAACATTCAACCGTACCAATAGCACCTGAAACTCTCCTATTTTCTCTATTGTGAAGTTAGAATAAGGTTATGTATCGAAATTTAATGAGGGATTTAATGGAAAATGCAAAAGAAAATATTTCAACAGTTAAAAAATCCATTATTTGTTTTGTGCTACTTACTTTTGCCATTAGTGGTGTTATCTGGTTTTTAATGGTTAGTACTGGAATGACATTTGCCTATAACCTATTATTAATGTGGACCCCGGGAATTGCCGCCATAGTTACTGCTTTAATATTTTTCAGGAGTATTAAGGGTTTTGGATGGGGACCGGGGAAAATTAAATATTTGGCTCTGGGTATTGTCCTGCCGGTATTGTTGAGTATCTGTACCTATGGATTGTTCTGGCTAATAGGAGGGGGTCTTGGAACTTATACTGGAAAATTTGGAAATTTATTAATCTTCAGTATTATAGTCAGTATATTCTTAGGATTGGGTGAGGAGATTGGTTGGAGAGGTTTTCTGGTACCTCAACTTGCTAAATTAACCAATTCATTTACGGAAATAGGATTTCTCAGCGGTATAATATGGGCGCTCTGGCATTTCCCAGTTATATTAATGGGGTCCTATGTTGCAGAAGTTCCATTATGGTGGTCGTTACCCATATTCTTCGTTGGAAACATCTTATTTGCCTTTGTATTAGCATGGTTCAGATTGAAATCTGGTAGTATCTGGCCGGTGGTGTTATGGCATGGACTCGATAACAATATGATAAAAGTATTTACTCCATTATTTGCTGGTGGAACATCAGCATATTATGTGGGAGAATCAGGAATTATCACCATAATACCCATGCTCATACTGGTAATCATATTATGGTACTACAGGGATCGATTACCTGATCTAAGAATAATTAAGACGGATAAACCCGCAGGATAATTCTTATCCTTTTTATTTATTTTTAAATATTTTTTCAAGTACTCGGTTCTGGTATGTTCTCTTTTTTCCAGAGGTTGGATTTTAACAGTACTAGTGCAAATATGGCCATAATTGCCATACCATAAATTCCGGGGCCGAAGGAGAATACTGAGTCTACTGGAGTTGCTATAAACATGTTAGCTGGTGGTCCTCCTGCAACATCAGTAATTAAGTGCAGTAATACAGCTATCCAGACACTTCCGGTCTTTAATACAGCATAACTGAAAATAATTCCCATTACTATTGTACCGAATATCATGGCTATATTTCCAAGTACTGGTTGTCCCGGATAATTGCTTCCCAGTATGATTGTCGCACTATGCCATACCCCCCATATTATTCCAAGTATTAAAACGCCTTTATATCCTCCAAAAATGTAGAATAATCTGTCCTGGAGATACACCCTCCATCCATATTCTTCTCCAAAAAATGTAGGCCACAATAGTAGGCCATACATAATTGTAAGGGTTATAAAGGACATAAAGTATTTAGTCAGGTTAAATTCTTTTCCAGGGACACCTAAACCAAAGACATAGTTAAGAATTAGACTTACAAAGAGCAGAACAAAATAGATCACGGGTATAATGATATAGAATTTAAGATTTTTTCCAACGAATAATTTGGAGGGTGTAAGTCCTTTTCTCCACTTCTTTTTCAGGTTCAATATTATCGCAGTAATCAGTCCCAAAATTGCAATAATAGAGGAGAAGAGAGGTAATGCCCCGCCTAAACTCCCCATAATGGGGCTGACATATCCTTCAAAGAAATATAGTATCGTATAAACCAAAAAGAACGCAAAAATAATCTTGGTTTCTCTGCTTAGAGCTTTGGATTTAAAAAGGAACATACAGATTATGGCCACTGTTGCCGGAATCAGCATATCTGTCCCAGAAACAGATTTTAAACCAAACATAAAAACAACGAATTGAAGAAGATAAGTCGCGGCAAAGGTAATAATTAAAAAAACCAGTAGTTCCTTCTTTAACTGTCCCCTATTTAAATCCGGATTATTAATATGGATCCCCCCTGATCAATATTAAATATTAATCTTTAAATAATCCCATATATTAATTTTTATTACTTTCTTCTTTAGGTGGGTTTTTCATGACTGTCATGTTTAACATTTGGACTCAGCACGGGGTTTTCACTCGCTGTTACAAGTATCTTTTATAACGAGTCTCATAGTCTAAATTTATTAATTCTGGGAAAATTTGAACTGATATGATTTGTGCAGTGTAAGGTGAGGCTGTTTATGAGTTCTAAATTTTTCTTGATTTAATAAGGGGAGATTAATCTTACTTCAGGTATAAATGATGGGTTAAATAACTATAATTGTAGATAAGTCTAAATTTAGGTGGGGTTCTGTGAAAAACGAGGCTTCTAGTAAAAAGGCTATCGGGTTATGGTCTGCCATATCTATAGGGATTGGGGGAATGATAGGGGCCGGTATTTTTGCAGTTTTAGGAATTGCAACCAACATAGTGGGTAATGTCGTCTATTTGTCCTTTATTTTGGGGGGAATGATTGCGCTTTTGAGTACTTATTCTTACGCTAAACTTAGCTCAAAATACCCTTCTGCAGGTGGTCCTGTGGAGTTTTTAATTCGTGGTTTTGGAGGGGGAGTTTTAAGTGGCGGCTTTAACTTTTTACTTTACTTGGGATATGTTTTTGTTTTAGCGGTTTATGCCGAGGCATTTGGCAGTTACGCTGCTACTTTTCTCCCTCCGGATCTTTTTAAGATCGGGGTGGATGTTTTTGCCATTCTCATAATTGTGATATTCACTTTGATTAATTTTGTAGGTCCTAAAGCCGTAGGAAGATCAGAAACGTTAATTGTAGGGATAAAGGTAGCTATACTATTAATATTCGCATTCATAGGATTCTTTTTTATTAAACCAGCATTATTATCAATTTCTGCACAGCCTAACTTAGGTAATATATTTATTGGTGCGGCTTTGCTCTTTTTAGGTTACGAAGGCTTTGGTTTAATAACTAATGCAGCTGAAGACATTGAAGAACCACGAAAAAACATACCTCGAGCTCTTTATATCTCAGTTATCCTGGTAATATTGATATATTTAGCTGTTTCCGTTGCGGTTGTGGGAAATCTATCCATCCCCGAGATTTCAAAAACTGCAGATTATGCTTTAGCAGCAGCTGCAGCACCATTTGCAGGTTCTATTGGTTTTACCATAATGGTCTTGGCCGCTTTATTTTCCACTTCGTCGGCTATTAACGCAACCTTATATGGTGGGGCTAATGTGAGTTATCTAATGGCTAAAAATGGAGAATTACCAGAAGTTTTCAATAGGAAATTATGGCTGGAGGGTAAAGAGGGCTTGTTAGTTACCAGTGTCCTGATCATCCTTTTGATATTTTTCCTGAACCTGAGTAGTATTGCTATGATGGGAAGTGCAGCCTTTTTAATAATTTATGCTGGTGTAAATTTCGCCCATCTCAAACTTTACCAAGACACTGGAGCTAATAAATACATCATTTATCTGGCGATTTTAGGATGTTTATTCTCATTTTTAGTTTTAGCTTATTACGAAGCCTATAACTCTCCATTAACCCTCATTGTTCTGTGTGCAGCAGTCCTTTTTTCTTTCCTTTTCGAGTGGATATACAGAAAGTTCCACCCCCGAACTTAGAAAGAGAAAAGCTTTCATAAGGTAGCAGGACTTAAATTATAATAGTATGCTTAAATTCCAAACTGTTAACTGGTAAAGGATGGAATTATGAAAGCAATTGAAACTAAAAACCTGACAAAGAGATTTGGATCTTTAACAGCTGTAGATGATGTGAATCTGGAAGTGGATAAAGGTGAAATATTTGGATTGTTAGGTCCTAACGGCGCTGGTAAAAGCACATTCATCTCCATGTTATGTACTATTTTAAAGCCCTCATCGGGAACAGCTAAGGTTGAAGGTCATGATATCCGTCTGGAGGCAGCAGAGGTGCGGCGTTCAATAGGCATAGTTTTTCAGGACCCCAGTATTGATGATCGACTTACGGGTATGGAAAATATGCAGTTGCATGCCGATCTGTATGACGTGCCACGTGATGTGATGAATTCTAGAATTGATGAAGTATTAAAATTGGTCGAGTTAACCGATCGTGCCTCAAATTTTGTTAACACCTATTCTGGTGGGATGAGACGTAGATTGGAGATTGCAAGAAGCTTAATACATTATCCTAAAGTGTTGTTCCTGGATGAACCCACCATAGGCCTTGATCCCCAGAGTCGTGACCATATATGGAATTATATAAGGGATTTAAAGAAGCGGGAAAATATTACCATCATTCTTACCACTCATTACATGGAAGAAGCAGATAAACTCTGTGATAGAATAGCAATTATTGATCAAAGCAGGATCATTGCTCTGGACGCTCCTCAAAACCTTAAAAGTGAATTGGAGGGTGAAACCATTATTATTGAATCTAGTAATAATGAGCTGTTATCCAGTAAGCTTACTGAAGTTAAACTGGCTGATACAATCCTAAAAACTGAGAAAGAACTTAATTTATGTGTAAAAAATGCCCATACTGCCATTGCACCTATTGTTGAGTTAGCAGTGTCTATAGGTGTGCATATTGAAAATATTACCATAAGAGAACCTGACTTGAATGATGTTTTCATGCATTTTACAGGTAGGGAAATCCGTGATACTGGTAACAGCAAAGCACTTACTGGCATGGGTGCGGTAATGAGGAGGAGGATAAAATAAGCGAATTCCGAGGCATTTATGCGTTATGGCGACGTGAACTCAAACGTTTCATCCGGGATCACTCCCGACTGGTTAGTTCAGTGATAACACCTGTCTTGTGGCTGGTGATCTTCGGTGGAGGTCTAGGACTTTCCATATCGGCAGCTACGGGATTCAACTATACGCAATTTCTTCTTCCAGGGATTATTGCACAGACACTTCTTTTTACAGCTATTTTTTTGGGCATATCCGTTATTTGGGATAGGCAGTTTGGGTTCATGAAAGAAATTTTAGTGGCCCCCATTGGCAGAATCTCCATCTTTGCCGGGAAAATGTTTGGTGTTGGCACTGCCGCCTTGATACAGGGACTTATTGTAATCGTACTGGGAGTCATCATTGGCGTACCCCTGAGTCTGTACGCCATAAGTTTGGCAATTCCCTTAATGATAATAATCACAATCGGTTTAACTTGTATTGGATTGATAATTGCCAGCTTAATGACCAGTCTTGAAAGTTTCGGGACTATTGTAACATTTGTTAACATGCCCATGTTCTTCTTAAGTGGGGCATTATTCCCCGTAACCAATCTTCCCTCCTGGATTAAATGGGCTTTTTATATTAACCCTCTAACCTACGGGGTGGATGCTTTGCGAGGAGTAATGATAAGTAACTGGCAACCATTACTGCCACTTCAGTATGATATTTTGATTATCTGTGCTTTCGATGTGATCATGGTCATTATTGGAACCTATGCGTTCAGTAAAAGGCAATAAAACAAATGATTAACTTGATAAAGGAGTTAGGAGAACTCTTTCCAGGGGATCAGGTAAAGGATAATAATTTTTTATACTAAAATTGTTTAAAAACAGTACACTTTATTCGGCAGTGCCAGGGCCGGCTGGTTCACAGGTTTTAAAACACTCCAAAACTCTAATTAATTTTTATTCTAAATCAAAACTAAAACCCACCCCTATGTATGATTTTCCACCATATAGCAGTGTTTTATTTTCTTTTTTCATTCCCCCCATTTTTATATAAAAATTATTGTTATCAGCTTTATCGAGGGTCCACACAATGAGGTTATTTCTCCCTTTTGCCCGAAATTCTTCCTTCATTTTCTGGAATAATAGTTTACCTATGCCTTGCCCTTGGGTTTCAGGATCAACATACAATCCAACTATTTCACAATCATATTTCCCGTCCTGTTCTTTTCCCGAGATAAAACCTTTCACTCCCTTCTCATCATACACTAAGATTATTTCTTCCTGGTTTAAAATGTTATTTTTAAAAATAGAAACATATCTATCTTTATCCACACTTTCTATGTATTCCTGGTCGATGAT
>NPIE01019928.1_pt2 | contig 13237 bp, 13 predicted proteins | sample 8637661 | NCBI WGS metagenome assembly NPIE01 (sample SAMN07420842, study PRJNA396082) | bioreactor metagenome | isolation source: sample BA12 brine-fed electro-methanogenic bioreactor BA | place: Japan: Kochi | collected 2016-12-09 | reverse complement strand
CGCCCTCGCCCTGGACCGGTTCGATGATCATGGCCGCGACCTCCTCCGGATCCACATAACGCTTGAAGAAATTCTGCTCAAAATAGGCCTCGGCGCAGTGCAGACCGCAGCCGGGATAGGTCCTGCCCCAGGGGCAGCGGTAGCAGTAGGGATAATCGGCCCTGTATATTCCCGGGGCATTGACCGCCCCGAAGTTGATTTTGTAGGGCCGGACCTTGCTGGTCAGGGCCATGCCCAGATAGGTCCGGCCGTGGAAGCCGTTGCTGAAGGCGATTATCCCGCTGCGGCCGGTGTGGTAACGGGCGATCTTGACCGCGTTCTCCACCGCCTCGGCCCCGGAGTTGGAGAGCATGGTCTTTTTCTCCCCCCGGCAGGGGATAAGCCGGTTCAGCTTTTCGGCCAGCTCGATATAGGGTTCGTACATCAGCACATGAAAGCAGGAGTGGAGGAATTTGTCGGCCTGGGATTTGACCGCCTCCACCACCTTGGGATGGCGATGCCCCACATTGAGCACCCCGATGCCTCCCGCGAAGTCGATGAACTCCCGGCCTTCGATGTCCGTGACCGAGGCTCCCTCGGCCTTGCCTATGAAAAAGGGCGAAATATTGCCGATCCCCCGGGGGATGCTGGCCTCCCTGCGCTGGGTCCATTGCTCTGTCCGGCTAGGCATCTCCAATCTCCTTTTTTTATCAGGTTGTTGAGAAACAACCTGGTAAGCGGGCCAAAGACGGCCCGCCAAATTGCGCAAGCCTTGAAAGTTGAACAATTTTCACATCTTATAGAATCTCACTTCTATATGGCGGGTCGAATAAAGACCCGGACGGCCTCTTTCAACATCCTGTTAGCGGCCCGGTCATTTCCCCGTATTATGCCTTGAATCATCCTCACCAGGTATGGGCGACCCATGATACCTCATTCCCAACCGGTGGTCACGCCCGCCCTGAGCGCCCCCTGTTTCGGAGATCTCCGACCCGGGACGGGGAGGCGGAAGAAAATCGCTGAGAAGGAAGGCCCCGCCCCATCGGCCGGCCGGCACTCGAGCAGCCTGCCGGAAACAGCGGAGTGCTCTGCTAAAAAATGTTGACAAGATGTTTTGAGGCGGCTTTTCATCGCGCCTAGCTGTCTACTAAAATATGTTTTTTAGAAAATTGACGGATTCCTTCCATTTACAATATCCTCGTTGGATTATATATTTTTATTAAGTTAAATATCCTTTACGCCGTTTAAGTGAATTGACGGCGAAATGAAGGCCGAACGGATAACAACGCAAAGCGCGGTCCAACCGTGCGAACCCAAGGAGCAGCTTTATGAAAAGAGTCGTTCTTATATCCCTGTTGTCGGTATTCCTCCTTACCTCCACCGCCCTGGCCGCCGATACATACAAAATAGGCGTGTTGGCCAAGCGGGGGCCGGTCAAGGCCCTGAAACAGTGGAAAGCCACGGGCGAATACCTGACCGCCAAGATCGCGGGCAAGACGTTTGAGATAGTGCCCCTGGATTTCGACCAGGTTAACCCCGCCATCGAAAAAAACGAGGTCTCCTTTTTCCTGGTCAACTCCTCCATGTTCGTCACGGCCCAGGTCAAATACGGGGCCGCGGCCATCGCCACCATGGTCAACTCCCGCCAGGGCAAGCCGCTTAAGTCCTTCGGCGGGGTCATCTTCACCTCCGCCGACAACGACGGGATCAACTCCATCGCGGACCTCAAGGGCAAATCGTTCATGGCCGTGAAGGCCTCCTCCTTCGGCGGCTGGCAGATGGCCCTGAAGGAGATCCTGGGCTCCGGGCTGGATCCGGCCAAGGATTTCAGCAAGCTGGAGTTCGGGGGCAAGCACGACAACGTGGTCCTGGCGGTCCAGAACGAGGACGTGGAGGCCGGAACGGTGCGGACCGACACCCTGGAGCGGATGGCCGCCGAGGGCGTCATCGAGATGGACGAGTTCAAGCTGATCAACAAACAGGAGCACGGCGGATTCCCCTTTGTCTGCAGCACCGCCCTTTATCCGGAGTGGCCCCTGGCCAAGTGTAAGGATGTGGACGAGGCCGTGGCCAAGGAGGTGGTCGGAGCCCTCAAGCAGATGAAGAGCGGCGACAAGGCCGCCCAGGACGCCAAGGTGGTGGGCTGGGTGGAGGCGTTGGACTACACGCCTGTCGAGGATCTCCAGAAATCCCTTAAAATCGGCGCATATAAGGAATAAGAGGCCGGCCGGGGAGGCGGATCCGGACGACTGCGCCCCGGCCGNNCGGCTTTTACAGCCTCCACCCATACTCCAACGTACCTGTCCCCGAAAAGGGAACCTCGATCCAGGGGGAAACGGCGATGACAAGAACTTCAAGACTCAGCCTGAAAATGAGGCTGCTTATTCCCACCATACTTGTCCTGTCGGCATCCATCATCATTCTTTCGCTCATTATAATAATCAACCAGCGACAGCAGATGGACGGGATAAAGAGCAGCATATTCACCTCCCTGGATCAGGCCAACAGCCGGGCCTCGGACCAGTTTCAACGGATCGGAACGGAGATGGAGGGGCAGCTTTCCAAGATCGCCGAAAAGGTCGGCTCCTCCCTGGCCGAATCCACCCAAACCGCCCTGGAAGCGGAGCAGGAAACCATCCAAAAGGATATCGAGTCCTCCCTGGCCCAGAACGCCCTCTCCCTGGCCAAGCTGCTGGCCGGGGTGGCCCCGGCCGCCATCCTGGCCAATAATTACGTGGACCTCATCTCCTACGCCAAATCAGCCTCTCAAAATCCGGAGATCATTTACGCGATTTATCTGAAACCCGACGGCAAGCCCCTGACCCGGCACATCGACCGCAAAAACCCCAAGATAAAGGAATGGATCGAATCCGGAGAAGGAAAGAAGAAAATAGATAAGGTCCTCAACGCCTCCCAGGCCGACCCTTCGGTGCAGTTGATCGAGAATCCGATAGAGCTGGAGGGCAAGGCGCTGGGGAAAATAATCCTCTGCGTGGACAAATCCATCACGGCCCGCAAAATGGAGGAGATGACCGCCAGGTTCGCGGCCCTGATCGAGAACAACACCGCCCAGGTCCGGACGATCCTTAAGGATCAGAGCGGCGCGGTTATCGCCGAGACCCAGAAGCTGCTCTCCGAGGTGAGCCAAAACAACTCCGCTACGGCGGTCGAGATGGAAACCGCATTGCGGGACAATCTGAGCCGGACCGAGGTCTCGACATTTTGGACCGTAACCGTGGTGGGCGGGGCGGGGGTGATCCTGGTGGCCCTGATACTGTTCTTTCTCCTCTCCCGCGTCTCCAACCGGATCAGGGGGATCGTGGGCGACCTCAACGCCGTCTCCAGCCGGGTCAACGACACAACCGAACAGATATCCCAAGCGAGTCAGATAGTTGCCGACGGATCGTCCAACCAGGCCTCGGCCATCGAAGAGACTTCCGCCTCCCTGGAGGAGATATCCTCCATGACCCGCCAGAACGCCGACAACCTGGAAAAGACCAGGCAGCTTGTCACGGATACCAACTCCATGGTCGATAAGGCCAACAAGTCCATGGCTGCGCTGACCAGGGAGATGGGCGAGATCTCGGAAGCCAGCCAGGAGACCCAGAAAATCGTAAAGACCATCGATGAGATAGCCTTCCAGACCAACCTCCTGGCCCTCAACGCGGCGGTCGAGGCGGCCCGGGCCGGCGAAGCCGGGGCCGGGTTTGCGGTGGTTGCGGACGAGGTCAGGAGCCTGGCCATCAGGGCCGCCGAGGCGGCCCGGAACACGGCCCAGCTTATCGAGCGCACGGTAAAACGGATCGATGAGGGGGAGGGGCTGGTCAAAAACACCCACCAGGCTTTCGACGAGGTGGCCGGTTCCGCTTCCCAGATAAACTCGCTCATCGACGATATAGCCAATGCGGCCAACGAGGAGGCCCGGGGGGTGGACCAGATCAACTCCGCGGTCACGGACATGGACAGGGCCGTGCAGCAGAACGCGGCCAGCTCCGAGGAATCGGCCTCGGCCTCGGCGGAATTGAGCCGGGAGGCCGGTCATATGGATGTTCTGGTTAAAAACCTGGTTACCTTCGTGGACGGCGGCCGGGCCGCCGAAGCGGCTCCCGGCAGGGCTGGGGAAGCCTATCCGGAGCCCGAAGAGGAGTTGTCCTTTGACGACTTCGGAGAAACCGGGGCCCTCCCCGGACCGGACGGCAAGAAACGGAATTGAGCCTTCCGGGGGAAGCCGTTCTTTTCAGGGACGCCTTCCGCCCCTTGAATCCCGTTCCGACCGAACCGCCGCCGTGCGAATCGCCCCCCCATCCTCAGCCCACGAATGAAGGCAGGCAAGTGCTCAGGATGATCACCAGTTGATCCGGGTCAGGCCCAGGCCGCTGACAAAGGCGGCCACGGCCGAGGCCTCGGTGGGGGTGAAAATCCCGCCGTAGATGCCGCCGAGGATAATCCCCCCGGAGATGACGAGGGGCCACCACGATTTGAGGCTGGCCAGCTTCTCCTTGAAGTCCGCCCCGGCCCCGACCGCATCGCGAAACTCGCTAACGATCACGTGGCAGAGAAAACCGCCTGTCATTCTGATTAATTCCTATTGAACCTTTTGCATGGATTAAATAGACAGAATCATTATTTCAAGATATATTTCGCTTCTTCTCATTTTATATCACCAACCAGGCCCGGTTCCGGGCTATCCTAAAGCGGACCGGGGCTAGTTTTCAGCAGAGGGGGAGACCATGCCCAGCAACCCGGCGAGCCGAAGCAGGATCCCAAAGAGAGCGGTTCTCTCTATCCTTTCGAGCGGCTCAACAAGATAATGGATCACCTCCGGTCCGTGGGGCGGATTAAGATCAGGGAGGACGCCGGCCTGTTCGGGGTCTCCAACGCCACCCTTCACCGGGACCGGGACCGTCTGGAGCAGCAGGGGTTGATTCAAAAGGTGCGCGGCGGAGCCGTGCTTCGGCTCCGTCTGGACAACAACAGCCATTTCGACAAGAGCCTCCAGACCGAACCCCGGGCCAAGGAGCGGCTGGCCGAGGCGGCGGTGGAGATCATCCGGGACGACACTTCCATCTTCTTCGACCACTCCACCACGGTCGCCTTCCTGGCCCGGGCCCTGGCCCAAAGGACCTTCCGCAACCTGATCGTGGTCACCAACTCCCTGATCGTGCCGGACGAGCTGGCCGCCGACCGGGGCATCCGGGTCATCATGACCGGGGGGGTGGAGCATGAATTCAAGGTCCTCTCGGGTCGCTGGGTCATCGAATCCTTCCGGGGGTTCAATTTCAACCAGGTCTTTGTCTCCTGCGGGGCCGTTTCGCCGGAAGGCGGAATAATGACCCAGACCCCCTTTATCCACGAGGTCATAAGCGAGATCCTGTCCACCAGCGGGGTGATGATCAACCTCCTGGCGGACCACAGCAAATTCTCTNNGGCCGTGGGCCGGATCTACACCGAAAAGCCGCTGCCCAAGAGGCTGACCGACAGGATCAGCGCCCAGGGCCCCCAACTGATAGTGGCCGGATAGGATTTTTATGGAGCCCCGCCCTAAAGCGCCCTTCCCGGGCCCTCCGGGGGCCGGAGGCAAGACCGCCGGGTTGAGGATTCTGATGCTCAATCCGGTGGACGGGGCCTTGGATACCCGCCGCGACGACCTGCTCCGCTCCCAGCTTTCCCTGGGCAGCCTGGCCTCGGCCCTTTGCGCCCCCGCTTTTGTAAAGACCCTGGCCCGAAAACTGGGGCAGCCCGAGCCCGCGGCCCCTTTTGACCTGGGCCTGATCCACCTGGCCCCGGGGGCGACCGAGGAGGAGATGGCCCAAAGGCTGGAGCGGGCGGTTTCCCGGGGCGGGCCGCCGGACCTGGTCTGCGCCACGGCCACGGCCGCCCATCTGGGTTGGGCCCGCCGGGCCGCCCGTCTGTGCGCCCGGCTCTGGCCCCGGGCCTTCCGGTTGGTGGGGGGGCCCCATGCCTCCACCGCCCCGGAGGACCTCCTGGGCCCCGGCCTTTTTCAGGCCGCCTGTCTGGGCGAGGGGGTGGAGACGATCGTTGAGTTGGCCCTGAGCCTGGCCCGGGGGGAGGAGGCCCCGGAAACCCGGACCGCGGGGCTGGTCCGGCCGGACCGGGGGGGACGGCCGGTCCGCAACCCGGGGCGGCGGCCCCTCCTGGAGCTGGACGACTATCCCCGCCCCTCGGACAGCCTGGTCCCGTTTTTCCTGGGCTCCCGCCCCGGGAGCCCGGACCGGCTCTTCGGGCCGTCCGACACGGTCTATATCCTGGCCGGGCTGGGCTGCCCTCACAACTGCTCCTTCTGCGCCCAAAGAGCCATCCACCAAGGCCGGGTCCGGTACAGGAGCGCCGAGAGCCTGGTCGAGGAGGTGGCCCGCCTGCACCGCCTGGGAGCGATGAGGTTCGCCCTGCTCCAGGAGACCTTTCTGGCCGACCGGGCCAGGGTGGAGAAGTTCGCCGGGCTTTTGATCCAACGCGGCCTGGAGCGTATCAGCTGGACCGCGGAGGCCCGGGCCGACCAGCTGGACGCCCGGCTTCTGGAAAAGATGAAGAAGGCCGGCCTGGGGATGATCCAGCTTGGCCTGGAGAGCGGCGACCAGGCCCTTTTGGACAGGATCGGCAAGGGCCTGGACCTGGCCCGGGCCGGACGGATTATAGACCTCTGCCGGAAAATGGAGATCGACACGGCCCTCTATCTGCTGGTCGGGCTGCCCGGCCAGGACTGGCTTTCCATCCTCCGCACGGCCGCCTTTCTGCGGGAGCACCCGCCCTATAACCGGGCCACCGGGCATGTCTCCCTGGCCGTGGCCCTGCCCTACCCCGGCACCGGGCTGGCCGAGCGGGGCGGAATAAGGATTGTCGGCCCTAAAACCCCGGACTGGCCGTCCAGAACCCCGGAGATGGGCCTGGACGAACAGGGCGGCTTTGTTTTTGAGGAGATCACCGAAACCGGGGCCATGACCGGCCGGGAGATCTCCGAGGCCTTCTGCTTCCTGGACGACATGGCCCAGTTCCAGCTGGCCGCCGAAAACGGGACGGGCCGCTCCGAGTCCTACCGGGCCAGGGCCGGGGAGTACAGCCGCCGCATGCTCCGGATGATCGTCCGGCGGGCCCTGCGCGAGCTGGTCCTCCGTTCTCTCCTGCCCGATGGGGAGGCCGCCGGACCGGCCAGAAAACAGGCCCTGGCCCGGATAAAGGAGATCCACGGGGAGGAATCGGACCTGGTCCGCCTGAGCGCGGCCGGGCGGCGGCTGACCGACCCGCTCCTGATCGACTTCCTGACCGCGGCCGACCGGCTCCGCTGGCCGGAGCCTTTGGAACGGCTGAGCCCGGAGAAGCGTCCGGATTATTTTTATTCCCTGGCCCGCCGCTGGGACCGGGCCGGACGCCCGGCCGATTTTTGCGAAACCGCCGGACCGAGAGGCGGTCCGGCCGCCCCCGGCCCCGGGGCCGCATCCCCGACATCGCTTGATTGCTTTGCTGAGACGCCAAAAAGCGGGGCGATATCAAGCAAGGCGTGATATCGCCCGAAAAGTTTTGAAGGGGCTTGGGGGATTTTTTAAAAAAGATTCCCCCCCGATTCTTTTCCTACTTCACCGTCCAGCCCCGGGGTTTGGCGAACCTGGCCACGGCGTCGACGATATCCGGCCGGTTGCCTCCGGCCTGGTCCGTGTCCTGGTTGCGGGTGGGGTCCATCTTGTAGAGCAGCACGGCCAGGGGGCGGTACTTCATGGGCAGGGGCTCGACCCGGACGTCCGCCACGTCCCCGGTTTTGGGGTGCTTCCAGTTGAACCGGCTGACTCCGGCCCCGGTGACGCACCGGAGCTGGCGCAGGACCCACTCCGGGGTGATGGGCTGGAGGTCCGGGGGGACCTTGGACCAGGCCTTGATGACATGGACGATGGGCTTGGGGCCGGATTTGGCGAACATGTAGTCCAGCCATTCCACGGTCCGGTGGCGGACCAGATGCAGCTCGTTGTCCCGGGCCGAATACCAGGAGTCGGTGACGTACATGTCCATGGGCGGGACCCCGAACTCCTCCAGCTTTTTCTTCCAGGTCCAGGGCGGGGGCGAGGCCAGGGACCAGTTGGCCGCGATGGGGATGCGGCCCAAGCCCTGCTTGTTCAACTCCGCCTTGAGGGCGTTGTAGTGGTGGGTCAGATGCTGGGTCAGGTTGCGGTCGCGGATCACCGGGGCGGCCAGGTCCGGTTCGTCCTGGTAGATGATCCCGATCAGGTTCAGCCCGGCGTCCACGATGGCCTTGGCCGCCACGGCGGTGCGAAAGTGGTCCTCCTCGTCCCCGCCCAGGATCACCGCCGGCCAGCCGCCTTCCCTGGCCTTGTGGATCAGGTCCGAGAACTCGCCGCCCCTGACCCGCATGTACATAAGGTTGGAGGAGCGGGCCGCGGCCTCGATGCAGCAGAAAAGATTGGACGAGGGGCCGATGTCGTACCAGCCCAGGTACCTGGTCTTGGAAACCGGGGCCGGTTTGGGGGGAGGTTCCTCCTCGACCACGCAACCGCTCAGGATCATGGTGGTTATAAGGATCAGAAGCAGACTGAATATAGGCCGCCGGTCGAAACCTCGTGGTTTTATATACTCCCTCATGGCCCGAAGGGTAACACCCGCGGAAGCGCCCCGCAACCGCTGGTTCGGGGATCGTCGGGGGAAACGCGCGGGTGCTTTTCCGGGGTTGGAGAAAGCTTGACACAATAATGATATTTATCCAATAATAAATTACTAAATGAAAGGGGGCGGGGATGGCTTTGAGTCCGGAGGGAACCGGAAAACCAGAGGCGGGGGGAGAAGCCGGGAAAACCAAAAAACCCCAGGACGGCCGGCCCCGCGGGCAGGAGGAAAAACAAAAAGGCCGGCCCGTAAACTGGTCCTCCATATATAAAGGCACCCCGGCCCAATGTAAGATTAATGGGGAAGCTGCCTATCTGCTCTTCCTTACCTTCATTATTCCGGTGGCCATGTTTCTGCTTTGGTCCGGTTTTTTCGGCTCCGGATCATGGAACGAATCCCGCTACAGCCATGTGTTCAATCTATATGCCTACGCCTGGCTGGCCGGGACCCTGGGGGGCACCCTGTTCTCCCTCAAGTGGCTCGTCTACGCCGCGGCCAAGGGGGTCTGGCTGGAGGGGAAACAGTGGTGGCGGTATCTGACCCCCCATCTCTCCGGGGGGCTGGCCTTCGGCTTCATCCTTCTTATCAAATCCAATGTGATCAATATCTTCGACGAGGTCTCCCTGGACAAACCCTCGGCCGTGGCGGCCATCGGGTTCATGATCGGCTACTTTTCCGACAAGGCCGCCGGAAAACTGGCCGAGGTGGCCAAGACCCTTTTCGGGGAATCTTCGGAAGGGGAGTTCGAGGAAGCCGAGAAAAGGGCCAAAAAACAGGAGAAGGAAGGAAACCGGGATGAGCCCGGGGAGGGGCAGGAGCCCGAAAAGCCCAGGAAGCCCAAAAAACCCAAGTAGCCGGACGCCCTGGAGGCGGAGGCTCAAACCGCGAGGCAGGCCCGGCGGAGCCGAGTCGAGGAGCGTTCGGAGATCCGACCCAGGGAAAGGGGAAAGAAGCCGTCCCCGGCGGGCTTGTCAGAATCAAAAAGTGGACTCATACACGGAAAAACCGACATCCCCATCGCGGCAGAGGTCCTTTTTTAAAAGCGTTCCCTAATCCGGGGCCAGCCTTTCCAGGGCTTCGGCCTCCTCCAACCCCGCTATCAGCAGGTCCTTGCGCCTGGATTTGTGGCCCCTGACGATGACGATCCTGGATCCGGCCAGCCCCAGCCGCTTGGCCAGGAATTTGACCAGGGCCTTGTTGGCCTTGCCCTCCACGGGCGGGGCGGTCAGGCGCACTTTCAGGCGGCCTTCCGTTTCCCCGGCGATCTCGTTTCTGGCCGCCTTGGGCTGGACCTGGACGGCCAGCCGGAGGCCTTGGCCGCCGGGGCGGAGATAGGGCTGGGTCATAATCTCCCGGCGATATCGAGGAGGCTTCTGACCACGAATCTCTGGAGGAACAAAATGGCCAGAAGGACGATAATGGGGCTCACGTCCAGCCCGCCGAGGTTGATGGGAAGCTTGCGCCGGACCCAGTAGAGGACCGGCTCGGTGGCCCGGTAGATTATCTGGACGATGGTGTTGTGGGGGTCGGGGTTGACCCAGNNATGATGACCCACATGTAGATGGTCAGGACTATGCTCAATACCTGAGCCACCGCCGCCAACAGATTTCCGCCAAGATCACCAATCATTTTCTTCTCCTTGGGACCGTTCGGTCATATAACAATAGGTACTGGCGGGAAGGAGGTCAAGGGTGGAGACCGGGAAGAGCTGCGCTTTCGATCCCCTGGCCGACCGGTTCCTGGGCTCCTGTCTGGGGCTCCTGGTCGGGGACGCCCTGGGCGCCCCGGTGGAGGGCTGGCCCTGGCAAAGGATCCGCGGCCGATACGGTTGGCTGGAGGAGATGGTCCGGGGGCGGCTTCCGGCCGGGTCCTATACCGACGACGGCCAGATGGCCGTGGGGCTGCTGGAATCGCTGGTGGAGGCGGGCCGGTTCGACCCGGCCCTGTGCGCCGCCAGGTGGCTGGCCAACTACGACCCGGGCCGGGGCTACGGGGGACGGCTGGAGGGCATAATGGTCCGCTTGAGGGCTGGGGAGGACTGGTCTTCGGTGGGGACCGACTCCTTCGGCAACGGCTCGGCCATGCGGGTCGGCCCCCTGGGGGCCTGGTATTTTCAGGACCGGAAGGAGCTGGTCCAAAGCGCCCGCGAATCGGCCTTCATCACCCACCGCCATCCCCAGGCCCTGGCCGGAGCGATAATCCAGGGGCTGGCCGTGGGGTCGGCCCTCGGCGGAGGGCTGGAGGGGGAGGCGTTGCAGCCCGGTCCGTTCGTCGGACCTCTGATCGAGGCGGCAAGGGAGGCCGACCCCCAATCGGCCCGGCAGTTGGAACCCCTGAAAAGCATCCGGCCGGGGGACCGGGAGGAGTTGCGCAAAACCCTGACCTCCGCCTACGCCTGCGATGTCCGGGCCGTCGAGTCGGTGGCCCCGGCCCTGGGCGCGGTTTTGGGGACCGGTTCGTTCAGGGAGGCCGTGGCCCTGGCCGTGAACCTGGGCGGGGATACGGACACCCTGGGGGCCATGGCCGGAGCCGTGGCCGGGGCCTTTTACGGGCTTTCGGAGATTCCCGCCGAGTGGCTGGAGGCCCTGGAAAACGGCCCCGGGGGGCGCGATTACGTGATAGCCTTGGGGCTGAAGGGGGCGGCTTTGATAAGCTGATTTGGGCCTGGGAAACCCTTTTTTGCAAAAAGTGTTTCCCGGTCCCTTCCCAAAACCTTTTGGAGCAGTATCAAGCTTTGCTTGGTACCGCCGAAAATAATTTTGAGGGGGTTTGGGGAAGCTTTTCTCAAAAGTTTCCCCATCTCCCGAACCGCTTCGGGGGGACGATGCCCATCTACGAGTTTTATTGTCCGGACTGCCACATGATCTTCAGCTTCCACTCGCCCCGGGTGGAGACCGAAAAACGGCCCGACTGCCCCAAGTGCGGGCGGGCCGGGCTGGAGCGCCGGGTCTCGTTGTTTTCGGTGGTCAGGGGGGTGGCGGAGGAGGACGATTCGCCCGATATGGACGAGGCCGCCATGGAGCGGGCCGTGGCCGCCCTGGCCGGGCAGGAGGAGGCTTTCGATTCCGAAGACCCCCGCAAGGCGGCCCGGGCCATGCGGGAGTTCTACCGGTCCGGGGGCCTGGAGATGGGGCCGGGGGCCGAGGAGTACCTGCGCCGTCTGGAGGACGGCCAGGACCCCGAGGAGGTGGACCGGGAGGTGGGGCACCTTCTGGATGAGGAAGACCCCTTCGCCCCCCGGCCCGGTTCCAGACGTCGAGCCGGGGAAACCCCGCCGGTCAAGGACCAGAAGCTCTATTCGCTCTGATCCGCCCCGTTGCCGCCTTCGCCTTCCAGGACCTCGTCCTCCTCGGTGAACTCGCCCAGGATGCGGCCGTCCTTGTCCAGGACCAGAATGCCCAGCCCGGCCTCGAAGGCCTGGTCGGCCAGGTCGTCCAGGGGCATGGCCTGAACCTCGCCGCCGGGGGCCCCGGCCGAGGAAAGGCTGCCCATCCCCTGCAGGCCGTCCTCCTTGGTGACGAACACCGGGATAAAATTGCGCCCGGATTTGTCGTCGGTAAGGGCCAGCAGTTCCGATTGTTCGCCCTGCCCCACGGCTATGGCCCAGACAAAGGCGCGGCCGTCGGCCGATGCTTCCAGTTTTATATCCATCTCAAAATCCATTCGTATGGGTGAACTCTTGAGCCTCCCGCCTTTTGGGGGGCTTGGGTTTATGGGCCGGGTGGCCCACCGGGACCAGGGCGGTGATATCATAGCCTTCGGGAAGGTTCAGGATCTCCCTGGCCTTTTGAGCGTCGAACAGGCCCACGATGACCGAGCCCAGCCCCAGGGAGTGGGCCGCCAGACAAAGATTTTGGGTGGCCAGTCCCATATCGAACATGAACCAGTCGCCCTTGTCCGTGGTCGTCATCCCGTTGTAGCAGCCCGATACGTTCCTTCTGGCCGCCAGGGCGAAAACCAGGGGGGCCGCGGCCGTGGTCCGCTGGGCCGGGTTGCGGTCCAAAAGCAGGCTCAGCTCCTTTTTGACCGCATCGTCCCGGACCACGACAACCTCCCAAACCTGGGTATTGGCCCATGAAGGCGCCCACCTGACCGCCTCCAGCAGGGTTTGGATATCGCTCTCGCCGACCGGTTCCGGGGTGAACTTCCTCACCGACCGCCGCTCCTTGATAGCCGTCATCAGATCCACAGGCGTACTCCGCTCCCCAGGGGGGTTATCTCCGCACCGGGACGTACCGGTTCAAGAGGATTAAGGGTGTTTGGGGAAATGTTAGTCATCCCCGGAGGGATTTCAAGTCGAAAAGGATATTGATCCCCCACCGGGGCCGGGGTCAGACCTTGCGGCGGCAGACGTAGTCGGCCAGCTCCAGGAGAAGCTCCCGGGCCGGCGAGGATGGAAATATCTCCAGCCTGGCCTTGGCCCGGTCCTTGTAGTCCAGGGCCTTGGTCAGACAGGCCTCGAGCCCCCCCGACTCCTCCACCCTGGCCTTGAGCCAGGCCCAGTTCTCCGGCCCGAAGTCGGCGCTTCCGGCCCGCCTGAGCAACTCCTTCCTCTGCTCGGGGGAGGCCTGCTCCAGGGTGTGGATCCAGGGCAGGGTGGCCTTGCCCTCCTTGAGGTCCTGGCCCATCT
>NPIE01013216.1_pt2 | contig 13237 bp, 14 predicted proteins | sample 8637661 | NCBI WGS metagenome assembly NPIE01 (sample SAMN07420842, study PRJNA396082) | bioreactor metagenome | isolation source: sample BA12 brine-fed electro-methanogenic bioreactor BA | place: Japan: Kochi | collected 2016-12-09 | reverse complement strand
GGCCAACGTCCTCTTCTTCGACCGGAAGGGTGCGAGTAAGACGCCTTGGACCGAGCGACTCTGGATCTACGATCTCAGGACCAACCAGCACTTCACGCTTAAGACGAACCCTCTCAGCTACGATGACCTCCAGGACTTCATCAAGTGCTACAACCCCGACAACCGGTTCGAGAGGAAGGAGACGGAGAGGTTTAGGTCTTTCACCTACGATGAACTGATGCAGAGGGACAAGGTCAACCTGGACATCTTCTGGCTGAAGGACGAGAGCCTCGAAGACTCCGAGAACCTCCCTGAGCCTGAGATCCTGGCCCAGGAGATCGTCGAGAACCTCCAGTCAGCCCTGGAGCAGTTCAGCAGCATATATGAGGACCTGGCGGAGAAAGAGGTCTCGGAGCAGTCCTGATAGATCGATACACGACGGACATCAGCGGGGCGCTGGTGGCATTGGTCTGGCGCTGGGAGTGATCTTCTCGCCAGCGGGCGGATAAGCGGGGCCGGTTCGGTGAGCATCGAAAAGCTTTTCGTCTGTCGGGNNTTGATCCTCCTCCCGTCCGTTTTTATCCGACCTCGTTATTCAAGCCACTCCTGTGATCCTGGAGCCTATCGTCTCGGGGGTCTTACGCTACGGCCGGGCCGGCGCACCTCCACCGGCGGGGCGCTGCGGGTCCAGTGGCCGGATATGCGGGGCCGGTTCTGCGAGCATCGGAAAGCTTTTCGTCTGTCGGGACCATCTTGCTTGAAGGAGCGGAGACTAAGATGAGACTGAAACTTATTCTCGGGGTGCTGGCGGCACTGGTGGCACTGGTGGCGACCGTGTACGGGCAGTTAACGGGGGAATACTGGGTTATCAACTTGGTTATCAAAATTGTCAATTCTCCACTTGTTATAGCTTTAGCTGTGCTCTATGTAGGAGATAAATATACAAAAATAGCCGAGCAACGGCAATTACAGGAAAAGCGCCGTGAAAAAAGTGCTGCAATTGTTGATATTCTTGCAGAATGGATACGTTCGTCGTATTCAGGAGAATTTTCCGCCGAGGATCGATGGACCTTGCAGAGAACTTATTGGAAAAACATATTATGGCTTGACAAAGAACTATTGGATAAGTTGCTACCCAGATTAGCAAACCTTAAGGATGCCCCAAGTACCAATGAGATCATTGTACAGACTCGAAAAATTTTACTTAAATTAAAAGAACCAGATATATCAGAAAACCAACTTAACAATTGGCTTCCTGAGCCATATGATCCTCTCATCGAGGCTCTCATGAAGAATCAAGACGCACGGGTCCGAGAGAGGGCTGCTTGGGCTCTCGGAGAGATCGGGGATCAAAAGGCTATCGAGCCGCTAACTTACGCGGCTTCGAGTGACGAGTATGAGATGGTCCGATCAATGGCGACGGAAGCGTTGGCGAAGATCCAGGCTGGGCGGTGATCCTCTAGCGGCGCATCAACTTCAACTATTTTCTAAATAGTCCATCGTACTTCGGGTCATCTATATCTGTTATGAAAACACCTAGCAAGCGTCGATTTGACAAATCCTTATCTTTTATGCCCAAATCTTTTCTCATATGTAAAAACAAATCTCCTAAATATCTCGTTACCGTCGGTTCTCCTGCTCGGGCTGCTTTCATCATGTCCGAATACGTTTTTAATACATCTTCAGACGATATTCTCATCAGTTCTTTAGCAATTTTAGGATATTGTTCTTTGAGATTAGCAGCGACCGCATCCTTCCGCTTAGGATCTTGAATATCCTTAATACTATCAAAAATCATTGTAAGAAGCTCTTCATTTGCCCCTCTCCGTTGTTCGTATATTTTAAATTCAATTTCAGCTTTTTTTATCTTTTGCGTCTGCCAGATTATAAAAGCTATCGGCGTTAGTATGGCTAGTATAGGTAAGTAGAATTCTGCGTATTGAACTAGACCGTCTACCATTTTCGTGATGAACTCGTACATGCGAATCAGTTAAAATTCATTAATTCTTAAATCTTCCGTTTAAGTCTCGACCCTTCTTTTTGAAGTGTCTAGGCGGTATTGCCCGACCTTCGAGCGCGGGGCTTATAAGTCACCTTCTCTCTTTTTTCTTAAGTCCCGCTCCAAAATCGCTATGCATGAAACTGGTATCGGTCGAGCCCTATATCTCGATAAGATCTTTTCTAGCCCTTTAAGCATACGGTTACGCGACGAGGTAGACCTAATCTATAAGTCTGCGGAATAAGCGAGTTTTTAAAATGATGCCCTACTCGGAGGGGGCGGGGGCTACAGTCTAAAGAGAATCGTTTTTAGACATAATAAAATATATGTAGGATATAGGGCGAGACGCTCCCTTCCTCCGCGGAGAGGGAGCCACTCCTCCGGGCCGATGATCCCACAGGCGGGTCGGTCAGCCGCTCCTCTGCCGCTCTGCCTTAAGCGCCTCCAGCTCGCACCGACACCCTTTTTCCCGCTGCCAAACCCGGATAAGGTAGAAGATTACGACGCTGGCAACGAGGAAGGCGACGTTGATATGCAAGGTCCATTGGCAAGAATTGTTGGCCCAAAAACCCGTGGGAGCGGCAGGGACTGGCGCGGGGGTGGGGACGGGAACGGGCATGTCAGGGGCCATCACTTATCACCTCGATTTATATCTATCATAATAGCTAATATTACGGCGATTGCCAGAAAACCAGTGATGATAGACATTCAGCTATCCTCCTCTTCGCCGGCGTCCTCGCTATCATCATCCTCCGGGTTGTCCTCCGGGGAATCCACGACCCAAAACAAGGCGGAGGATCGCCGCTTTAGAACGTCAAGTTCGGTCTCCAGCTCCTCCTTCTCAGTGGAGTATCCCTTGTCATGTTGGAGGACCGCCAACATCATTTCCTTACGCGCTATCTCCTCACGGACCACCTTGAGGGCCTTTTTGCGGTCGTCTTCCTCGTCTTCGGCCTCCTCGTCTTCGGGCTCTTCCTCTTCGTCCTCTTCATCCGCATCTATCGCCTTGGCCAGGATCTCCGAGAGGTCGCAATCTTCGGGCAGCTGCTGATAGCTTTTGTCATCAATCTCAACCAGGGCGTAATGCATATCCTTATCGAATTCATTGAGACAACTAAGAAGGTCGTCGATTAGAGCCTCGACCTCAGCGACGGTGAGACGCTGAACGGCGGTGCTCCTGCAGGTCCGAACGGCGCATCTGGGATTCTTGGCCTGACAGAGCCAGACAGCTCCACAGGCGGTGCATTTTACAATTGCATTTTTCCGTGCCATGATTAATATACTATGGTACGTCCCATGGTATAAATATATTTCTTAAATGAAAAGATATATACATGGTCATCTATAATGAGATTTTGGTACTTCATTGATGGTACACGCATTTTTGCGCGTGGAATATGCGAGCTGCGGGATTTAATCCAACGTGTTAGACGGCAATTTCCCTTGTGATCGATGGTACGATTCCGGGCAATGGTCCGTTGGTAGGACTCCGGGATATTACCATCAGTGCAAAAATGCCGCCTGGTCATCTTTTTGTGCATCGTTGCAGTACCAAAGGGCCGGTTTTCTTGGCAATTTTCAATTGGCACTGATTTTTTGGTATCAAAAAAACGGCATAACCTATAGGCTCGGTTGGGGCAGGGCCTTTTGGTATACTACGGTACTGATGCTCATTTTTTGTGGTACTGGTGATCATTGCCGGGGGTGATACCAGTTTGAATGAAACCTGTTTCATCCGGCGATGGGACGAGATGGTAGTGGCGGAGGTAGCGGGAAATTGGTCGAAGACCTGTGCGATGTCGGGACCATTGCTGGCCGGGGGGATAGGGTTCGGCTCTCTGAGGGGAGGGGGGAAATACGGACCTATTGTTGGCAACCCTGAGGAATGAGTTGAGGTGAGTAGGGCAGCTAGGTGCTTGGAGTCCTTGAACCCGCGCGATATCCTGCACTGGCGAGTTTTGTTAGTATTATTCGACTATTAGGGCGGGATTGTGAAAAATACTACCGATTTGAGGGTTGATGCGGAAAAGCCGGATGTATCCGCTCCAGAAGGGCGCAGATGGCAAAGGAACATAGCTCTATCACGACAGCGGCGCATAGACCTCAAAGTGGCACAGCATTTTTTCGCATCTCTGCGAACCCATCAAGAAGTTGTGGGCGGTGTGAGGAAAGGGAGATAGACGTCTGCGTGATAAAGCAGATGGCGAAAGGTATCTCATTTATCTGGCTCCTCGCTGTTTCATATGGGTGGATTTAAGGGATCATCAATCCCTCAGCTTTGTCCCTATAACGTCATAATTGCCAAGAATAGGGATGATCATGAGATGTATCGCTACCTGCGGACTCAGGAACGGGATCCATGGAAGGTATTTGCATAATCGAGTCCACTTATCGCTATACTGAAGTTACCCACACGGAATAGCNNTTTTTCGCATCTCTGCGAACCCATCAAGAAGTTGTGGGCGGTGTGAGGAAAGGGAGATAGACGTCTGCCTGATAAAGCAGATAGCGAAAGGGATCTCATTTATCTTCATTTGCTTGAGAAATTATCGTACGTGTTTAGTTCTGCTCAGTCAGCATCAGTAAATCGATTTCATGATGTCCGGCATGGTCACTTTGAAAAAGCAAGTGCAAGCCAAAATGGGCAATAGTTATCGGTTTTCGATTGAGAGAATTTGTTCATCAGCGTCCATAATTGAAGAAATCAGCTTCAATGGACCTAATAGAGGGAGCTAAACACGACCAAATTATCTACCCATTGGGATTACCTCATGATCTTCCAATTTCGACGTTAAACCGGATAATATCTGCTCGAACGAGATATTGCCCGTGCTACATGATCCGCACGGTCTAAGCTCTGTAAATGGGTTCTTCATGTATCGGGCTCCGGATTCGTAGTTCCTGGGATCAAAATCCATTGGCATCGCACAAAAAAGTATGTCATACTGCTCATGCGGTTCGGGTAATCTACCCTTGCTTTTTGGGGGTTTACTGGTTTCTAAGTCTATTATCTGCAATTTTAATCCGTCGCCTCGTAAATGATACATTCCAGATCCCATTTTCATTCCATATATCATATCCATATAATAATCAATAAAATCAAAATTGGTACTTGCGATATTCCACTGAAAGATGAATTGTTTAATTTGCTGTTCGAGCATTATTTGATCAGAAGGCATATCGAATTTGAAGAACTCGTATAATACCTCAACAAAATTGTTAAAAATTATAGAAGCCCTTCCGTCAAAATCAACACGATCCAACTCATTTAGTAGATAAACATCATCGAATATTCTTTGAAATGGTCTTGAAAAAAGCAAAAATTGTGGAGTATTTACTGGATAGGATGTAAACGGGCTGAGATAGACATCAGATTCTATAAATATCCACAATAGATTAGAAATATGCGCTTTTTGAGATAACTCACTAAGGACAAAATGGATTTCTTCTAAAACCGTATCCCTGTAGTGGTCAACAGCTACTATCGGATCGAACTTTGTTAGTATTTCAATATGTTTCATTAAAGGCTCTTTGATATGAAGACGTTTCGAATATAATATATTGTTTTGTGCATCTATTTTAATAATACTACTATCTCCGATATACTGTGAATAGAGATTCCATATTGGAACCGATTTATCAGGTCGTTGAGTATGATCGAAACTTGGAGTGTCGCATTCGCCTTCTAGCAAACATTTTTGTATAATTTTTGCTTTATTGTTGTACTCCACTATCGTAGCTGGTTGGTTTAACAGAGGCTCTGAAGCGAGTTTTCTGAATTCAACAAGCTGTAAATACTCTTCGACTTTTTCATATACCGATAAAAAACCAAACTCTTTTATTATGCTATCGGTATATTTTGATCCTAGAAACCTAGTTAATTGCTCCGCGTGCTTATTATCTATTAAACTTTTAAATATGTTTTCAAATACGTTTAACTCCATTGATATATAATAAGGCTGCTCGATCTGATATCGATTGGTCATTCTTCGATTATCTGAATATAAAATATTCTTTTCATCTTTTAGTGCTTTTAAGTTTCTGCTCATATTTCCTTTATTCTTATTCAGCTGTTTGGCTAATTGAGTCCCAGAATACCCGCACTCATCCAACAGTTCAAAAATTATATCGAGTTCAAGCGTAGTAATCTCTGCCATACAGATTAATATTAAGCTTTTCCTTAAACTACTTTTCGAAGGCAAAAAACGGTTGTATGCTTCAACAAAGAGCAACAACTAGTTGTGTAGAATTAAACGCAAGTACAACTATAACTAAACTTAAATATTATCATGAAAATCTGCTCCTCATGGTCGGAATCGAATTTGGAGCTCGGAAAATCCAGAACATCCAAGGTAGCGCTTTCGTCAGCCTGCCCGTAGCTTGGATCAGAACGCATCGACTTCGGAAAGGAGATCGGGTCAGAATCGATCTGATGGATGACGGTAAATTAAGAATGTCTCCAATGAATGAAGGAGATGGTGCCCAGTGATATCTCCGGCTTATCGGCTTCGGACATTTGAAGAAGTTGTAGGGATTCTTTATGAAACCACATATGACGAAGGTGCGCTCGTTGCCAGAGTGGGTAAAATCTCCGTCTATCTTCCAACAGAAATGGAGCCCGTATTACACCCGCTTATCGGTGAAAAGATAGGTATCCTTCGAACCGATACCGGGTATCTGTCACGCATCATAGTTACCCCTCGGCGGAAGGAGCAGGTGAACGAAACATCTACACAATTGGATGGATGTAAGGAGATAGGTCAGTGACTGCAGAAAAAGGGGCTGGGCGCGCCAACGCCCGTGTTCCCAAAGCTCGAAACGCTATTCGCAGGACGATGCGTTTGTATATAAAGATTTCCATTAAAGATCAGCATTTCGGTTGGGGAAATCCACAATGCCTGCTAATCTATCAGCCGTAAAAGCATATAAGCACGTTGGCACGCCGAGGTCCCCACCAGGATTACCAGTCCCCGATTCCGATCCCAACGAGATCCGGAGAGCTCTGGGTATATATCACCCATCCGAGGACGTTGTTGAGGTAAGGGTACTCCAAGCCGGTGGCAGGGCAAACCGGACCGACTCTGGCTATTACGACGATAGAGAGATGCTCGTAGAGGGGGTGGAGGCACTACGTTATCGCCCGCCTGGCATCTACATCACATTGAATCAAATCGATCCTGCATTGCTACATCGGGCGTCTAACAAGATCAAAGAATGGGCCAAGCAGACCACCGCTGATAAGGACGTCCTCCGACTACGCTGGCTGCCGATCGATCTCGACCCAGTACGGCCCGCTGGTATCTCCTCGACTAACGAGGAGCACGATGCAGCCATCGCGAAGGCCGTGCGGGTCAGGAATCACCTGACCGAGCACGGCTGGCCCGCGGGGGCGTTCATACTTGCCGACTCGGGGAACGGGGCTCATTTGTGCGCGAGGATCGATCTAGAGTCTTCCAAGGAGAACGTCACGCTCGTAAAAAACTGCCTGGGGGCACTGGATAAGCGGCACAGCGATGAAGGCGTCAAGGTCGACGTAACGACTTACAACCCGGCTCGAATCTGGAAACTCCCCGGGACCGTGGCCAGAAAGGGAGACCACTCCCGCGAGCGGCCCTATCGGATGGCACGGATTATCGAGTCGCCGGCGGAGTCCTTCGCTGACTTCAAGATCGTTCCCCGCGAACTGCTGGAAAAATTGGCCGGGGAGCTGGAGGGGCAACCGGCGGCCGGAGGCGCGAAGTCGAAGGAGATCCGCGAGCGGCAAACGCCAGGTGCCAGCAAGAAAAAGTCCAGTCCCGCCAAAAAGGGCCACATTATCGACCTGGCCGCGCTAATTGAGCAGTACGACATAAAAATAAAACAGAAGAAAGACGAGAGCGATGGCCGGATAATCTACGAGCTTGAGGAATGTCCCTTCGATCCAAATCATAACAGCGGCGAAGCATTTCTTACACAATTCCCCGACGGAGGGGCGGCGTTCAATTGTCACCATAACTCCTGCAAGGAACACGGCCTCCGAGACTTCGCGGCGAAGCTCGGGATCGAACTGCCTAATTCCGATCGATCCCTGGAGGACATTTATCAAGTACTGCCCGATATAATCGCGGCATTCCAAAAAAAGCCAGCCGACGCAGCAGAAAATGAAGATTACCTCAGGGATCTAGCCATACTTCGTGAAAAAACGCCTTTCCGCTATGATGAGGCGGTGGCGGCGATGGGGCCAGGAGTGAAGAAAAACTCTCTGAAATCGGCACTCAACGACTACGAAAAGCGACAGAAGAGCAATCACGATGGGCGGGGCGAAGACGCCGCGTCCTTCGAGCGCCCAACGGTTAGAGACGCCGTGCTAGCCCTAAAATCGGTATGCGACAGCGCCACCACCCGCGACGGGGCGGGATTCAACAAATTTGACGCGGATTATTTCAACATCCTTGCCGGGGATTACGAGGGTGGAAAAGAAATCCGACCTGACCGAGAACTTGACGCTTACGGCCGGTTGAAAAAATATAAGCGACAGTTGCGCGAGCTAGGCATAAAATACAGTGAAATAATATTCCCAGGCAGCGACATCGATGCCGATTTTACCATAGAGGACATCTGCACTGATCCCGAGGGCAAAGGTAAGTACAGATTCTCCCGGGCATTAGCGGCTGAAGCCCTCCAGGGCAAACTCGATCTTGCCATGCCCCCGGACGGGAGAGCCATTCACTGGTTCGATGGACAGATATACCGATCAACAGGGATACCAAAGATATCGCAAATCGCATACAGTGTCGCCGGAGACGCCGTGACCCGGAAAGATCTGCTTGAGGTGATCGACCGGATAAAATCGGAACAGTTACTCGATCCGGTGGAATTCAACCTAGACCCCTTCGCGATGCCCTTGCTGAATGGCGTTCTCAACCTCAAGACCGGCGAATTCCGAGACTACGCCCCGGACGACTTCTTAACATTCCAATATAATGCCAACTGGGACCCTGACAGGGCAGACTACGACCAGTTCCTCCGGTTTCTATGCACCTCCCTCCCGGACCCACGAGACGTGCTGATGGCTATCGATATTATGACCGCCATAGCCTTGAGAATACCGTTTGACGTCATAGTTCAGCTCCTGGGTGGGGGTGCGAACGGTAAGGGAGTTTTTGAGAAGGTTCTACTCGCACTTTTTACCTCGGAAAGATCCACCGCTCTGACACTGGATGAGCTTAAGAGATCGCGTTTCGGGGCCGGGGCCCTTTTCGACAAAGATTTGTGGATTGTTACTGAAGTCGAGGAGGTAGCGGGGGCAGTGTCCGCCTTGAAAAAAATCGCAACAGGGGAGTTCCTTGATACCGACGTCAAATACGGCAACAGGAGGACCGGTAGACCCCATGCAGTCCCGATCCTAGACTCCAACAACGCTTTTGATTTTGGGGACGAGAGCTACGGCCGGAAGCGGCGTGTCATCCGGTTGGACTTTTGTTTTACCTTCGGCGACGAGCCGGGTATGCGTCCCATCGATAGGCAGCTCCTCCAAAAACTTACGACGCCGGAGGCTAGGGCGGGATTAGTCCAGCTAATCGCAGCCAGAGCCCCGAGTCTAATCCAGAGTGGCAAAATATACAATCGGAAGACCACCGAGGAGGCCGAGGCTGAGTATAAAAGACAGCAGTTCAGCCTAAATTACTTTTGCACCGAATGTTTAAGCTCGGGGGGGCGAGGCGATGAGACCGCCGCCGTGTACGATGCGTATCTGGACTATTGTAAACGCTTCAACGTCCCGACTCCGGCGTCGAAGATTGCATTGGGGAAGTATATCTCCAAAGTCTTCGGGGTTCAGTCCGTGGGGAACAGTGAAGGCAGCGGCGAAAAACGGCGAGATTATCGCTATTATCCAGGCGTCTATCTCGCAAAAACGCCACCTGAGGCTCATGCGGATCATATCCTCAAGCACTCGTCCGACAGGTCCGACAGATGTCCGACAGATATCCGACAGATAAAAGGGTATGAAATCAATATCGGTAACCTTATTCCGACAGATCCGACAGAAAATGCCCAAATGACAACCCTCTTAGAGGAGATAAATAATATCTCGTCATGTGAGAAATTAAAAGATATTCCTATAGGGGGTGTTGGCCAAAAACCTGTCGGATTCGTCGGATCTGTCGGACAAAGCCGATGCATGGCGTATTTTTCTCCGACGGATCAAAATCAATCTATCGGACAGGCGTCGAATCTGTCGGACAGCCCCGGCCAAGAACCCGACGAGACCCGCGAAGTCGTGGACGGCGAGCACGTCCCCGTCGCCGAGCAGAAAGCCTGTGCCGCTCAACGGGAAGCCGAGCACGCCGCAAAGTTCGCTACGCCGGGACCCAAGCCCGACGATGGCCGGGTTCTCAACTTGACTATGGCGGTCTGGCGCGAGATGTCGCAACGCTATAAGGGGCTCACCTACCACGTCATAGAAGACGAACTGAAATGCACTATGGGTAGAGCCAGAGAGGCCATCTCTCTTCTGAGGGGTAGTGGCTGGATCGAAGATGAAAACGGCCGCATTCATCCCCCCGAGGAGGGGACATGACCCCCACACAAACCGATCTAGCCCATTTCGCTGAAGGGGGTATTCCCCTCTCCAGCAGGATAGAGGCCACCTACGAACTTCTCCCGGACTCCAGGGGGCCGGTGTGCCCTGGGTGCAAGCGGTACTTGGGGAGTGCGGGAATCTATTCTGTTGAATGGAGGGGCAGAATCTGCTGGAACTGCCTTCAACAAAATGCAAGGCCGGTGAAAAGTCAATCCCCCGCTGCTCCGATGCGTAGCGATATCACCCCTCCGGCGTGCCATGCGAGGCCCGACTACAGCAGCCTTCCCTCTTATCACGAGATGAAGCTCATCGATTGGCGTGAATATAGGCCCGCTGTTCTCGACGAGGCGAGGTTGATTATTGCCTCTATCGATCTGCAGGATGAGGGGATATCCCGTGAGACTATCGTTGCCGCCCTGGAGCGAATTGTTGGGCGTGCACCGCCCCTCGATATAGTACGCAATGCCATGTGCGCCATCAAAGCGGTGCTTGCTGCCGATGGAGAGGTGCGGTAAATGTCGCCGCGGCGCGATCCCCCTCGGAAAGGATTTCGGGCAAGACCCTTGAAGGAGAACGGGCCACCACTTCCACATCGTCGGCCGCCAATGACTCTCATATCCCTCCCGCTCCGTCGTGGGCACGGGAGATCATCGATGCGGCCATGAGACGAGATCGGCTTCGGTTCGATGACAATCCCGGCCTGACCCGATTTACTCGCCCCACAGTCGTAGGAGAATTTTGGCCAATCGTATTTCCGGCGGATATGGAGGTGTTGGTATCCCGTATTCCTGGTAAGCCGATCAATATCCGCGCGCGTATTCCCTCCCCGACCCGGCCCGTTTGTGAGTCGGATAGGTTAGCGATTGAGAGCATTGCTGAAGGTGATGGTATCTCAATGCTGATCGATTTCAACAAGCACCCGGCCTCTCGGAAAGGGGGTTTAGTTGTTATCGATGTTGATACCGCCGATGAAGGGAGGGGGTGATCATGGTCTCTCAGAGGGACATCCTCGCCATTTTCGATGTCGGTGAGGTGTTGACAGCGCATCAGATACGGGATCGCCTGCCCGGTAATCCACATATTTCCGGGATCGTCCACGATATAAATCGCCTCCGACGGTGGGGGCACTTTAAAAACGCCGTTGTCAGCAAGTCCCCCCGAGGCGCGAAAATCTGGGGCTATCGGAGGCTGTGGTGAACTCCCAGCCCGTGATTGTAAATACGGTTTTGTTAGTATAAAATGAGGTAGATCGAAATGGAACCAACAACAGTAAAAGACCAAGCGCCCTGGGTGTTGGCCGCCGGAGGGGTCGGTGACATGACCGGACTGCCCCTCCACCTCCGCCCCCCGCCCGACCCCTATTTGCGGAAGGGCAGGCCCATCGTTAACCCGACCGCCTCTCCCGTTGAATCCCTCCCGGAGCTTCTCAATCGAGGCCACCAGCTCCTCTTGCAACTGGACAGAGAGCATGAGAGGATTCGCCACGAGGTCCAAACTGCTCTCAGGCCGGTTCCCCAAGCGTGGAAGGGGGCGAGGTTGGCGAAAGGCGACTATGACGCCGCCTATGCCGAGCTGATGGCCCTGTCCAAGCGGATCAACACGCTCCTGGCTGAGGATTACCCGGAGTTCATGCAGTGTAACCCCGAACCTGCGGCGAGCTTTGGGCTGGTTCAGGGTGGCGGTCAGCGGAAGAGACGGGAACGGAATAGGGACGACCCGCCGCGGAGGGAGCGTGATTTCTGACAATCCACGTGTTACTTTTTCTTCTATTGTTGATACAGATATTGAGTCGTCTTCGGTCGATGGGGCGTCTTGTAGGGTCTTTACGGGGACCTCCAGCCGGACCTCTCCGTGTACCTCCTATGGAACCTTCGGAGGGATATCCACCTAAAGGCCCGATAACCCCGGCCCTTTCTCACCGTTCTTTCGGAGAGACCTGTAAAAAACTTTTAAAAATTTTTCCATATTAGTTTCGAAGAACCCGATTTTAGCCAATTATCGATATGCTTCGGCCTATTCACCGATACGATAATCAAATTCTAAACAAATTATAATTCTCCCTGCATAACCCTGTAGGCCCGCCGTTATTCTCGGTGTTTTATAGAATTCATTATTTGGGGGGGGTGGTCGGTGGTCTTCGAGGGCGACGGTGGGAATAGGCGGAGATCATCCCCGCCGAGCCGCCTCCGGGGTCACCAGCGCCGCTCCTGGGGAGTGTCATCTTCCAGGAGCCAGTATCGGGTCTCTGGCGTGAGATTCTCCAGGATTCGATTAGAGCTTTTTAAATCGAGGCTGAATACAATTGGGGTGGGGTACCGACCACCTTCGAAATCGATCCGACTACAGAGAATCTGCTGTCCTTGCGGGTTCAGGAGAACGGATTGATCAACGGGTGGGAATAAGAAGACCCTTCGCCCTGATCAATCTGGCCTCTGCGAGCCCCTGGTGAAGTTTGCATCGGCACAACCCCTGAGTTTCAGCTCAGGAATTGGCAGGTGGACATTTTTATTCCGCCATAATTGGACCGATTTAGACCCATTTGTCATCGGTTAAGGGCATTTTGATAATTTTCAATAAATAGAGTTACTCTTATCATTATAAAATTATATTTCATTATTCTTTGTGTCGTTAAAAACGCCATGATAGGTGTCTGGGGTGTGGTATCTAAGCGCGGGTCGCGTACTCGCTCTACTGAA
>NPIE01012841.1_pt3 | contig 13242 bp, 16 predicted proteins | sample 8637661 | NCBI WGS metagenome assembly NPIE01 (sample SAMN07420842, study PRJNA396082) | bioreactor metagenome | isolation source: sample BA12 brine-fed electro-methanogenic bioreactor BA | place: Japan: Kochi | collected 2016-12-09 | reverse complement strand
AATAAAGCCATTTATTGGCTTTTTCTTTTGCTATGTTTTAGTCTCAAGCATTGAGTAATCTTAAAAAGAAAAAACAGTATTTCCATCAAATGAAATTACTGTCTATTTTTTAAAACACAAATTACAACTTCCGATCATATAGTCGAAACACTTTATATAATTCTCCGCCTAGTTTTTCGAGGGCTTGACGGGATCGATAGTTTTTGGAACCTATGGTGGAAGCATCGATAAGCGTATATCCGCGCTGTTTGAGCAGTTGAAAATATTCTTGATACATGATATTGATAATCCCTTTTCCCTGATAATCTCTTACCACCATTTGAATCATCGCTCGCGCTTTATTTATTCTTTTTTTATAATACAACAATCTGAGAATCTGGAAGATATTCCACTTGCCTTTTAAATGAATGAGCGCTTGGTTAAAATCAGGGACTATCATAGCAAAGCCAATTGGTCGGCCGTCATCTGTCCTCGCTATTTTTATGAGGTCGAAATCTAGAAAATTCTTCCATGAGTTAAGAAGCTCATATAGTTTTTCACCTTCTGGAACGCGTAAATCGTCGTCTTCATAAAGTGATTCATTAAATATTTGAACAACATCTAAAACATCTTGTTCTAAGTTGTTTTTATCTGCTTTCATGACATTGACATGGTAACGTTTCTTGAGCTTACCTATGATGTCGTATCTTTTGTACGGGACTTTTTCAAGTGTAAGTTTGTAAGCATAAAAATCATCATTTATACCAAATCCATATGTTTCAAAAAGTGTTTTATAGTACTGTTTGTTATAGACATTCATAATTGTTGGCGGCATGTCAAACCCGTCAATAAGCACTCCTCTTTGGTCGTCTGGATCCAATGGGTTTGTATTGCCATAATAATAGTCAAAACCTTGTGACTTAACCCACTTGTCAGCTTGCGAAAAGATGGCATTCGCAACGTCCTGATTATCGATTGATTCGAAATAATTGAAAGCCGCTTGTCTGCGTTCTAGAGGCGTCTTTGGTCTTGCTGTAAACACTTCTAGATAGATTCTTGCGCTGACAATACCATTGACATAAACGTTGAACGCGGCGCAGGGCTCTGCGTTCTTCTTGGACAATAATTTGCTTATCAGCATGGCTTTCATTTCTTTGCGAATCGGAAACACATAATAAGGATCGTTCTTATACAATCTTCTATGTAAATCAATGAAGTTATTAATTTCTTTTTTGTTATCTACCATCCTTATGGTAATATTCTTATGATTAGTGTTTGACCCCTTTATTGATTTCGTGAGATTTTCCATGTTATGACCGCCTTATACTTGTTATGATATATGTCAAGATATCAAATCATACAATGATTATATCATCAATTTGAGTCATATTGTGGGCATTGGAATGAAATTTGCAGGGTTGCTCCTTTTTTATATTATCAGCTTATGACTCAATGCTATGCGACTGGACCAAAGCCATTTATTGCTTTTTTTATTCATGGTATATTAAAAGCATATGTGAAGTAGTATAATTTGATTGTAAAAAGGGGATGTTGGAGCTATTTTTATATGCAATTAGGCACCAATGCACTATCACATATGCCAAAAGCAACTGACCAATCGTAAATCAGTTCAAATGGATACTAGCGTTAATGGGATAGCACTCACTCTAGATCGCTTAATCATAAAAAAAGGAGGTTTGAACTATGCGTTATAAAGCAAAAAAAGATTTGTGGATCGTGCTTGTCATGTATTTACCATTATTGATTACCATCGCTTTAATCATACCGCTTTGGGGACAAGATGTGATGGTTTGGATGCTTGCCGTCATGTTACCGGTAAATGCGCTCATTCTCTGGATTTTATATGGGAGTTTTTATGAACTCAGAGAATCAGTCCTATATATATGCTTTGGTCCCTTTCATCAAAAAATCAGTTACCAAAAGATTAAATCCATACGCGAAACCCGCAATTTTCTTTCATCAGCCGCAATGAGTCTCGATCGTATTGAGATTCGAGAATACGATAAATCTTTCGCAATGGGAACCACCTATGTATCACCACTTGAGAAAGATCATTTTTTGATGGAATTAAAAAAACGATGTCAGAATCTTGAAGCGCCTAATTAAGAACTCCCGGGTTTTAAGAAGCGAGTATTTTGACGGGTGTAGATTTGACTTTTAATGATGTATCTATTTCGTTGCTATATAAAAATGCCACGTTTTTATAGGCGAACCTAATCGAGTAAAGGAGTAAAATGAACCCCCTTTTTGGGTTCATTTTATATCATCCCCTATTTTCATCTAAAGAATGAAATCCATATGCAAGTGAAGAAGCCCTCTTGAACATCCATCCGGACATAAATAAAGTTGTTTATTGGCTTTTTTTAAAGTTTATAAAAAGGGTATCGAGTTGTATGATTCAAATCAAACAAATGTTTAATTTAGTAAACTAAAGTATAAATTGTCATTTATGTGATATAATAAGTCCGTTTTAGATTCTTCTATATGATCTACCAGGATATCCTCTTTCTGGTTCTTTATAAGAATAATAGCAAAACAGAGAGGAGATCCAATATGCCTATATTTTATATAGCCACAAACAACGGATTCTTAAAACAGTATTATTCCGAACAGAATTCAACCTCTGCAAATGACAAAAACAACCCGTTTTTGTTTGCAGCGTCGTTACGCAAGGCGAAACTGTTTAAATCAGTAGAGGAGGCAAAAGCTGTTATTAATCAAAACGGCTTGGAAAATTGTATAATTATTGATCAAAATGGCAGGAATCAAGAATCGTAATCATTATTTTCGTTAGAAGAAATTGTTGTTGTTTAGAAACACAAGCAATAATTTTGACTGCATATTGTGCCTAAAATCAATTTGTTTTGATTTCATATGTATGAAACGACTGAAAATCCATGTGTAAGGGAGTTGGGTTCTCCCTTGAACCACCATTTAGAAAGAAATCAAGCCATTTATTGGCTTTTTTTGTTAATTTAAGACTTGCAGGCTGTAGCGAGCTTTCCTTAAATAATCTGACCATCAATCGATATGCTTTTTTGATATGGTATAATAGTCATAGTGTCTACATCAAAAAGGAGCATCAGTGAAAAAGAATAAAGTAAAGTGTCCATATTGTAACAAGCATATTGAATCATACTTAGCAGTATGTCCTCGTTGCGAAAGTTTGATCAAAAAAGTTGATTATGGTTTATTAGCGAAAATAGGTTCTAAAGCCTTAGGCGACTATGGCGTGTTAACCTTAAAAGGCCTTAGAAAAAGGAAGAGCAAGTACAAAGCTGTGTTTTTATGCCTTGTTGGCGGTATTTTTGGAGCACATAAGTTCTATGAAGGTAACCGGAAAATCGGTAAACTATACTTGTTTACAGCCGGACTATTCTTGATGGGTCCCTTCGTTGATTTTTTTAAGTTGCTAATAACAAAAAGACGACATTATGATGCTCATTTGATGATAAAGCATAGCGAAAGAGCAAAATACATTGAAAAACATGGTCACCCCAAATACATCTAAGCAATAGTCATCTGCAGATTGAGTTCAGTCATTGAAAAGGAAAAAAGACACGTAACTATCCAGTTGATTTCATTTCTAAGAGGCAGATAAAGTACTTTTGTGATATAATTTGATTAGATAAATTAAAAAACTCACCAATGACTACTGTGTCTTTGGTGTTTTTATTGAAAAAGGAGAATAGAAAATGAATCTAAAGGAGCATTTTAGTAATTTGGACATCCAAGAAATTTATAAAACCATCATCGATTTGGAAGGGCCTAAATATCCATATTATAACTGGAATCAACTAGAGTATGCCGCCAAGTATATTCAAGAGAAAATGATGTCATATGGAATAAAAACAGAGATTCAAGAGTTTTATATCGAAGGGTTTGAGCAACCATTCAAGAATATATTAGGGTATATTGGAGACCAAAGTCAGCCAGCTATTGTGCTTGGATCCCATTATGATACGGTACCTTATGCACCAGGTGCAAATGATAATCTTTCTGGTGTAGCGGTATCTTTAGAGCTTGCTCGCGTTTTATGTCAGTTAGAAAATCCGCCATCGATGATTATTGCCGTCTTTACGCTTGAAGAAGGGTATCCTACATATTATAAACGCTTGATTGAAGCTTTGAGGCAAAAAGGTTTGCTGGATGATAAAGATAGTTTTTTATCGCTTGAAATGATGCAGTTTGATCGTCAATTATCAAGACTAGTAGGCAAGAAACATAGAGACACAAGAAAGCCACTTTCCGAAGTTTATGATGCAATAATTAAGGAATATAAGGATGAATTTGATAAGCGTCAAGTCGACTATGTGCATACTGTAAAGGAGATTTTTAAGGAAACAGACGAATTATTTGTTGAAAAGAAAGTACCCTTGCTAGCCTTGGTAGGGAGCACCATGTTTGTCCAAAAAGCACTTATAGAAAACATCAAAATTAAGTATGTGATTAACTATGATACATTAGGATGGATAAGCAATGAAGAAGGCACACAAAAACCCTTGCCGATAACAGAAGAAATGTTACCTCTGACAACATCCTATAAAATGGATTTGAAGGGAACGATAGGGAATTTCATCGCTGTTATCGCAAACCACAATGCGAAGCAAATACTTGATGAATATATCAACCAATGTTCTCACTCTGAAATAGATATGCCGTGTTTTGGTTTATACTTGCCATTTGATATCAACAGGATATATGTTGCTGCACCGGACACGCTAAGATCTGATCATGCGCCTTTCTGGGCCGAAAATATTCCGGGAATTTTTATTACTGATACCGGTAACTTCCGTTCACCTTACTACCATACGGCAGAAGATAAACATCATCATATCGACTATCAATCATTAAATAAGATTACGATGGCGTCCTTAGGGCTGATATTGTCATTATAGTTTTTGTTATATAAAAAGACTGAAAAATCTTATGTAAGGGAGTAAGACTCTTCTTTGAACCACGATCTAGATAGAAATCAAGCCATTTTTTGGCTTTTTCTTCAATGAGCTAAGTTTAAATATTTTTAAAATTCTACGGGAAATGTCATATAATACAATTATCTAGAGAAAAAAAGATAATTTTAAACAGTTGATTTCTTTAACTCACATCCAAGAAATTCGTGACAATAATGAAAAAATTAGTAAAAATTAACTTTTGCCTTATTGACTAATGGATTTATACATGCTAACATCAATTCATATATCTAGGAGGATTTTATGACAACTTTATTGAAATTGGTGGAAACATCAAAAACACTCTCTTTGATTTTTGATTTTAGGGTAAATGACTCGCGAAACAAGTCTTTATCCATTTTTTTGATTGTTATTCGTGTTGCTTTATTGATTCTCACAGGCATACCTGTGTTTTTGCTACAAGCCATTATTTATGTTCTCTATTTGCAAATGTTTTTTACATCACTTCCAGGGAAACTTGTTCAGAAAACGAGACTCGAATCACTTGGATATGATGATTCAAACAAATGGTTGTTCAACATCTCATACTTGATGTTGTATCTTTTTGTTCTCATATTTGAGTTTGCATATATTGTTATTAATTACTTGATTGTCGTTTTAAGTTTCATCATGGATTGCTTGATATGGATTTTGACCTTGGGTCAGACAAAATTGGTCAATACCGAGTTATCGCTGAATGATAAGGGTTATCTTGACCAAAGCGTTGAAAATATTGATATTTTGGCCATCATGTTAACATTTGTTTCTCTCTTGCTATTCAACTACATTGGCGAGATTTTGCTTGACACGGATATTACATTTGTATCATGGTTATACTTGTCTGCGATTGTTATGGGGCTAAACACCTTATTTTACATTTTGGTTTATATGCCCAAAAAAGCCCAAATTTTAGAATCAAAAACAGAAGACAAAGCCTCTTCGGCAACATGAAAGCACTAAAAAGAGTTCTATCATTTATTTTGATTACTCTAATTTTTGGAGTTCTTGTGGCGTGTCAGACTTCTGATGCCATAGTCAGCATGAATAGTTATGACATCGAAACTTATGAAGTCAATCAATATACGGATGCCGCGATGGTCATTATAGAGGATTCAATTTCTAGTACAGGATTAACACTTGAACTTTATTATTATGGAGAGGACGAGGGATTGACCGGTACTTGGTATACATTGTTCGCCTTCATAGACGACGAATGGACTGAGATGTCCTATATTACCGAAGAGAATGTCTATTGGCCTATGATTGGCTACAATGTATCAAAAAATCAGGCGACTGAAATNNTGTCGATAGGTTGGTCGTGGCTATATGGTGAGTTATCGAGCGGTAGATATTTAATCATCAAGGAGTTTACGAACCATCGTAATCCTGGAGATAACGACTACCATTATCTTGCATGTGAGTTTACAATAGCTTAAATCAATTTCAACAAAAAATAGAACGCAGCCTCAATGACGTGCTGCGTTTTTGATTGCTGTTACTTTTGTGGGATCATCATCAATAGAATATTCACAAGAAATCATCAAATGCTATCGTGAACCAAGGCGTATTTTGAGAGAGAGGAATATTGAATATCCTTCTCATAGGATGTAGATACAGTAGGCAATGATATGTCTTGTAAATATTAGGTTACAAAAATGATGTCAAAATTTCATAAGTAAATACCATCTATTTGATGTTGTGTTATAATTGATTAAGAGTTTGTCCTTTAAAGAGCCAGCCACGTCTGTTAGCTCTATACATTCATTTGGGAGAATGCGCATGGAAAAAAACGATTCATTATCAAAAATATATGATTTAAGATCTCGTTTGGGTATGATTATTTTACTAGATCAACGGATCAGTTCAAAGAAGCAAAAAGTTGAAAAAGCGATTCAAGAAAAAGAACAGCAAATCAATGATTACGCTGACAAAGTCGGTCAAGAAGCACAAAATTATGAGAGCAGTTGGAGAAGATTCTATTACGGCCAGGAAGCCGAAGAGAAAAAGGCTGTTCGGGATAAACTTTTGCATGTTTTTCTTCAGGAAGAGCAAGAAGAAAAGAAAGCGTGGCGCAAGTCATTGACCAAAAAGATCATTGCAGCAGTTTTATTAACGTTGATTCTTGCTGCATTATTCTTTATTTTCTTTGCTGCGTTTATCATCTCGGTTCAAGAGACGCGTTTGTATGATCGTTTAGATGAGTTGTTTAACGAGGCTGGGCTTACCATCATCATGGTGATGACCATTGTTGTTTTTGTTCAAATCGTAGTCTCGGTGATTATGAGACTAAATTTCAAATATACACCAAAAGCCAGGGATAAATTCGAACAAAATTACAAGAATGAAGAAAAAATCATTGAATCGAAATATTATGAAAAAAGAGTCAAGATTACAAAAAGTGATGAATACCAAAAACTGGCAAAAGAAGCCAGAGCGAAGAAAGAACAATATGGAGTCACGGTTAACCGGCAACAAAAAGCATTGCTCGCTGAACTTAAAGAGATGGTATTAACAAAAAGATCGATTTGCAATCAGACGCACAAGCAATATGATGATTTCATCAACCCTGTCGATTGGCAACATCTTGATCTACTCATCTATTTATTCGAAACTGGACGCGCAACAAATGTTAAAGAAGCACTCAAAGAAGTCGATACGAGATTAAGACACGACCAGTTATTGAATACCATTGACAAGGTGGGAAATCAAATCCAAGAAGCAATTAGACAGAGTTTAAACAAGTTGGAAAGAAGCATCAACAATCGCTTAACGTCGATTGAACATAGGGTTAATATTATCGGCCAAACCGTCGATCAGCGATTGGACTTAATGGAATCACAAATGGCAGTGATGCACCGAGAAAGAATTGATGCAATAGAGGGGCTTAAGTTCACAATGACAGCGAACTCCATGGCTTTGTCGAAGCAAGCAAATGAAGCATATCGGAGCATCGATCAGGAACTGCGATACATTGCATTGAATACGAGGTAGCCAAATGAAAAAAATACGATTGATTGCCAACATTGTTTTCTTATCCACAGTCGTGCTGGGGATTATTACAGCACAATTGGGGCGAAGCGATATGTTTTTGTACAGCATCGGTTTAATCGCTGTCGTGATATCGTTTATCATCACGATGGTTTTCTCAGTCAGATTTGTCATCAACAAGTTTCAACGTTAACCCATTTTTGTTATAAGAAAAGCAGCCTAATTTCTCTACGGCTGCTTTTTGATTTCAATACTAACGATATATTCGAAATCATCCACTTCAAAAACTCTTTTTTTGATGATTGTCGTTTGATAATGATCTTCATTTAAGGTTAGAATCATGTGAGCGAGTGCAATGCCGATATCGATGGCCTGAATATCGAAGTTTAACTGATGACCATAACCGTCAGTTCTTTTAAGATAGAAATGGCAAGTATTGTTATCGAGCATCACTCGCCATGGCTGCTTGTTCGAAGCACTGGGTCCGATTTGTACCGCTTTTAGGTGCTTGTAGAAGGGATAATCGTCAGAAATGGGCTTCATCTCTTCACCATCAAAAAACAGTTCATTGAAGTCTAGACGTTTATCCGCCTTTGTGAATGATCTTATGGCTTTTTCACGTAATGATCTGCCTTTAGGATAGCCCACAGGCGATATCGCTGCGATGATTTCTGTATCATTCATTTCAACGTCGAACTCACTACGCTTAAAGGTGCCGCCCAACCAAACGGTGCCTAAGCCTAAAGCAGTCAAATGAAGGACTATTTCTTCAAACAAATAGCCGAAGTCGACCATCGCTTCTTTCGTGTTGGCGATGACACCACCAATAAATGCAGGGGGATTTTTGATAAATCCATAAGTGCCATATTGCTTGCTATTGTCTCTTTGGTTTTCAGTATAAAAGAATCGGGCTTGATGACCCAATGGACCTTTCTTTTGATTTGCTTGTTTTAGAATAGCCATAACATGTTCAAGATCCTTGGCAGACAAGGATTTTTTCTCATAATTTCGGATCGATGTGCGTTGCTTGATAGCTTCCAGCATATTGCCTCCTTTTGGATACTAAACAAATTAATAAGTGTCGTATCCTTGAATATCAGTTGAGTTTTTTTGTGAGTGTGATGATATAGGTGCTGTAAATACAGAATATCAAAATCATCGCAAACATCAGTACAAAAACATCGTCGCCAGACCGCATATAATAGCCAGAAGAATTAACGACTGAGTAGATTAAAAGACCGTTGGTCAGTAAACAAACTTCTTTAAAGAGCTTGCTTTTCTTGAGCATTAAAAAGCTAGTCAATAAAGCCATAAGTCCCATCGTTATCTCAATGATAATGTGCATGATGATTTCAGCCTTCGCCGTTTCTAGTTCAGGCACTTGATCTGTCCCTAGCAGCATCATCCATAAGCCAATGATTCCTGCTCCTATGATTATGTAGACAACACCAAAGAGTTTTCTCATTTTCTTTACCTCGTTTTTGTATGATATGATGATTATTTTAGTCTAAGAAATAAGGGCATTATAAATGATTAAAAATAGCCGCTTATCAAGACCAACTTATGATTTTTGATAATTCCAGACAACAGGAAAATCTTCTGTATTCCATTGTCTTAGCCAACCTTCGGGCTGACTTTCTGCTTCAGCATAAATAGTCATGAATTCAATGTCATAAAATGCTAAATGACCGATGATGCGTACAGACAAAGGAATAATGATTGAGGTTAGTTGAGTCCCCATAAAAGCAGAACCACCGATATATTCGAGCATTGATCCTTCTTCAAAAGTAATGGATTGTAGCGTGGATTCTTTAAAAGCACCATCGTCTATTTGAGTAACAGACGCAGGTATATGAATACTGGTCAGTTTGGTATTTTCAAACGCGCTGTTAAAGATGAACTTGACGGAAGACGGTATGTTAATGGTTGTTAAGTTAGAGTTTTCAAAGGCTGAGGGTCCAATCGAAACTAGCGAGTTGGGCAGATGGACCGAATTGATGTCTAGACCATAAAAGGCATTCATGGGAATGGTTGTGACACCTTCTGGTATGACAACATCACCGGTTGCTTTTCTTGCATCAATCAAGATGTTGTTAATGACAAAGACCGGTTGCTCATCGGTCATCTGATCAAGCCAAGGCGTATGATTAAAAGCATAAGCGCCGATGATGGTCACAGATGCAGGAATGCTAATCAACTCGAGGTCGGAGTCTTCAAAAGCATAAGAGGCTATTTCTGTGACAGGCAAACCGTCAATCATCACCGGTATAACAAGCTCAGTGCTTGTACCGGCATAACCGTCGATGATGATTTCATCGACACCACCCGGTTTATGGTAGATAAGTCCAGGATCGATCGTTAATGACGTGCTTGAATCATTCTCAGTGTTATTTTGGGTTGTGCTTGATAATCTCGACTCTGTTGTCGCATCATCACAACCCAACAGGAGCATGAACACGAGTAATATCATGAAACAAAAAGTGATTTTTTTCATTGGCGTCTCCTTCAATANNACGTCTCCTTAAAGTACACTTATTATATCATGGGATATATTGTCTATTAAAGTAGTTTTGGACAAAAACACCCACTTTCTATCGCAACGCATTTATCCATCATTAAGAAATGAGGAATCGGTTTTTTTTATTAGAATATATGATATAATTGGTTCATCTTATATTTATAAGGAGAACCATCATGCATAAACAGTCAAGAGTAAACTTATTCTTATTGATTGGATTAGTCCTGCTGTTTAGTTTTTATATGACAGCATGCACTGAAACCACCACCACGAATACCACCACACAAACAACGACAGAAGCAACAGAGCCTTGCGCCTTTGATATGCCTGTAGCGATATCAAATGGCGACACGCAAGTGGACACTGTCTATGTGCCATGTTTGGCTTATACAGACAGCTATACCGCAGATGGCTTTTGTATCATTTATGACTTGCTGGAAAACCAAGAAGAATTCGCTTTGATTGAACAAAGCGATAACATGACGATCGTCAAGAGTTTCCAAATATTACTGACCGAAGTCGAAGTCTTTGATGACCAAGGAACACTTGTGACCACTTGGGATTCTTGGGAAGAGAGAACCTTGCTTACAACAGGTCAATATTTTATCGTTTTGCATATCCAACAAAATAAGGACGGTTGTTATAAGTTCGGGCACGCCATCTTCATGATGAATGTTAGCGAAACATAGGATCCTTTCGATGAAAAAAACCAAGGTTTTTCTCAGTCACTGGTTTATCTATCTAATGGCCTTCGTAACCACCATTCTTTTCTTGGTTTTTCCACCGCTATTCGTTTGGGGCGTCGCCTATTCTTATCAGCGCGGAAATCCAACGGCGACACTTGGTATATTGATTGGTGTGATTGTCTTTGCCATCCTTGCGATGCCAATGGCACCACTGATTATTTGGAAAAACCTGATTCAATGGACTGTGATTGATGAAGTAGGTATTCAATGCAGAAATCCATACAAGGTATTGAGAAAACTTGCGTGGCGCGATGTCGAAGGCATCGCCATCATGAGGTTAAATATCTCCTCTCCAGGATCTGGACTAAAGTGGTTGGTCTTCTTTGAGAAGGACAAAGATATGCGTCTTGTTAACGGTGTGATGTCTACAGATACACTCATCAGCATTCGCTATAGCAAAAAGAATCAAATCTGGTTAAGTCAATATTGGACCGACCCCATTGAAGAAAAACACTTTGAATAGAACATATAAAAAAACTTAAGTTATTTGAGTATTAATATGGACATACACTTGAAATCCCTTAGATTGGAAGATTATCCTATCAAGACCTATGATAAGATCAGATACGCTGACACAGACCGGCAAAGCCATGTGAATAACGCCGTGTTTGCTCAGTTTTTTGAAACCGGAAGAGTTGAGATTCTTTACCACCACCAACATGCACTCTTATCGCAGGATGCATCGTTTGTGATAGTCAAACTCAATATCGATCTCATGGCTGAAATCAATTGGCCGGGCCAAGTGGATATCGGGACAGGCGTGATAAGGGTGGGCAACAGTTCAGTCACCATGGTCCAAGGTTTGTATCAAAACAACAAGCTGGTAGCGACGGCTGAAACCGTGATTGTCCAAGTTGACAACAAAGAAAAAACCTCTAAACCGCTATCAGAAAAAGCCAAAGCCTTTCTTGAAACAATCAAGATTGTTTAAGATTAACCAAAGCATAAAACAATAAAGTTCACTGTGTGGACTTTTTTTGTTGCTGAGTCTTTGATTTAGGTGATATAATATGGGCTGATATCCATACATTCAAGGAAGTGTTAGATTGACAAAAACAATGCATGCACCATTGTATAAACCCATCAAAGGCGAGTTCTTGGTTCCCTCATATTATGATGATTTCTACTGTAAAGGGTCAGATTGTCGCAATACCTGCTGTTCTGGTTGGAGTGTAAAGATATCCATGAAGGAATACTTCTTTTTGCATGGTCTCTCATGTAAAAAGGAACTAAGAATCAAACTTGATTCAGCCTTGAGGCTGCTTGAAAAACCAAGTCAGGACAGATATGCAGAAATTGCCTTCGACCATAATCGACGCTGCAGACTCTTGTCTAGTGAGGGATGGTGCCTCTTGCATAAAACTTATGGAGAAAACGTCTTGTCTTCGGTTTGTCGTTACTTTCCAAGAGGGTCAAGAATCAATTATCGTTGGGAATCATCGATGTCCAATGGTTGCGAAAAAACCTTGGAACTTTTGTTTAAAAGTAATGAGCCCATTACCTATCATAAAAAGACACTAACATTCTATTTGCCCTTGTCCACAAAAAGAAATGAAAATGATATTGAACAATATGGTCCCGTCAGAGATGAATGTATAGCAATGATGCAAGACAGAAGCCAACCGATGCCCAAAAGAATCTTGAACATCGGGAAATTACTTGAGGCTTTAGATCAAAAAGAAGACTGGTTAAAGATTGAAGATTTACCCTTTAACAATCCATTGAACGTCCAAGAGATCTTATCAACTGCTCAAACCATTGGCCGTTGGTTTATCGATCATACCGGCACATTCGCAGATGATTTCATGAAGATTGAAGCGATGTATCATCAACAAGATCTCGTCAATCTTTTTCTAGAAAAAAGAAGAATCTTTGAAGAGACTTTTCCCAATCACGAGATTTACTTTGAAAAGGTCTTGAATAACAATATTTACTTTAAACAGTTTCCCTTTCAAGACTACACCGATAACTTTACCGATGAGTTCATCGCCTTATTTGGTAAATACTTCATCATGAGATATCTATGCATCCATTTGCT
>NPIE01000047.1_pt1 | contig 13248 bp, 12 predicted proteins | sample 8637661 | NCBI WGS metagenome assembly NPIE01 (sample SAMN07420842, study PRJNA396082) | bioreactor metagenome | isolation source: sample BA12 brine-fed electro-methanogenic bioreactor BA | place: Japan: Kochi | collected 2016-12-09 | reverse complement strand
CTGGAAGTTCGAATCAAAGAGGCCATCTTCCACCGCCTCACGCGAGGGATCGCAGCTGATGATCGATCCACATTCTTCAAGGCGGTCGAGGGAGATGCAGGCACGGAGTCCTTTCATCGCCGATTCTTCATCGACACTGATGATCATCTGGTAGAGAGGCAGGTTTTGTGTATCTGCCGGTTCTTCTGTTGGAGCCTGGGTGACAATCTCCTCGACTGAGACATCGGCAACTTCTGTTCCTGATGCGGCTGATCGGAGTGCCTCAATGCCTGCATCACTCTCAATAACAATCGTCAGTATACCGTCAAAAGGAGCATCCTCATCTTCAAGTTGGGAGAGCGGGGGATTGGTTCCGAGGATGGTGCCAAACTGTTCGATATTTCCAATGGCAATCAGTGCCCTGACATCCTTCATCAGGGAGGATTCATCTATCTCTATTCGTATCGTATATTGAGGATAGCCATTTGTACTCTCTATGGATGGAGGCGCCTGGGTTTCTTTGATTATGCTCTCATTGGGAGGCTCTTCTTTCCTGCCATTTCCTGTTGCGAGGCGGAGTGAGTCAACCATATCGTCAACATTGACAGACGAACCATCCCCGCCCTCTTCTATCTCATCGATCTGCTCCTCAATGATATCAACCGTGCTAAGGAGGAGATCCATCAGATCCTGTGTCACCGTCAGTTCGTTATTTCTGATCGCCTGGAAGACATCCTCCATTGCATGGCAGAGATGTTCCATGGTATCAAAGCCCATCGAGGCGGAGGCACCTTTCAGGGTATGTGCTGCCCGGAAGATCTCATCGATTGCACCTGTATCTTCGCCACCTTCAAGGATGAGAAGGTTTCGTACAATCACCTCATGATTTTCCCGTGACTCGGCAACGAAGAGGCCCCGGTATTGTTCAAACTCTGACTCCACCATACTATCCTCCAATCCTCCGGACCGCCCGGTGAATCTCGTCCGCCATCTTCTTCAGGGAAAAAGTCTCCTGGACGGCATTATGCTCAAGTGCTGATCTGGCCATGCCATAGACGAGGCATTCATCTTCACGGACAACAAAGGTCCTCCCCCCCGCCTCTTTGATCGCCAGCATGCCAGCACCGCCATCACTTCCCATCCCTGAGAGGATCACTGATACGATATTTTTTCCATAGACTTTTGATGCAGATATAAACGTCTTATCGACTGCCGGTTTCACTCCATGGAGAGGCTGGCCGCTTGAATGGACAACCTTTCCGGTGATCCGTCCGGGTACTGTCTGGGCACTGGTAATGATTGTATGGTACCCTGCCTTTGAAAGGAGGATATTGTTCCTGATAATGACATCTCCATTTTCAGTCTCTTTCACATCCAATGGACAGATGCGGTTGAAACGCTCGGCAAGTGCGGCGGTGAACCCAACCGGCATATGCTGGGTGATAACAACACCTGCGCCGAGATCTGCTGGAAACATCGAGAGGAGCGTGTCAAGCATCTGAGGGCCGCCAGCCGAGGACCCAATCAACACAAGGGTCTCTGCCTTATCTTTATCGGTAACCGAACCCGTTCTCGGCGCAGTCTTCTTCACTATCGAATCCGGGAGTGATATGAGATGTTTTATCTTGCCGACAACATCCTCCTCAATAGTCCTGACCTTCCGGAGGTCTGTTGGCTTAAGGATAAAATCCGATGCTCCAAGGCGGATCGCTTTCAATGTCATCTCGGCCCCCTCGGCAGTGAGGGAACTGAGCATCAGAATTTTTGGCTTTTTTGCAAATGGTGATCGCCTGAGCTTCTGAAGCAACTCGATACCATTCATCCTTGGCATCTCAATATCGAGGGTGATGATATCTGGTTCAAGACGTTCTATCTTTGCCAGTGCGTCAATCCCATCCACTGCGGTTCCCAGAACCTCAATCTCAGGGTCTCGTCCGATGATATCCTTCAGGATTGTCCGCATGAAGACGGAGTCATCCACAATGAGAACTTTTATCATACACTAAGACGCCAGCACATTCTTTACCTCATCAAGCACTTTTGGTGCCTGGAACGGTTTCACAACATATCCTCTTGCCCCGGTTTTAATGGCAAGTTTTACCATCTGCTCCTGTCCAACAGCTGTACACATGACGACTTTTGCACCGGGATCAATTTTTTTGATCTCCTTGAGTGCTTCGATACCGTTCATCTTCGGCATCACAACATCCATCGTAACAAGGTCAGGTTTGAGAGCCTCGTACTTTTCAACAGCTTCAGCTCCGTCTCCGGCTTCACCAACGATCTCATGGCCACCTGAGAAGAGGATGTTTTTGAGAAGGGTTCTCATAAACAACGTATCATCAACAATCAGTATTCTACCCATTCAGCATCCATCCAGATATGTGTGTGGGACGATATTTAGAGTTTTGTCCTGCCCCGGGGTATATCACAAATCAGTTTGCCCCGGATTTGGTTGCATCAGTGATATACCGGACACCTTTTGCAGTGAGCTGAACTTCTCTTCGTATCTCTTTTACTTCTGCCATATTAAGGTTGATTAATTTGTCATAGACGTGATCGATCTCCTTGAACTGAATCTGGAGCATATTCTGAATCGAGGAGGAATCCATTCCTGAATAGACGAGCATGGCAATCTGCTGATCCATTGCACTAAGTTCTGTTCCATCCATCTTAATGCCTTCAGTTGCTTCCTGAAGGAAATTGTGGAGGATCTGGAGGGTTGAGATCTGGGTGAGGATGAAACTTGATACGACATCATGGTGCTCGAGGTGATCGATCCTGACAACATCTGTCGGTTTTTCACTGACCTCCCTTTTGGTGAGCTCAATGTTTGTAACATCATCGATCTGAATACAGATCTGTTTGTTCTGGGTGATACACCAGATACCTGTTTTCAAGACGATAATGGCACCTTTCTCCCAGATGGCGTTTGTCACAAGCACGCCTCCGCGTATTGCAGGCGACATGAACTGCACCATCAGCCTATATCCGCTACATTTCATCAGGATTTTATGCTTCAGAACGAATCTGACCTTTTCAACCGAGACAAGATCGATGACTGAACCATCTTTTCTGATGATGGTGAGGGTGTTCTTCTTTTTTTCTTCCAGATCGACGATATGTTTAAGAGGGATTGTTATATTGACAGGTGGGGGTATGACAAGTTTTTCATCATCAATTGTTATCTTGCAATTGATCCATTCATCATTATGCTGTATTTTGACCGGTGCACTAACCATGATTCTTCACCCCATCTATATTATTTCTACCGGATATTGATTAATTATCCTTTTTTCCTCCTAATATAGTGAGTAGATTGGATAATTCTTCTTCAAGCTCCTCGGGTGAGACATCAACATCCTTTAACTCCCGGACAAGGCTGAGATCCTGTTTTTTCCTGATATTCTTTGTGCCGCTCTTCAGTTCACTGAGGAGATCGCTCTCCCCCATACCCCCTCCGCCGGATTTGGAGAAGAAGGAACTCTTCGTCTCTTTCCCTGTTGCATCGGAAAAACCTACATTTGAACTGATGGTTTCAGCAGATTCACTAAAGCTGAATTGATCCTTATGCTTCTCTTCCCAGCTAACTTCCTCCTCAATCGTTGAGTCGTCCAGCGGATCCTCGATCTCATCCAAAACCTCAAAATCATCCGGCAACTCGTCTTCATCGCCTGTCTCTAATTCATCAAGATCAATTGCGTCGAGATCACCATCAGCAGAGAGGAGATCATCACTGAGAGAGTCCCCAAAGGAATCATCAACCGGCGTGTCCACCGGCTGATCGAAGCCTCCCTCCGGTCGATCGTCATCCAGATCCCCGGCCTGGGCAAGGATCGAGGCGACATCATCTGCCATATATGCGTCATCCTGCCCCATGTCGATGACTGCTGCATCAGCATCAAAGTCATCAAGCCCCTCGTCATCCAGTTCATCCAGGTTGATGTCCCCGAAGAGATCATCATCTTCCAGTTCGTCGTCAATCGATTCGCCACCGTCTGCTTTGATCACACCGGATGAGGAGGCAGGTATCGCCTTCTCCTTATCATCCTTCTTTTTCCTGCCAAAAAGCCCCCCCTCTTTCTTCTCCTTTGGCTTTCGTGCTCCGCCAGTGAGCTTCTTATAGAGATTATAGAAAGATGGAGCCTTCTCAGCAAATCTTTCACCAAATGTCGGTCCTTCCTGCCTGACAGGCTCTTCTGTTTTATCCTTCTCTCTTCTCAGGCTCTTCAGGGAGATTGCCCCGGTGACAAAGAGTAAGAATATGCCAAAGAGTGAGACGATCAATATCAGATAGAGAAATGGCAGATCGATGAAGAGGAGTATTATTCCGATTGCAACGATCCCAAAAAAGAGGAGCATCCTCCGCACTGAATCCTTCATATAATAGTCCCTCCTGTTGAAACAAGCCCTTCCATGCTGAAGAAGATATCAACAACCGGCGGTATTACCAGGAAGAGCATTCCGGTGATGACAAACATTATTGCGATAAAGGGGTAGGCGATGGTCCGATCTCCGCCCACTGCGAGCTGCCCGACTATGACATTGGAGAAGCAGATGATCACGAGGATCTGAACCACATAGGCACCGATTAAGGCTTCAGGAAAATCGATGAACATGCCGATCATCCCCCCGCCCATTGCACCCCCGATTACATCTCCTGACGCTGCTTGCGACGCTGCTTCAAAACTTGTCATCACAGCTGTTATGGATTGTGAGAGGGTGCTCAGAATCTCATACAGAGCGATGAAGATTGCGCTCATCGCAGCATGCATCGGGATTAAGAGAACGACAAAACCCATGCTTGCAAGCTCACGCCGTTTTCTCATCAGCACCTGCTCAAGCATAGAGTCTGCAACAACGGTGCCAATCTTTTTTGCATCGCCACCCATCTTTGCGGTGTCACGGAAGATGCTGAAGTATTTATAGATAAAATTACTCCCGCATTCGCCGATGAATCGTTTCCATGAGAGCTCTTCATCCAGTCCGAGGTTCAGTTTGGAGTAGACTGACAGAAGAAGGGGGGAGAGGGTGGGCATCGATTTTTTATCGACCTGGGCGAGTGCCTGTGACATTGTGATCGATTTTCCTCCCATCATCGCTCCAATGCCCCGGATAAAGTTTGGAAATTCTTCATCACGGGCAATGACATTGCTATTGTCAATATATGCCAGGATCGCAAGCGGGGCGAGCATGATGCCAACAAGGATAAAGACGACTCCCGCCGGAACACCAATTGCCCAGGTGACAAGCCATGCGATGATCGTTACCGGGATGATGATCTTCTCCAGTTTCTTGATCATCGCCTGCTCTTTTGAGGACCAGTCTTCAGATTTATAGACACGATCATCGGTTGGAACCGTCTGAAACATCGTTCCGATACCAAATGCCGAAATCAGGATCACGATTATATAGGTGATCCGAAGTGTCTCCTCAACCGAACCCGGCGTATAGATCGCAACCGATATCATGAGCGTGATGGCAATCACAACAGAGGAGAGGAGCATGGCGATGTAGGCATCCGCCCATTTCTTCAGGAGTTCATATCCTGCCTCCTGGTTGTTCCTGAAGATCTCCATTGATGAGGAGAGCTCACCATTCAGGAAATCTATATCGGGCACCCCGGACTCCATTGCGTTTCCAAATCGCTGAAGCAGGGTCTTCAGAATTGCATTCTCGACCCTCTCTGCGACGATTGTTATCGCCTGGACATAACTGTACCCAAACCGCTTGACAAAGAATTCAATCTTCTTGATCGCCTTTGCCGGTGCATACTCCTTCTTCTCAGCGGTACTTGCAAAGATCTCAGGACGTGTTGCCTTTGCAATGGCAAGTGAATCCATGTACGTAACCATAAGAAGGATATCTGATGCCATCCTGCGGTCATCAAAGACTCTGGTGATCCGTTTGTATATCTTCTGAAAGAGATCTTCAAAGGGGAGTTTCCCCTCATTACTCTCCCGAAGGCGTTCAACAACATCCTCAAACATCTCTTCAGTCGCCTCCGATATCGATCTTTAAGAGACCCTGCTTCCTGACTTTTGTCAGCATGTTGAAGAGATCATAGTACCGGGTGAATCCTGCCTCATGGAGTTTCTCTAAGATTTTGGCACGTTTTTCGATCTCAAGGTAGATATCGGCTTTCCTCCGCTCAGGAATTCCAAGCAGTGTTGCAATTTTGTATTCGAGGAGGAAACTGATTCCTTTCGCATTAAACGTGAAGGTGTCGGTCACGGGCTCCCATGAGAATGCCTCGACAAAGGAGAATCCCTGGCTCTCAGGATCATATCCGACAAGCTCGGATATGGAGAGGACCCGTCTCACAGTCTCCCCTGTTGGGCGTTTGACTGCACTCTGGATAACAACCACATTCAAACTGTCGACGAAGGTTTTTGGGATGAGGATGGGATCACCTGTTAAACGCTGGATCAGTTTTTCGACACTTGATGCGTGGAAGGTGCTCATGACCGGGTGGCCGGTCTGCATCGCACTAAATGCAACTGATCCCTCAACACCACGGATCTCTCCGACCAGAATCTGGTTTGGCCTCTGACGGAGAGCTGCCCTGAGGAGATCGAACATCGTCACCTCGCCGCCTTCACCCTCGCCTTTGCCTTTGCCTTTTGCAACCTCGCGAGTCCAGTTTCGGTGGGGGATATTCAGCTCCGGAGTGTCCTCAATGGTAACAATCTTATTCTCAGGAGGGAGGAATGCAGTGATGGCATTGAGGGTTGTCGTCTTCCCTGATGCCGTCTCCCCGGAGACAAAAAGAGACATTCCATATTCAATTAATATCCAGAGATATGCGGCACACATGTAATCCATACCGCCGCTGTCGATGATATTTAAGATCGAGAGCGGCTCTCCCATTGCTTTTCGGATGGTGAAGTTGCTTCCATGCCTGCTGATCTCGGTTCCATAGACAATATTGATACGGGATCCATCAAGGAGTGTTGCATCGACGATAGGGCTCTTATAAGTGATTGGACTTTTGATACGCTCTGCCATCTTCAGCACAAAGAGATCAAGTTCATCGGATTTTTTGAATTCGATGACGGATTTCAATCCTTTAAAGATCTTATGCTCGATGAAGATTGGCCCGACACCATTGCAGGTGATATCCTCAATATAGCTATCCTGGAGAAAGGGCTTTAAGACTCCCATGTCGACTTTGTCCCGTATGAGGACGTACTCAAGTGCGGTATATTGGGCGGGGGTGACAATCACTTTTCCATCAGCAGTCTGGGGGACTCCTGGAAATTTACGTGCAACCGAGTCCTTCTTTGTATCCCCGAGATCCTTCTGGAGGAAGTTCATGACTTTATCTTTCAGGGATGTTGAGACTTCACTTTCCCCGGATTCGATGAGTGCGGTATCTGTTGAGGTTTTGATGTAGGTGATCTCTTTTAAGAGTTTTTTGAGGAGATCGGCTCGTTCTTTCTCGGTAACCGGGTCATAATCGAGGGCATCGAGGAGATCCACGAGCTTACATTCGATTGCGGCGTTGAGGTAGCCAACACTGTGAAGAAACGAGGGCTCTATTGGAATATAGTATTGCCTGACATCATTTGGGTCAGGGAGGATATGAACGAATGTCTCGTTTCCGACAGGGTAGATGACATTTGGGCTCTCCATCTTTTTGAGATCTCCTTTCAGCTCAGAGAGGAAGAGCGGGATGCCATAGATATCAACAGGGAATATTAAAAGGTATTCGAGGAGGTGTGGGCTCTCACGGACATACTCCCGGGCATTTTCGGGGAGCATACGGTATAGTGCGGATGACTCAAGATCCCCTTCATAGATCTCTTCGACATCAGCTGTCTGGGGCTGAAAGGGGAGGGTTACGTCCACTGAGAGTGAGGATGCCATAATCTATACTTTTGCTACCGACATTGGGATGATCTTCATGCCATACCCCGGGTGAACCTCAAAGGATACCAGGTTTCCTGTAGTTTTTCGTGCACCCCGGACTTTTCCAACCTCCATCACCATGACGTACTTATCCCCGATAAGTGACTTCTTCATCACCAGGTGAGCATCACAGGTTGAGCGGATCCGAACAAGCGAGTCTTCATCAAATGCATAGGTGTGGAGTGTGATCAGGATGGTTTTTCCATTATCAACGAGGGTCTTGCAGTTTGTGAAGAAGGTCATAACCATATCCGTGGATGCGTATTCAGAGAAGAGTGTGAGGGAGTCGATGATGATGACTTCTGCCTTGCTACTCTGCATGTGTTTCACAAGCCTTCCCAGGATGCCCTGCATATCACCTTCATCCCAGTCAAATCCAACGACATGAAGGGGGAATACCCGAATGTATCCCCATGCATAGTAATCCGAGATGTCCAGGCTCATCGACTCCATCTGTTTCAGGAAGCTCTTGACGGTGCTTTCAGTTGTAAAGAGGTCAACTGTGAATGAATTCTTCATCGCACCCCACATGATCTGCTGGGTGATGACACTCTTGCCGGTGTCGTTCTCGCCCTCGATCAGTGTCATCGAGTAGAGGGGAAGGCCATCAGCAATCTTTCTGTCAATCTCGGGGTTGCCTGTCGAGAGGATCTCCTTGTCTGATCCCCCTATAAGGTCATTTAAGTATGAGTTGCCTGATTCATCCTCATCATCATATACGCCCATTCTTATCACCTCATAGATATGAAGATGCAGCGGTGCCTGTTGGTGTTACCACCTTCACCCAGATGGGGGGACTCAGTTCATCAATACTCACACTCATATTCAGCACCTCGCCCGGATCAAGGAATCCGGGGTTGATGAGATCCGGAGTGATTCCGATTTTTTGCCATTCTTCCCGTGTCTGGGTGCCTATGTCGGTGGCAAGAAACAGATCCATCTGAAGAGGATTCTTGATCACCGTCGTTCCATCATTTTTTACCAGAATAAAGAGAGTGGTATTATCAGCGATATGATATCCATCGATTGCAATCGAGGTTCCTGTTTTATCTGTCTGCACCTCTGTCATATCCCGCTGTGCTGTCATCACGACTTCAGCGGTGATCAGGGAGGCTCCGATCAGAAGGTATGCGACAACAAGAAGAAGAAAGACCCCTACAATCGCTCCGATTATGGTTGCAAATCCTATCTCAAACACCCCCTAGACGACAGTAAATTCAATGTTTCTCCGAACTCCATTGAGAAGGACGATCTGGAAGGTCATCCGGTCTCCTTCCGCAACACTCCCACTATTTGCTACGATCTCAAGCGTCTCTCCACGATCCCAGAGTCCGTTACTGTTGTCGTCGTAGAGTTCAAAATTCCATCTCCCCGCCATAGGAGATTTTTCCGCGGCTGAATCATATTCCATCCGCCTGATCTCACCCGTCTTTCCAAGATAGATATCAAAACGGGGTATGAGGCTGTCGCCTATCGGGTTTACGCCGGTATTTTTAACCCAGATATAGGCTATGCCCGTTTCATTTATGACGGTATTTACAATTGCAATATCTGTCCGCAACCGATCGTCCATCTCATGGGAGCTCGATACGAAGGTCTCGGATGCAAGGTAGATGGAGGGGAAGACGGCGTTGACGAGCACACCTGCTGCTATGATGGCAGTGATTAGAAATATGGCAGTGACGAAGGTCTCCGAACTCATGATGGCTCATCTATAGAGTTGTTGTTCCTGATATAGTATGGTTTGTATAGTGTTATATCTTATCGATCAGATGTGCCCATTCCTCGCCAGGTTCTTCCTTTGGTAGTTTTGGACGTTTTGTAAAGCCTTTCCTGGTATCCCGCTCCATCATGACGGTGATCATGTCCCGGTCAAGGGAGGTGTCTTCGGGATCGAGGATCTGGTTTAGGACGTAGAGCTCTGAAACAAACTCATCCGCCCCAACCTCATGCTCTTCTCCAAGCGAGGCAGGCATGATCCGGGCGATCTCTTTTACTTCGTCTGCTGCCTCTTTTGTGATGTACCCGATGGACTGGTATGAATCGAGCATGATATCCAGCCTATCATGGCCGTACTTCGTGATGGCAGCCTTTGTCCAGTTGAAGAGCTGGTATACTTTGTGGAGGCAGAGTTTCCCATCCCCCTCCTTCTTCATCGGGAGATCTGCCGGGAGCCGTGTATTGGGATCGACTGCCGGAACCCGTGGGAGTGCGTAATCGGCAGGCATCTCCGGGATGAACTCATCTTCATATATTTGTTGAGGACGTGTATCTCTCTTCTCAGGCAGCGGCTTCTCCCTCTCTCCGATTGGACGGGATAGGAGCTCTTCTACCTTCTCCTCAAGCTCCTGGATCCGGACAGCATCTTCCAGGGTTCTCTCTTCGAGCTCCTGGATTTTTGCTGCATCAGCGGGGGTGAGCCCAGCAACTATCTCGCCCCCCTGTGCAAGGACGGTCAGCGGATTATCGGCTTCGTTCAGACGCTCACGTATATCGATCAGAAGCTTCTTGATCGATTTCTTCATGAGGTCGACTTCCTGTTCCAGATTCTGCAGTTTAACCTCGGGATCGTCGGCGGAGGCGGTCGCCAGAATGTTATCGACCTGAGATTGGTTTACTGCCATGTAATAAGTATATTATTTGTGTAATATATAATGGTTTTGCTTAATTCAGAGGAATAGGGGTGTTATGTGCGGGGGATGGGGGGATTCTGGTATGCCGGGGTTCCCTGTTATTGGTCCGGTGAGAGGCTGTTGCATGAACCATTACATATCTCCTGAAGGAGAATCTGGTTAACAGATTAAACTTAAAAGAGCCTGTTAAAGCGTTTTTCTCTTAAGATGCGGATCAAAATTCACCTTATTGTATAATGAAAATCCTTCGTGCAACAGCTTCGTGATAGATGAATAAAACCCGCTCCTGAAGGAAGGAATCAATCATATTGTTGGCTCAGGAGCCTCAGCGTATCTGTAAGGATTTCAAAAAAAAGAGATTAAAGTGGTTCACCTGAGAACGTTCACTGGTTTGATATCGGCAGGAGTTGTCCGAACCACTGTGGTCATTGCACCAACTTCAGGCTGCATCGATATGGTGAAGCGTGTGTCTGGGGGGATAACGTTATCTGATGGGGGCATGACGGTTATCTGGAACTTTTCATTTGGGTCAAGTACCAGATCGCCGGAATTGACCTCATCAAAGATCTTACTGACAGACCAGTTTCCTTCACTGGGATTACTCTCAATACTAGTGTTGTTTGCCAGTGTGAGAATACTCCTTGCCGTTGGTGTTGCCAGCGTCACCCGCATGCGAGCAATATCCATTGGTGTATTTCCAGAGGTCAGACCGATGGTGAAGGAAATGTTATTTATTGCAGTTGGATTTGCAGTTGCATTGAATCCATACACGTTACCGAGGACTTCTATGCTGGAAGCTGCCTGTCCCATTCCAGTATGAACAACTGTCTGTGCTTCCTGGGCTGTGAAGAATCCTGCACCGAGCATCACATACGAGAATACTGCGGCGACGACGACGAAGGCGATCAGGACGATCGCAGCCTCAAGGCCTGTAAATGCATTTTCATTCTTCTTCATGGTAGATCACCTCAGTAGACCTCATATGTTCTGTCTGCAGCCAGTGACAATGGTGCATGGCGTTTGATTGGGAGCGATGCGCCAACAGGTGGTTTCACTTCAATGGTGAATTCATTGTTTGCTGTTACAACATCGGTATAGGGTTTCCCAACGATAATGTCAAGGACATCCCCACGTTCAAGGAATATCTTTGCTCCTTTTCCTCCAATGTTCTTTCCTTCAGAGTACCATGTCATATTGACGTCATTATTACCAAATTCATGATACTTTTCAGTAGATGATGCAATATAGGTGAACTTGCTGGTATCCATGGGTGCTCCGCCTGCCGCAAGAACGACAGTAAATGTGACATTAGTCACATTATTTGCTGATGATCCGGTCTCTATAACAACCGGTCCCGAGACCTCCATGTTAGCAGTGGCAGTGCCAACTGCGCCATACACAGTCTCCTGGCTCTTCTGGGTTGTGAAGAACCCGGCTCCGAGCATCACATATGAGAAGACCGCAGCGACCACGATGAATGCGATTAAGACAATCGCAGCCTCAAGGCCGGTGAAGCCGTCCTCTTTTCTTTTAAGACTCATTTTATAATCACCTTTTTTTCCTGTTTAGAATACTGGAATCATTCCTATCGGAGCGAATCAATATTCATAGTTTCCTAGTGTATTCAATAATATAAATAGATATGTATCATACCTATCCTGAGGGTTCGTATAGAGGGATTGATAAAAAGGGATGGATAAAGAGCGATGCTGGCAACAGGTACTACAAATGAATGTATAGAGATGCATAAATGAATATGTAGAGATACTGCAGATGGAGCATCTTCCCCCGACTATCCAGGGGAAGATACACGGGATAAATCTGGAACAGAGTCATCCTGCCCATTAGCTCTCTTCTCAAAATATATATGGGGTGATGACATACTAGTAGTATTATTCCATGGATCAGGATGGAATCTATATGCAGACTGATATACAGGATGATATACAGGATTGATGGGTGATGACTGATGGATAAGAAAGATGGGATGATCTTCCTCACCGGGATCTTTATCATCATCATTGTAGCTCTCGTCATCAAGCCGATGGCAACCGGCGAGAGCCCGGATCTGGGCATACCGGAGATCCCCTCATTACCCGGTTTCGGAGACGAGCAGGCACCGGCACCGACTGCACCCCCTACACCGGTGCCGCTTGGCCAGATCCGGATCCCCCATCCATCAACTGTTGATGGTGCCGGGATTGGCGATCGTCCTGTTCAGGTCTGGGACGGCTCCCCGATCCAGCTTGGCTATGTCGATCCGGGCACCTATCACCTGACACGGGATGATACCTATCTTCAGGCAAATGCCCCCTTCGACTCAGGGCCCAGAACGCCCGAACTTGCAACCTATGCCACATTCAGCGCCGGTACAGGCGATGGGTTAACATCCGGAACCCCCCTGACGACCGAAGTCTTTTATATACCATTTCCCCGGTGGGAGATCTGGTATACTCTGGAGACATCGGTTGATCCTGCAGACTCCGGAACTGTGAGCGAGGGTATGATATCCGGTGTAGTTGGATATCCCCGGTTTACCATCACCGTAATGGATGCAGCAGATCCCAGCAGAACGGTTGCCACCATCACCCCCACAGGCGGTGGCATTCTTGACAGCAGTCTCTGGGAAGGAGATGATGATCCCCGCCCCTGGAAACATAAGTTCTATGAAGGGGGACGGAGCTACTACATGATCATTGAACGGCGGCTCATCGACTCCTATGAG
>NPIE01013733.1_pt1 | contig 13249 bp, 15 predicted proteins | sample 8637661 | NCBI WGS metagenome assembly NPIE01 (sample SAMN07420842, study PRJNA396082) | bioreactor metagenome | isolation source: sample BA12 brine-fed electro-methanogenic bioreactor BA | place: Japan: Kochi | collected 2016-12-09 | reverse complement strand
AAATATTCAGGAACCCGTTTATCGTTTACTTGATGGTGTCAACAATATTACCTTACTGCCGCCTTTGGACTATTTGCCAATGGCTCACTTATTAAAGGCTGCCTATCTCGTATTAACCGATAGTGGCGGAATTCAGGAAGAGGCTGCAGGTCTTCATAAACCAACACTGGTGATGCGCGAAGTAACCGAACGCCCTGAAGGTGTAGAGGCTGGAGTATTAAAACTGGTAGGTACCGATCCAGAAAAGATCATTACGCATGTTGTAGAATTACTCGAGAATAAAACAATATATCAACAAATGTCCCAGTCTAAAAATCCCTTTGGTGATGGATTCGCAGCAGAAAAAATAATTGAATCGTTGATAGAAATTGACGCAAAGCTTTAAATATTGGAAAACTGCTAATCAATACTTAAAAAATGTCATCTCAAAACTCAAATACACCAAAACCAAATAATCGTTTGGCAATCCTACCTAGATTAGAAGGATTAGGGGGTCCTTCCTCATTCCAATCAAAATTAATAAAAGGGCTCTCGAAAAGAGGAATTCAAACAGATTTCAATCCTCTTGAGGGTAAGGTAAAAACCCTTCTGGTGGTTGGTGGTACAAAACACCTTCCCACCATCTGGCGTGCCAGAAGAAAAGGGATTCGAGTAGTACAACGCTTGAATGGTATGAATTGGATTCACACAAAGAAAAATACCGGGCTAAAGCACTATCTTCGCAGTGAATACGGGAATATGATTCTATCGACCATCCGAAAACACCTTGCAGATGCGATAGTCTATCAATCACAATTCGCCCGTTCCTGGTGGCAAACAGCTTACGGTAGATCAGACGTTGAAGCAACCGTCATTTACAATGGAGTCGATTTAGATGAGTATAATCCTTCAGGTCCGCATGAAAGACCTGACGACCATGTTCGGGTGTTACTGGTAGAGGGCCATCTGGGGGAGGGCAATGAATCAGGACTGATGAATGCGATCCAATTGGTGGAACAGCTAACTCAACGATTGTCACAACCCGTCGAGCTGCTGGTTGCTGGTAAAGTTCCACAGAAGATCATTGAAAAAACTTCCTCCCAAACAGATATCTGGATCAATTGGGCTGGCGTTATACCACGCGATGAAATTCCAAAATTAGATCGTTCTTCCCACCTGTTATTTTCAGCAGATCTCAATGCCGCCTGCCCCAATTCGGTCATTGAAGCTTTAGCGTGTGGATTACCCGTAGTTGCTTATTCCACTGGTTCATTACCCGAGATATTACAAAATGATGCGGGTAGAACAGCTCCCTACGGAAGTAATTATTGGGAACTGGAACCACCTGATGTAAGTTTTCTGGTTGAAGATGCTATGGAGATATTAAACAACCTTACCTATTTCCAACAACAAGCCAGAAAACAAGCTGAAAATTTATTCTCATTAGATTTTATGGTCGAAGAATATCTAAAAATCTTATTTCCAACCTAAAGAAACTATTCGTTTGATCCGCCCTTAAGAATAACAACATCCGGGCCACGGTTAATTTCCCATGGGTAAATGATATGTGCATCTGTAATCGCTGCAAAATAATCTGGCCGAATACTCCCAAATAAATTTCGATAAGGATTAAAATGCAAAACACAGGTGTATGGTTGCCCCCCAGCACTCACCACTCGGTTTCTGACAGCAGTTATTGTGCGTCCTGATCCCCATACATCATCCATCACAATGACTCTTTTTCCAGATAAAATATTATTTTCTGGAAATTGCACAAATTGAGGCCATGCTAAAAGTCTACCTTTTTTACGTTCATCTTCCATCTGCAATTCATTAGGAAAATCCACTGCAGCGGTCAATATCGTATCCAATTGTAAGGCTTCAGATATCAACCCTCCCGGAATAATTCCTCCGTGGGTAATCATGATCATCGCATCAAATTCAGTTTCAAATTGAGGAATAAGATGATCAATCAATTGATCAACATCATTCCAGGTAAGCATTTCTTTACGCTGCATCATTTTCTAATGGATCCAATCATTTTTTTGATTATAGCATTTTACAATAACATCACGGAAATTTTGCCCAAAAGTACATTATTCAAAATCAGGTAAAATCCCGGCACGATCATGATTCTGTAAAGTGTACCAAATTGCTCCAATACCGATCAAAGAAATCACGACACCAATAATCCAACCAACAACCGGTATGAGATTCAATAATAAGTATAGAATTATTCCAATTACCAAGTACCAAACTTCTTTGTTTTCTCTTTTGAAAATATTCTTAATCAAGAATTTACCTGCCCAATAAGCAACAACCAGTTTGCTGCCATACATAATCAATATACTCATAAGTACCAAAGCGATTATGATACAAGAAATTCCCAAAAATAATAGATATGCACCTAATTGGTTGAGTGTGAAAAATCGAATTAAAAGTGAAACTAAAATCAGAAGAAACGAGATGACCATCGCACCGATATAAACAACTAAAATACTCAGGAAGCCTGAACCAAGCGCTTGCATTGGCTTGTTGGTAGCATAATGGACTGCTTCGTATAAATAGTGTTTTCCAAACCTCCATGTCAGAAAAGCGAACAACAGGAAACCAATGGATTGGCGTACCATTCTAAGAATTCTAGATAAAAATGGATTCTTTTGAACAATATTGTTCTTGGATCCAGTCTCTGATTCTGTGTTTTCAGGTAAATTTTCAATTACTCCTCCCATTGGAAGGTTTTTCAAATTTTCTTCAAGGCTCTTGGCACTGGTATAAATCAATTTTCCATTGATACTTGCATTATCACCAACAACCAAGCCAGCTGGTAGGAGCGTAGGAATATTTAATTGCTGCATGTAAGGCACAAGAATTCGTATACCTTCATCATCCCCACTTGCATCGATCATGATTTCAGCATTTTTCTTTATTGTCCCACTCAAGTCGACTGAAATTGCGCTAACTCGAAGGTTTTCTTCAATATCTCCAGCAATCGAGATTTGATAACAACCCGCATAAAAATTATCTTTTACAACACTACCTTCTGCCAATGAAACGTGAAATCCACCATAAAAAACATTCTTCTCAACAATTATCGCCGTAGGTAAGTCCAAAGTTATGCTGCCTACCACCAGATTCGATAGCACATTGGTTTTGACAATTACATTTTGACCTACAATAATTAAATTCCCGGAGATTTTTGCACCTTCATCAACAAGAACATTCTTGCCAAGAATAAAAATATCATTATCTACCTCGGCGGAAGATGCGATCGTGACCCTTTCACCGACTACAAACAACATCCCATGGACTTTACCTGCTACGAGAACCTCATTACCCTGCAGATAAAGATCATCAAAAACTTCTTCATCAGGTTCAAGCGTATTTTCAACTTGAGGAATATCCGCCTGTACCGGTGAGGTCCCCCAAATACCCAGGAAAACAAAAATTAAAACAAATAAAATTAATTTATTCTTCTGTTGGAATAAATAATTCATATATCCTCCAGAATGATTTAGATACATTCATTATATAGACAAAAAGAAAAGGTTCCAATCATTATTTTTTATGGAAATAATGAAAAAAGAAACCTTTTTTGGGTTTTATTTACAAATTACGAATATTGGCGACCACACCACCAATGATTATCACTACCAATAAACTAGCACCAAAAACAATACCATCTGTATGTCGGACACGTCCTTGACTTGCAAGATAATGCTCACCACTCATTTCGTTAAAATCATCATTGCTGAAAGTTTGACCTTTTTCTGACCGTAGTATCTCTACGTTCTTTTGGTGATCCATTACAGGATCTAATTCAACCCATGTCATGGAAAGACTAAAGAAAAGGGCAACAATCATTGCCAGGATTAGCTGTCTATATAACCAACCTGATTTGATATTTTTTCTTTTTTCTCTCACGGATTTCCTATATGATCAATTACGGCTTGTGCAGCAAATGGTGCTGTTGTTTTACCTGATAATATCTGAACCAATTGGTCCTCCATGACCAATCCAATAATTCCTATAATTTCATTGGTAGGTCTTCTGTGAGCAATTAGTGCTAATTCCCCAAGCAAACTCTTTACTTCAGTATCTTCCCACGTGTTTAGCGTTGAAGGTCGAACAGGGAACACACCCGCCTCAGATGACCAATCACTTAGGTATGCAGCATCGGTCAAGAATTCAGCCAGTTCCACACTTATTTCGTGGGTTTGAACTCTAGGATCGGTCAAACACCACACCCAACCATCAGCAATCGTAACTAATTCTTCGTTATCAAATGCAGGTAACAATGCTAAGGTTGAATCCTCCGATGGATCGCTAAGATACCTGCTTGCCCAGGTAATCACCTGATTACTGCGTAATTCATTGTAAGCTGTCCATGCATCAGTATCCCTTTGAAGATCTGTCAACCACAAAGGAAAAACACCAGATTGGGCACCATCCGCATAAAGTTGGTAAAGATTATTTAGTAATTCGAGATCCATTTGCGGTAATCGTTGTGTTGTGTCAATTTCTCCACCTGAAGATAGATACAATGCCATTGTCGTTAAGGATTGCGGATCTGCAGCAGGGAAAGCTATTGGTTCTCCACGTCTCAAAATTTCATCCCATGTTTCTGGAAATTCTCCGATTGCTTCGGATCGATAGACCATTGCTAATACGTCACCTGCGAACGGCAATCCATAAGAGTTTGCACCAACAACGGTCAGATTCTGAGCATAATTGTACCAATCCTGTTCATCAATTGCACTTGAGTAGGCCTCAAATGGTATTAACAAATTTCTTGATAGCGCTGTTTCTAAATCAGAACGTGGTAATGCGATCAAGGAAGGCATTCCCTGGCTGGCAGCAGTGCTGGTTATGGTTAAGGATTCTAATAAGCTGGTTGCCCCACTAACACTTTTTACTCTAACCGTAACAAAAATATCTTCGTGTGTCTCTTCGAATTCCGCAATCCGTTGTTTGAATAATTGGTTCGCTGGAGAATCAACTTCCGGATCAAATTGTGGAGGAACCCACAAAACTAATTCAACAGCACCAGAAAGTGGTGTTGGCGTCGTATTGACTTCAACCACCTCTGTTGTCTCAACGGTCGGCGAACTATCAACCGGCACTGCTGTGTCTTCAGGTGCCGGAACAACTTGTTCAATAATTTGATCAGCCAATTCCCTAAAATCCACTTGAAATTCACAACCTCCTGCAATCATTACTAAGAAAAGACTGGTAATGATCAAAAGGTGTTTCAATGAGATTGGAAATTTGCGAAATTTTTTCATGGTAATTGAATAGGCTCACTTATTAGGGCAATAAATAATTTTACCGCGTTATTGACATCATCATAATCAACCATTTCCGAAGGGGTATGAACATAACGGGTTGGAACTGAAATACAACCTGCAGGCATTCCTGCTCTGGAAATTTGCATCGCTTTAGCATCTGTCGTACCACCGAGTAACACTTCCATTTGGTAAGGGATATCATGTTTCTCTGCACATTGTACCATCACATTAACTAGCCTGGGATCTGCCAACATACCGCCATCTTTAACTTTGATAGCAGGTCCTTTACCAAGAGCTACATCCATTTTTATTCCTCTAGGTGTGTCACCTGACATGGTAACATCGGTTGCGATGCCCAGATCAGGGTCAATGGAATAAGCAGCAGCTGTCGCACCACGTATTCCAACCTCTTCCTGAGTGCTGAAAACAAAATAAAGTTCATGTGGACTGGATTTAAGAGTCTTCAATGTTTCAATCAAAACAGCGGCACAAACCCTATCGTCCATAGCTTTAGAGACTAATCTTTTACCTAAATCCTCAAATGGACGGTCGAATGCAGCAACATCACCTACTTTTACCGGACAATCTTCAGCATTGCTGGCGCCAACATCAATATACATCGCTTCAATTGCATGAACATGATTGGCATTTTCTAGCTTTTCTCCACCAATTACACCAACGACGCCATTCAAGAATCGAACTCTACTACCATAGCAAGTATGAGGTCTCACGCCACCAATCGTAGCAAATCGTGCAAAACCATTTTTGTCTACATGGGTTACCATAACACCAATCTCATCAATATGCGCTGAAAGCATGACTTTCAAACCATTAGATTGCTTGGTTCCCTTTCTGACGATCAGGTTCCCCATCGCATCAACCTTGATCTCGTCAGCGTATTTTTCTACTTCTTCACGAATGACTTCGCGGATTTTACTTTCATATCCAGAAGGGCCTACTGTTTCAACTAATTTTTTAATCAATGATTTCATTATTTTCTCCAGATAATTTTTTCTTCATTAATTGTTTTAAAAATGTACATATAAGATCAATACTATCGATCTACTGCTAGCACTTCTCTGGTCAGATTACTCAATGCTGCAAACATCAACGCCAGCGTATTTTTCCAATCAGATTTTCTTGCAATTAAGACCGCTGTGTGAGCGTATCGTCCAGGAACTGATATGGAAACTGAGGGAATCCCACCCCGTTGTTTATGAATGGCACCAGCATCGGTTCCACCTTTGCCTGGTTGTCGGAATTGATAAGGAATGTCATATTCAGCCCCAATTTTGACCAAATAATCAATCAACCTCGGGTCAGAAAGGGTATGGGCATCCAACCGATAAATTGCAGGACCATGATTTAAACGCACATTATAACGTCCATTTTCTTCATCATCCCAAACCGGTAAATCGTTGGCTGGTGTAGAATCCAGCACAAAAGCCATATCCGGGTTCATACTGTATGCAGCTACCCGTGCTCCTCGTAATCCAATTTCTTCCTGAACGGTGAAAGCAGCCAACAACTCTATGTTTTCCGGTGCGTATTTTACCAGCTCAATTAATGTGGCTACCCCTAAACGGTCATCCAATGCTTTACCTACCAAACTGGACCCCCATGTTTCAAAGCGGGTCGCGAAGGTAGCCCGATCACCCACTTTGCATTTGCTTGAATTTCCAAGTCCTACATCGATGCGTAAATTTTCCAATGGAATTGGTTTTTTTCTTTCTTCCGCTGTAGTTAGATGAATCGGTTTTGCGCCAATAACACCCGGTGTTTTATCTTTACCCACTAAAACTGGCTTTCCCACCAGTTGGCGATTATCAACACCACCGATCACCTCAAATTTGAATAGCCCTTCACCTTCATCATCAACGAGCATAAAACCAACTTCGTCCATGTGAGCAGCGATCATCACTCGTAGTGGGTTATCAATTTTTGCTTTCTTGGTTACTAAAACATTTCCTAATGCATCTGTTCTGATTTGGTCTGCAAAATCCTTTAATTCTTCCATAACGATGGAACGGACTTCACTTTCTTCTCCAGATACGGATACAGCATTCGACAGTTTTTCAAGAAGCTCAATCTGTTCTTCACCAATATCAGGGATTTGACTTTCGATCTTATTCGTTTTCATCTTTGACCTCATCCCAGGTAATTTTTTCCATAAAATCAACTTCCAAACGCACAATCGTTTCAGCCAATAAGCGTCCGGTTCGTTCCAAATCTTTCATTGCGATCATTTCAACTGGTGTATGCATGTATCGCAACGGAATACCAACCACCATAGTCGGGAAGCCACCTGCAACCACCTGCATTGCATAGGCATCGGTTCCTGAATGTTTTGGAATATATTCATTTTGATAAGGAATTTCTAATTGATCCGCAATTTCTTTAAATTTTGAGTGCACATATGGATGTACATTCGGTCCCCATGCCAGGGTAGGTCCTTTTGATAATCCAACCGTACGCCAATCATTGGCACCTGGTCCCTTAGCAAATGTCACATCAATTACTACAGCAATGGATGGATCAATTTCAAATGGTGAAGTAAAACCACCGCCCAAAATCACTTCTTCCTGGACAGTTGCAACTGCCCAAACATCCCAGGTGTGCTTTAGATGCTGTAACTCCTGTAAACAATAGGTAATAGCAGCCACAGAAATGCGATTGTCCAAACTATGACCAACAATTGTTTTTCCGGATAATTCCAGTGGTTCCTGTGCAAACGAAACCAAATCCCCGATTTTTACCAGCTTTGATAATTCATCCGCCTCCAAACCGGTATCAATAAAGAGGTATTCCATCTCCACTGATTTTCCACGTTGCGACGGCTCTAATAGATAGTCAGGAGGTTGAACCACAATCGCTGGCAAATTCTCTTTGCCATGCACCATTACCCGTAATCCAGGTAATATTCTTGAGTCAACGCCACCAACCTGAGTGAAACGCAATAACCCATCCTGAATGCCTGTCACCATTAATCCAATGGCATCCATGTGAGCGGCTAATAAAATACTGGGGCGTGGTTCTTTTCCACTACCACGACGAAGGGCATGCAGACTTCCTAATGGACTGATACTAATTTCATCAACCAAAGGTTGCCAGGCTTCTCGGATCACTTCTCTTGCTGGACCCTCATAGCCGGATAATCCTGGTAATGAGATTAAGTTCTTAAGTGTTTCTTTAACTTCTATCATATGGCATCCTTTTTGATTCAAATTAATCAATGAAGATAAATAATATCCACGTTAAGGCTCAGGTGTGTTGGTAGGTTCCAATGTATTTGTCGGTGGAACAATTGTATTTGTTGGAGGTGCAACAGTGTTGGTAAATGTCGGAGGCAAATCAGTCTCAGTAGGCGTAGATGTATAGGTTGGTGTCGCTGTAACGGTTCTAGTTCTGGTTGCAAAGGGAGTATAGGTTATGGTCGGTGTCCATGTTTCCGTTGCCGTGGCGGTGAAGGTTGATGTTGGAAAAACAACCGGTGATGGCAATTCTATCGGAGGGGCACTTGTAAAGGTGGTTGTTGGTGACACACTTGCTGTAATTGTAGGTGTGGGCTGATTAACCTGCCTTCCCACCTGTAAAAATATCAAACCTACACAATAACATGCAACAGAAGCAACTATGATAGTCACCAGAATGGATCTCGTTTTTCTACATTGTAAGAATTTTAACGACATTTTGTATTCCTTTTGTTTCTCCAGTAATTCCCAACTTAATTCACAAGTGTCATTTTGTTAGGATTATAAACCATTGCAATGTTAAAAAGATTCTACCCGATTTATGAGAAACGATGCAATTCTACAACACTGATGGAATAATAATTAGCTAGTTTTTACTTTCTGCTGGATATATCCAATTTCCTGCTTGACCGCCTGGTATAAACTCTCAGCACGCAAATCCTCAATGGAATAACAGGGTGACAGGAGATTATCAGCCAAGGCTTTTGCCAATCCACGGTCAAATGCTGGGTGCTCCAGGTTAATCACAACACTGTGCACCTGTTCTTCAGCAATCATACGTGCAATTTGGTAGGATTCTGCTAAGGGTCCTAACTTATTCCCCATTGGCACATTTCCAGCCCCATCGGTTAATAAAACCATCAAGGGTAACACATCCGGCATGGTAATTTTTTCACGCATGAGGACTTCATAAGCCAAACGTAACCCGGCTGATAGGGGTGTTTTTCCACCAACAGGAATGTCCTGCAGTGCTCTCTGCGCCATCATCACTGAATTGGTAGGTGACAATACCAGAGTAGCCCGGTCTTTCTGGAATACAATCATCCCGACCCGGTCACGGCGTTGATAAGCATCATTTAACAAGGAAAGTATCGCTCCTTTAGCGGCAGCCATTCTTTCTGCCACCGCCATTGACCAGGAGGCATCGACAACAAAAAGGATTAAATTCGCGGTTCTTCTGACACGGACTTTTCGCATATAATCCTGCGGTTGAATGGCAAAAGCTACCTTTTTACGCTGTTCTTCACGACGTTTTTGAAAAGGAGCTGCTGCACGAATTGTTGCGTCAAACGCTAAATCATCCGCTTTTCCAACAGAAGGCTTGGATTGCGTGTAACGTCCACGTTTGCGTTTGGTTTTCGTCATAGAGCGTCTTCCAGCCTTTTGACGAATGATTTTATCCAGTGGTGTGTTTAACCTTCTCGGGGCAAAAGGTGCTCCGGTCTTGATATTTTGTCCACCTTCCCACCAATTCGATTGAGAATTTTGAAATACCGATGCAGGATCAGGCACTGCATCCCCCATTTCAGGGATTTCTGTGGTGGTATCACCCCCACTTAAGTTTTTTTTTCCGCTTTGGGCATTGCTTCCTGGTATGGATCCGGTTCTGAATCCTCATTCTCATCATTTCCAGCTGCACGCCCACCACTCAATTGCTCAATTCGATCTCTTAGCTCTTCCATCGATGCGATTTCTTTTTCGAAAGGACCTCGTTTCATGCGATGGGGTAAGGCCAGCTCTGCGGCTATGGCAATGTCCAGCTCGGTAATCGAAGTTCTTCCTTCAAATGCTGCTTGTGCTCTAGCTGCTTTCAAAATAACCAGATCAGGACGATGACCATCCACCCCTAATGAAGCTGTTAGTGAAGCAATCGTGATCAGATCACGACTGGTATGTTTAACGGATGGAACCAATTTACGTGCTGTCTCAATTTGCTCCGACAGTTCTATTTCATTTGGTTGGAATTGCTCACGGAATGCTTCCGGTGCAACTTCAAATTCCATATTTCTTTCCATAATCGAGACGCGTTCGCGTTTATCCAAAATACCATGGATCTCAACTGACAAAGCAAAACGATCGAGGAGTTGTGGGCGTAAGTCCCCCTCTTCTGGGTTCATCGTACCAACCAGAATGAAACGGGCTGGGTGAACAAAAGAAATGCCTTCCCTTTCAACAATATTCATCCCCATGGCTGCTGAATCGAGCAGGACATCCACAACATGATCATCCAGTAAATTCACTTCATCGATGTACAACAAACCACGATTGGCAGCGGCCAGCACACCTGGTTCAAAACTGCGCTCGCCTTTTTGAATTGCACGTTCAATATCCAATGTGCCGACAACCCTGTCTTCCGTTGCCGAAACCGGCAAATTGATAAATGCTGTTGGTTTAATGGTAACTGGTAGTTGTTCCCCTCTCTCATGTCTTTCTTTACACTCCGTACACCATGTGTTCGGGCTATCCGGATCGCAACTAAAACGGCAATCAGAGACAGCCTTCACCATTGGTAATAAAGCTGCTAAACCTCTCGCAGCTGTAGATTTTGCAGTTCCTCGTTCACCACGAATTAAAACACCACCAATTCTAGGATCGATAGCATTTAAGATCAGCGCTCGTTTCATTCGCTCCTGTCCTACAATCGCGGTAAATGGATAAATTTGTGGCATAGTTATTCCTTCAAAAATTCATGATTTGCGACAAATCGCAGGTTCAAGTGTACCATCCCACCTAAACCGCTGCAACCTGCCATATCAAAAAAATTATACACCTCTTATAATTTTCACTACTTTTTTAAGTACCTTTTTTTAGGTGAATTAGGAGGGAAATATGTGAAACAAAATTCCTTTTTATGTACAATTAGGATATGTCCCCAAATTTAGAGGGTATCGGTCGTATTATTTTAATGATTGGATTGACGATCACCATCATTGGAGCGGGTATCTGGTTAATCGCTCGTCTCACTGGCTGGGAGAAATTTCCAGGAACGCTCAAATGGGAAAGTGGTAATTTTAGCTGTATCTTTCCACTCCTGGCTTCAATCATCCTAAGTATTGTATTAACCGTCGTTTTGAACCTTTTGGCTCGTTGGTTCAATCGATAATTCGTATTAGGATCTGACAAAACACAAATACTTCATGTCGTGATATGATAGTGCGATTTTATGAAAAGGAATATTTTTAACCAGGCAAGAACGAGAAAATTACTAGCCTATTTATTTCCAGTACAACCAGGAGTACCGGACTATTTACGCTCGAATCTTCGTCATTTAATTTGGGATATTGGCTGGTGGGGATTATTAAATGGAAGTACATTATCATTTATGACTATTTATGCAGCCCGCATTGGAGCCAACACAACTCAAATTGGTTTATTAACGGCTATGCCTGCTGCCATAAATCTCATCTTAGCTTTGCCTGTTGGAAGTTTCTTGAAACACCGTCAGATTGATAAATCAGTCTTTTGGAGCGGGGTATTTCAACGAATTTTTTATTTATTCATGGTTTTTTTACCATTATTAATGAGTGATGTTTTACAGGTCTGGATGCTCATTCTTTTCACTTTATTGATGAGTATTCCCGGTTCGGCCATTGCAGTGGGTTTCAATGCTTTGTTTGCTGCAGCGATCCCCACTCGTTATCGTGGCGTGGTTGCCGGAAGACGAAATGCTGTTTTTGCAATAACATCCATCATTTCCACAATCGTTTGTGGTCAAATACTTTCTGTCGTAGCTTTTCCTCTTAATTATCAAATAGTATTCGGTATCGGATTTGTTGGTGCATTGATGAGCGTCATCCACATCAAGTTTGTCCATCCAGTGGGCGATGAGTTTGAAACGGAAATCGAAACTCCTTCGTTTAGTTTTGAAGAATTAACCCAAAAATCAAAGAATGTCTTGAACCGTATTTGGGTATACATCAAAAGAAAATTGCATGTAGAAATTTTACGTGGAAATTTTGCTCGTTCCCTGGGGCTCTTAACCATATTCCACATGGTGCATTATCTTTCTATTCCTATCTTTCCTGTATTTACAGTCAATGTTTTAGGGCTGTCGGATGATGTGCTGAGTTTGGGGAATGCGTTATTTTACATAACGATGTTCTTTGGATCTACACAGATTGGAAAACTAACGAATTTATTGGGGAACAAAAAATTAACCGGTATTGGAATTTGTTTGCTCGGTCTTTATCCTGCTTTTCTTTCATTTGCAAAAGGGCCCTTTTTATTTTATTTGGCTTCTTTTTTGGGTGGATTTGCCTGGGCACTTGTCAATGCCGCTATGATCAATTATTTATTGGAAAAAGTACCTGCTGCGGATCGAACTGGATACCTTGCCTGGTTTATTGTTGGGTCAAATGCTGCTATCCTGATGGGTACATTAATTGGTCCACTTATCGGAAACCTGCTCGGTCTGACGGTCGCCTTACTGATCTTTGCAATCTTACGAACTACTTCAGGGATTGTATTGCTCAAGTGGGGATAAAAAAATTAAAGTGGGTTGATTTGCCTTTTTTTGATGTCTTTCAATAAAAGAACATAGAAAAAGATCCTGATGAAGCCTGCTGCACCTGCAGCGAACCATGGGGCATGCGGTGAAATGGTGTCACTCAGAATTCCCCCCGTGAGAGGTCCTATGCCACTGGCTAGCCCCCATGTCAATCCGTGAATACTCATGTATCGCCCGCGTTTGTCTGCCGGTGCCAGATTTGCAGAAAAGGTCGTGGCTGTTGG